>Ga0187893_10000938_pt1 | contig 73394 bp, 64 predicted proteins | sample MA1701074metaG_FD_139574 | JGI IMG/M metagenome (GOLD analysis project Ga0187893, IMG submission 139574) | White microbial mat communities from a basaltic lava cave in the Kipuka Kanohina Cave System on the Island of Hawaii, USA - MA170107-4 metaG ...
ACGGGTGGAATGCGCCGCAAACCCGTTGATCCGCTACATTCTTCGGCGAGCGGCGCAGGTGGCGTGTGTTCCTCGGTGGTCGGACCCGCTACGCCAAACGGGTTTTGCCACGGGCTGCTAGGCAGGAGATGATTCTCTGCAGCGTGGTAACACGCACGAGAACGCGCGCCGTTGTGACCTCAGACATGTTCAGTTTCTCCCAGCCCCACCAGACCCATACCGCTACCCAGACCCAAGCCCCGACGCCGAGCTGATGCTGCCCGGTGCGTAGAAGAGCATCCGCGATGCCACCTAGACAACCGCTGGTCGTCCACAGCGGGAGGTTCACGACAACTTGAATGAAGGGAATGAAGGAGACTAGCGCCGTGAGCCACTGTCGTCCCAGGGTCCAGATCACGGCTTTGCGCCAGATCGAGATGGTCGCTACAACCCACAGAAGGGAAAAAAGGGTTTCAAAGGTGCGAAGCTCATCGAACGCCGGTGGACGCCCAATGGTCGTAACCAGGCTTGTCCCCGCGACCGACGCGGCCGGGACGATTGGAACCAGCGCGAGGGAATAGACCAGGCGTCGCGTGACGCCGTCGGCGCGATAAGCGCGTTGGCTTCCGGCAGCGAGGCGCGGTTCGATGGCGTGCGAGAGCACCGGGTGGAATAGTATCACAGGGCACGGCTCGCATCTGAACGGCCCGGACCGTGTCAGCCGGGCAATAGCCAAGCTTGTCGGGCCTACCGTGGATCAGTATATAGATCGCGGGAACTGCCCGGGTCTGATCAATGGAGCACCTCTTTGCCGACTTGAGTGAGCCGCAGCGGGAGGCCGTGGCGCACACGGACGGGCCGCTGCTCATCCTGGCGGGGCCGGGCAGCGGCAAGACGCGAGTGATTACGCGGCGGGCGGCCCACCTAGCCGGCACGGTCACCGCGCCGCGGCACATCCTGGCGATCACCTTCACCAACAAGGCGGCCAAGGAGATGCGCGAACGCATCGACGCCCTGCACGTCGCGCGGGGCATGACCGTGGGTACGTTTCACGCCCTGTGCGCGAGGCTCCTGCGGCAATACCACGAGCGGGCTCGCGTCCCGCGGAACTTCACCATCTTCGACCGCGACGACCGTCGAAAGCTGCTCAAGGAAGCCATCGAACGGTGTAACCTGTCCACCGACAACCTCACTCCTGCCGGGACGGAGCAGGAAATCAGTCGGGCGAAGAACGCATTACAGACCGTCGAAAAATACTCCGCCTGCGCCGTCGACTGGCGAGCACGGATGCTCGCCCGGGTGTACGAGGCTTACGAGCGGATCCTCCGTGAAATGGGCGGCTTGGACTTCGACGATCTGCTCATGCGGGTGGCCCTGCTGCTCTCCGGCGACGGTGAGCTTCGTGACGAGCTTGAAGACCGCTATCGCTATGTTCTCATCGACGAGTATCAGGACACCAACGCGGCGCAGTACAAGATCGCCCGCTTGCTCACCGCCGGGCGCGAGAACATCTGCGCCACCGGCGACCCGGATCAGTCGATCTACGGGTGGCGCGGGGCGGACATCCACAACATCCTCAGCTTCGAGCGCGACTACCCTAAGACCAAGGTCGTGCGCCTCGAACAGAATTACCGCTCGACCAAGCGAATCCTCGCCGCCGCCGATTTGCTCATTGCCGGAAACCTGAAGCGCAAGGAAAAGAAGCTGTGGACGCAGGGTGAAGAAGGTGCAAACGTGCGGGTCGTCGAATGCGAAGACGGCGAGCAGGAAGCCCACGCCGTGGCCGAGGACGTCCGCCGGCGTCTTCGGGAAGGCGTCGCCGCGTCGCAGATCGCGGTTTTCTATCGCGTGAACTCGCTCAGCCGCACCGTCGAAGAATCACTGATCCGTCAGGGCGTGCCCTATCAGATCGCCCGCGGCGTGGAGTTCTACAATCGCAAGGAAATCAAGGACGTTCTGGCGTACCTTCGCGTCTTGGTGAACCCGGCCGACGAGGTGGCCCTGGAGCGGATCATCAACACTCCCCCGCGGGGCATCGGGGCGGCGACCATCGAGCGACTGACCGAACGAGCGCGAGCGTCGAGCGGGCGGCTCTACGACGTGCTATTCGATGAAACCGCGCTGGCAAGCCTCGGCCGGAGCGGCGCGAAGGTCCGCGAGTTCGCTCAGCTATTGCAGAAGCTCACTCCCGTTCTCGAAGCGCCCCCGTCTCGGGCCCTGGAGACCGTGATCAGCCAGAGCGGGCTGCGGGCCCTTTACGCTCAGGAGCGTGAAATCGACGATGCCCCCAGCGCCAACCTGGACGAGCTGATCAACGCGGCTTCAACCTTCGAGCAAGACATTGAGGAGACCGAGGAGGGAGCGTCGGCGACGGTTCTCGACTGGCTAGAACACGCCGCATTGGTCAGTGACGTGGATTCGGTTCGCGCTGAGGGGGGGCTGGTCACACTCATGACCCTGCACGCGGCCAAGGGGCTGGAATTCGAGTGCGTCTACATGATCGGCATGGAGGATGGGCTCTTGCCTTTCCGCCGGGGAAACGGCGTTTTCGACAGCGGCGTCATCGAGGACGAGGAGGAGGAGCGTCGTCTTTGCTTCGTGGGCATGACCCGCGCCAAGAGGCACTTGGTCCTTTCGCGGGGGCGCTATCGGATGCAGCGCGGAGCCACGGTGCGAACGACGCGGAGCCGCTTTCTCGACGAACTGCCGAAGGAGGGGGTAGAATGGCCGGAGTCCGCGCCGCGCACGCCGCGCCGGGCGCCGAGTACGGCGCCAGAGGGTCGGCTGCCCGACGACATCGTGGAATGGACGACCGGCACACTGGTGCGCCATCCGGTTCACGGGCTGGGTCAGGTCCTTTCCATCCATCGTGGGGCGAACCGCACGCACGTGGACGTGCAGTTCCAAGCCGGCGGGCGGAAATCGTGGGTCCTGGAGTTCGCCGACCTGACCCGCGTCGATTATGACGAAGTGGGCTGAGCGGAGCCCCTGTCATTCTGAGCGGAGCGGCTCCGAGTAGACCCTTCGCCCGCGGTTGCGGGCTCAGGGTGACAGATCCGACGCTGGTGCGAGAATCCTCTCGAACATGCGACATGCCGTGATCATGGCCGGGGGAGTGGGGATGCGACTGTGGCCCCTCAGCCGCAAGAGCCGCCCCAAGCAAGTCCTGCGCCTCTTCTCAGGGGCGAGTCTCCTGCGTCAGTGCTACGATCGGGTCGCGGCCCTCTTTCCCCGCGAGCACATCCACGTCATCACCAACCAGTCGCACCTGCCTGTAGTGACCAAGGAACTGCCCGAGCTTCCCGCCGCCAACTTCATCGGCGAGCCGGTGGGTCGTGACACGGCCAACGCCGTAGGGCTTGCCGTCGCCGTCCTCGCCCAACGCGACCCCGAGGCGGTCGTCGGAATCTTCCCTGCCGACCACGTGATTACTCCCCTCGACCGCTTCTGTGGCTCCCTCGGCCGGGCCTATGAGGCAGCGGAGGCCAACGCCGACGCCCTGGTAACCCTGGGCATACGCCCCACACGCGCGGACACGAACTACGGCTATATTCATCGCGGTAAGCGCCTGGGCGAGGGGCTCTACGAAGTCGAAGAGTTCATCGAGAAGCCCAACGTCGGCTCGGCCATGAAGTTCGTCGCCGCCGGCGAGTATTACTGGAACAGCGGCATGTTCGCCTGGCGCGCGGCCACGATCCTCGATCAAATCAAGAAGCACCTGCCGCAATCGCACGCCTCGATCCGCGAGATCGCCGCAGCCTGGCACACCGATGAGCGGCAGACCAAGCTGCAGAGCATCTACCCGACGCTGATGCGCATCAGCATCGACTTTGCGGTGATGGAGCGCGCCGATCGGGTGCTGGTCGTGGAGATGGGCTGCCATTGGGTGGACGTGGGTTCCTGGCCCGCGATCGAGGCCGTGGTTCACGCCGACGGCGACGGCAACGTCTCCGCGTGCCACCGCGTGATGCACTTGGGCTCCCGCGGGAACATCGTCGTCTGCGAGGACAAGCACCTCATCGCCACCATCGGCGTCGACGACCTGGTCATCGTCCACTCCCCCGATGCCACGCTGATCTGCACTCGACGCGACGCCGCCGGCATCAAAGAACTCGTCGACATGATCCGCCACGAATACGGCGAGGAATTTGCTTAGCCCTTCTTGCCGTGATGTAGCACGCCCTTTTTGGGCACGCGGTTTTCTACTTACAGACCCAGCAGGATTCGCAATCGATCCTCGACAGCCGACTCTACCGCCGGCGAGATCGCGCCGAGGCGCTTGGACAGTCGCTCCTTCGCAAGGCTGCGGACGTCCTCACACTTGATGTAGCTCGCGGCTCGAACGCCGCCGTCGGGCGGCCTAACTTCAACGTGAAATGGAACGCCCTTGGCCTTGGTCGTGATAGGCAGTACGACCACCAAGTCCGCCGGACCATGATTGAATGGATCGACAGAGACGACCAAGGCCGGTCGCCTTCCTGCCTGCTCATGGCCGCGAGTGGGATTGAGATCAACCAACCAGACTTCACCGCGCGAGGGCTGGGCCATGATTAGTCGCCCTCCAACCCATCACGAAGCGCCGTGTCCCAGTCGGCTCGTTCGGCCAGCTCGGCTTTCCACTTCTTCGGATCGCGGCGCAGAGCAGCGTATGCCTGATTCGCGGCGGCCAAGAACCGCTCGCGGCGGTATACCTCAATGGCCTCGTCGAGCACGGCCTGCATGGTCATTCCGGTGCGATCGGCGATCAAGCGAAGCTTGCTCTGGGCTTGCGGACTGATGCGAACGGTTGCGCTGGCCATCGAAACAGTACTCCATCTTGTTGACAGTATAGTATACGAGATAGATTACATTCTGTCAACGTGGAATTCGCGAGCCCTGTTTCGCCTCGGCCCGGCTTACGCAGGTCGCGATGGTCAGGTCGCCCGTGACGTTGAGCACCGTGCGGCACATGTCGAGGATGCGGTCCAAGCCGAGAATGATGCCGATTCCTTCCGGGGGGATGTGGACGGTTTGCAGGAGGATGGCGATGAGCGGCAGTGACCCGCCGGGGACGCCGGCCGTCCCCACGCCGGCGAGCACGGACATGAGCACAACGGTCACCTGCTGGCCGAGGGTCAAGTCCACGCCGAAAACCTGGGCGAGGAAAAGGACGACCACGCCTTCGTAGAGGGCGGTTCCGTTCTGGTTGCCGGTGGCGCCGACGGTGAGGACGAACTGGGAGACTTCCTTGGGCAGGCGTAGTGAGTCTTTCGCCACCCGTAAGGCCGTGGGAAGCGTGGCGTTGGAGGACGACGTGGCGAAGGCCGTGACCATCGCTTCAGAAATTCGGCGGAAGAACTCCGTCGGTTTCATGCCTCCGAGGAGCCGGATGGTCACCGAGTACACGACGACCATGTGGATCGTGTAGCCGAGAAGGGTCGTCAAAACGAACCAGACCAACGTCTTCAGGATGTCGATACCCAGCCGCGCCGTGACCGCGAAGACAAGGCAGGCCACGGCGTACGGCGCGATGCGCATAGCGAAACCGATGATGACCATGCACACGTCGAAGACGGCCTCCAGCACGGCCACGAGCGGACGCGTTCGTTCCGCGGGAACCAGCGTAATCGCCACGCCGAAGATCAGGGCGAAGAACATCACCGCGAGCATGCCGTTGCCCTTCGAGCTTCCGTCGAGGGCCCCGACCGCCTCCTGGAGGGGGTTCTCGGGAATGATGTCGAGCAGCGTGTCCTTGATGGGCTTGGCTTGCTTGGCTTTGCTCACTTCGCCTGCCGCATCGCGTTCATACTGAGCGCGAAGCCCGTCGCGCTTGGCCTCGGGCAATCCGCGGCCGGGGCCGAGGACGTTCACAAGCGTGATGCCGATGGCCACGGCGATGATGGATAGCACGAGCGTGAACAGCAGCGTTCGTCCACCCACGCGCCCCAGGCGGCGGACATCGCCCAGTCCCACGACACCGAGCGCAAGCGCCGCAAACACCAGTGGGACGACCACCATGAAGACGAGGCGAAGGAACACCTTCCCCACGGGATCGACGAAGTTGACCGCCGCTCGATCCAGCCGGTCGTCGATTCCGTTCGCATCGCGGTCGGCCGCGTCGGCAACTTCATCCCGTACGGGCGTTGCGTAGAAAGCGTTCGCGGCGAGTCCGGCGACGGCGCCAAGAAGCAGCCCGATCAAAATCTTGGTGTGCAGGGGTACGCGTCGCTTGTTGAGTTCGCGCGATCCCGCACTCGGTCGATCTGACGGCATGATTGCTCCGACGTTGTCGGTCTTGCCTGCAAAAGCGTCGAGATACCCATCTTGGGGCGTGCGTTTTCTACTCGCCATGCCGCGCTGCCGCCAGTCGGCGCATCGGTTGCAGGACACATGACTTCACGGGGCGAGGGGGGTAGAATGCCCGCTTCTATGCTTCGCCCATCGGGAGTGCCCTCCGAATGACTCCGACGTCGCCAATTCCCCCGCCGCAACCGGGGACGTCGCCCGCTGGCGTTCCGGACAGCGCCCCGTTAGCTCGCCCGCCGGCAGCTGCAGGCGAGGCGAAACCACCCGTTTCGACGACACACCGGGAACACGGCACGGCACTGGTCGAGCTGTCGCAGACCGCGTTGCCCGCGTCCTCGACGGCCCCTGACGAACCGACCCTGCCGGAGAAGGTCAAGACGCTGCTGATCGGCAAGCCGCGGGACCTGGCCGATCGGAGGGTGTATCACCATCTTTCGCTGGCCGCCTTTCTCGCTTGGGTGGGTCTGGGCGCGGACGGATTGTCGTCGTCCTGCTATGGGCCCGCCGAAGCGTTCATTCACCTCGGCGAGCACACTTACCTCGCCGTATTTCTCGCTGCCGCCACGATCGTGACGGTGTTCGTTATCTCGGCGTGCTACAGCCACATCATCGAGGTTTTTCCCACGGGGGGCGGCGGATACCTAGTGGCCTCGAAGCTGCTCGGACCTCACGTGGGCCTCCTTTCGGGCTGTGCGCTGCTCGTTGATTACGTACTGACGATCACGGTTTCGATCGCGGCCGCGGGTGACGCGATCTTCGGGCTGCTCCCGGGGCGCGGCGCGGCTTGGAAACTGCCCGCGGAAATCGGGGCCATCGCCTTTCTGACGCTGCTGAACCTCCGCGGCGTCAAGGAATCGGTGAAGATTTTGCTGCCCGTTTTCCTGCTCTTTCTCATCACGCACGTGGTGCTCATCCTTGGAGCCATCGGGCTTCATCTGGGGGCCGTTGGGGAAGTTGCCGGCGATGTATCACGGAACGTGCGCGCCAGCCTGAACAATCCCGCCATTGGTTTGTTCGGTCTGATGAAGATGTTTTTCTACGCGTACTCGCTGGGGGCGGGCACGTACACGGGAATCGAGGCCGTCTCGAACAGCATGGCCGTCATGCGCGAGCCGCGCGTGGCGACGGGCAAACGCACCATGTACTACATGGCCCTTTCCCTCTCCTTCACGGCCGGCGGCTTGGTCGTGGCGTTTCTACTGCTCAACATCGTGCCCATGCCCGGCAAGACCATGAACCAATCGCTGACCGAAACGTTCCTGACGGAGCTCGGGTTAGGCGGCGCGGCGGGCAAGGTGTTGTTGCTGTTGACCATGCTCGCAGAGGGGGCGCTGCTGGTCGTCGCCTCGCAGGCGGGTTTCATCGACGGGCCTCGGGTCCTTTCCAACATGGCCCTCGACTCCTGGATGCCGCACCCCTTTGCGAACCTCTCCGAACGCCTGGCCATCCACAACGGCATTCTCCTCATGGGCCTGGCGGCGCTGGCCGCGGTGATCTACACCCACGGCGAAGTCACCACGCTTGTGATCATGTATTCGATCAACGTCTTCCTTACGTTTTCGCTGTCCATGATCGGCATGTGTACGTACTGGAGCCGCGTCCGCAAGAAACACCCGTTGCGTACCCGGCGACTGGCGTTGTTCGGCGTCGGGGCCGTGCTTTGCCTGTCCATACTCAGCGTGACGGTACTCGAGAAGTTTCATCATGGCGGATGGCGGACCCTCGCGGTGACGGGCTTCGTGGTCGCACTCGGCTTGATCACCCGCCGCTACTACCGGAAGGTCTCGTCACGTCTGCGGAAGCTGGACGAGATCATGACCAAGCTCCCGCCGCGCGGCGAGCGAACCACGGCCCCGCCGGATCCCACGCAACCAACCGCCGCTGTCCTAGTCGGCGGTTTCGGCGGGCTGGGCCTGCACACGTTGCTCAACGCCTATCGCTTCGTGCCCGGATACTTCAAGAACGTGGTGTTTCTCTCGGCGGGCGTGGTGGACTCCGGGAGTTTCAAGGGCGCCGATGCCTTGGATGATCTGCGGAAACACACTTCCGAGACGTTGGATCGGTACGTCGAGTTGGTGCGCGGCTGGGGCGTGCCCGCCACTTCGTTCATGGCCATCGGGACCGACGCCGTCGACCAGCTTGAGGAACTCTGCGTACAGATCCTCCGACAATTCCCCAAGACGATCTTCTTCGCCGGGCAACTGGTGTTCCAGAAGGACACTTGGTATCAACGCGTTCTGCACAACCAGACCGCTTATGCCTTGCTTCGACGCTTGCAATGGGACCGCGTCCCCATGGTGATCCTGCCCACGCGGGTGGAGTAAAGACCGTCATGACGTCGATTCAGCTACCCGTTCGCCGAGGTGTGATAGGGCTTCTCCGCCGTCGGGACGAGTACCTGATGATTCGCCGGGCGGACGGCGTGGCGAAGCCGGGAACGTGGTGCTTTCCCGGTGGGCACGTCGAATCCGGGGAGACCCCGCGGCGGGCCGTCCAACGGGAGTTGTTCGAGGAACTCGGCATCCTCGTCCAGCCGACGCGACGGTTGGGTGCGATTCGCGTGCTCGACTCTCGCCACATCTTGGTAGTTTGGCGAGTTGACCACATCGGCGGGGAGTTTCGGCTTGCCGATAAGGAAATCGCGGACATGCGCTGGGTCCGCGTCGAAGAGATACGCTCGATCCGCCCTGGACTGCCTTCCAACGATCGGGTAATGGAAATGCTGGCGGTTCCGTGAGCTGCGCCGGCACGCGCGAAGCGCCCAGGCGAGTCATTAGCCGATGAAACGCGCCTTCCAAATCGTCGATCGCGTGGTGACCCCATGCCCCGACGGCGGCGGCAACATTATCCTTTACACCAACCCGGACGAGCAGGAGCGCAGGTTCCTGATCGACGAGCTGCGCATCGACGACCATACGCTCAATTCGGCGCTCGATCCGGACGAACTGGCCCGCGTGGAGTTCGAGCCCGAACACACGGCGATGATCTTCAAGCGGCCCAAGAACTACTCCTCCGCTGATCAATTGCTGTTCGGAGTGGCCTCGACGGGCGTGTTTCTCTTCCGCGACGGCCTGCGCATCGTCGCCCGCGACGAAGTGCCTTTGTTCGACGGCGGCGGTCGGCAGCGCGTCGATTCCCTTGGCGGCGTCATCCTCCGCGTCATGGCCCGCACCGTAGTACACTTCCGCGAGCACCTCCGGGCCATCAACATGGTCTCCGACGAACTCCAGGGTGAGATCAACCGCTCCATGGAGAACCGGCACCTGATCGGCATGTTCGCCCTGGAGAAGAGCCTGGTGTACTACGTGAGCGCCTTGCACTCCAACGCCGCATTGCTCGAAAAGCTCAAGCACAGCGCCCCCAAGCTGGGGTTCGGCCCCGAAGAGCTGGAGGTCCTGGACGATCTCATCATCGACAACACTCAGTGCGCCCGGCAGGCGGAAATGACCTCCAATATCCTTGCCAGCCTCATGGACGCCCGGGCGTCGATCGTGGCGAACAATATCAATGTGCTCATGAAGCGGCTCAACGTCATCACCATCGCGATCATGGTCCCCACGCTGGTGGTCAGCGCCTTTTCCATGAACGTGCCTATCCCGTTCCAGGACCGCGGGTGGGCGTTCTACGCCATCCACGTCGTGGCGATGCTGTCCGCCGGGACCTTCCTGTACCTTTGGAAGCGCCTCTCCGGTTAGGCCGGCGCGTCCGTCATCATCTCCACTGGTCGGACTTGGGGTCCCAGAAGGAGCCGGTCAGGCCGATGCGGGCGAAGATCTGGGTCATTTCGTCGGGCGCGGGGCGGCGCGATTCGACGGTCAGCCGGTTTTCGTACCACGCGAGGGCGAGCTGCCAGAGCTGTTGAAGCGTGATGATCGGCCGTTGCGGCACGCCATGCTCCGCACACCATCGCTGGACGTGCTCTTCCGACCGGAAGAAGAGCATCGTCGCTCAGGTAAAGATGATATCGTCCCACCAGCGAGCGGCAGGCACTGCGAAGTGAACGGCGCATTCCTGCGCCACCGGCGCGAGGTCGCAGACTCGGTAGGCAAGCCGGTCGCCGCAGTCCGCGCAGGTGCTGAAGATATCCGCATCACGATGCAGCGCCGCGGCCACGCCGAGTGCGTCCCACGCGCAGTTCGCGAAATAGGGTCGGCCGTCCACGACCGCCGTGTGCGGCGTTTCGATTCCCGAAAACGGCGGGGCCATGCGAATCCGCGTCGGGTCGCCCGGCTCGAGGACCAATAGGCGCTTCTGAGCCAGGCTGTGAAACGCGGCTTGCACGTCGGCCACGGGTTTTCGCATCGCCGCGGCTACGTCCGGCGCGGTCGGCGCTTGCGTAGTCTTGGCGATGGTCTCGTAGATCATCAACTTAACGGCGGTGTCAGAGTCCATGCGCGACCCTCCCAATTCGGACGGCTAATCGCGTTTTCGAAGCTTCTTCGCCGAGCCGTCGTGAATGGCGACGCGCACGCGGGCGCCAGCCTCGTGACCGATGGCGACGGTGCGCGACCCGACGCCCAGGGTAATCGGACCGCCGAAGGGGGCACGCTCACGGACGCGAATCTCGCTTCCAATCTTGAGCTTGAGACGGGTCAGATAGCGAAGGAACTCGGGGTCGCGGTCGGACACCTCCACCACCGTGCCGCGCTGGCCGGCGGTCAGCTCGTCGAGTCGAATGCCCCGCCGCGGGGCGATGCTGCCGTCCTTGGCCGGAATCGGCGAACCGTGCGGGTCGAACTCGGGAAAGCCGAGGTATTCATGGATGCGCTCGATGAGCCGGTCGCTCACCACGTGTTCGAGCACCTCCGCATCGTCGTGGACCTCGTCCCAGGAAAGCCGAAGTGTTTTCGCAAGAAACGACTCGATCAACCGATGCCGTCGGATCAAGCCTAGGGCCACTCGCCGCCCGCGATCGGTCATTTGGACGCCGTGGTACGGTGTGTGGGTGACGTAACCTTCGGCGGCTAAATGCTTTAGCATCCCTGTAACCGAGGCCATACGGACCCCCAGTCGCTGGGCGACCTGCTTGGTGGAGGCCTTGTTCTCCTCGGACTCCAAGGCGTAAATAGCCTTGATGTAGTCCTCGATCGAACGGCTGAGCAACGCTGGTCTCCTGTCGAACGCTGCCGATGATCGCCGCGACCCTCTCCGCGAGCAACGGTCTCGCCATCGAAAATTAGGCCAGCCAAATTAATAGCTTGACGGGGCCTATCGGTCGATATATATTGGGACGAAGTTATTATGAGGAGAAAACCGAAAATGTCGAAAACGATGACGCTTTTGGGATGCGCCGCGGGCACGTTCCTGGCTGGAACTGCTGTGGGGAGTGGGCCGGGGACGGGCAAGCTCCGCGTGGTTTGCACCACGACGATGATCACCGACCTGGCCCAGACTTTGGCCGGCGACGCGGTGGACGTGCGCGGGATCATGCGCGCCGGCGAGGACCCGCACGTCTACGACGTCCGCCCGCGCGACGTGCAAATGCTGGCCGAGGCCGACCTGATCCTGATGAACGGCCTGCACTTGGAGGCGACGCTCAACCATGTGGTCGAGCACAACGCCAAGGGCAAAGTAGCCCGCCTGGCGGAGACCGCGCAGATCGTGCCCCTGGAAAGCGAGCAGAGTCGAGGCGCGCCCGATCCGCACTGCTGGTTCAACGTCCAGTATTTCCGGGTCTACGCGGAGCGCGCCCGCGACGCCCTGATGGACGCCGATCCCAAGAACGCCGACGGCTATCGCAACCGGACCGAGGCGTACTTGAAACAACTCGACGAGCTGCACGAGTGGGTGAAACGTGAGATCGCCAAGATTCCGCGCGAGCGGCGTGCGATGGTCACCAGTCACGATGCCTTCCAGTACTTCGGGCGGACGTACTTTATCGACGTGTTCGCGGTGATCGGCATCAGCACCGAGCAGCAGCCCAAGCCGCAGGATATTCAACGACTGGAGTCGATCGTTCGGGAGCGAGGCGTCAAGGCCCTGTTCATTGAAACCTCGGTGAGCAAGACGCTCAACGACATCGTGCAGAAGGTTGCGGAAAACACGGGAGCGAAGATCGGCGGCACGCTCTACAGCGATTCGTTGGGTTCGCCAGATAGCCCCGCCGGGACTTACCTGGGCATGATCCGGCACAACACGACGATCGTCGTCGAAGCCCTGAAGTGATCCGGCCGGTCGGCGACATCATGATGACCGCCGAATTGAGCGGCAGCATCGATCCTGCGACGACTCCCGCCGCCGCACCGCGAAGCCCGGAAGCACCTGTCATCGCGGTTCACGGCTTGACCGTGTCCTATGGACAGCGGCCCGTGCTGCGCTCGGTGACGTTTGACGTGCCGGCGGGAAAGCTCGTCGGCGTGGTCGGGCCCAACGGAGCAGGCAAGAGCACTTTGCTCCGCGCCCTGCTCGGATTGATCGAGCCGGACAGCGGTTGGATACGGATCGCCGGCCGGGCGGTTGGCCAATGTCGAGACCGACTCGCCTACGTGCCGCAGACCGAGGCCGTGGACTGGGATTTTCCCGTCACCGTGTTCGACGTGGTGCTGATGGGTCGCTACGGCCGTCTGGGTTGGCTCGGCCGACCCAGTGCGACCGACTGCCAGGCGGCCTTGCGCGCCCTCCAGCTGGTATCCATGAGTGAGTTCTTCGATCGGCACATTCGTCAGCTCTCCGGCGGCCAGCAGCAGCGGGTCTTTATCGCCCGCGCTCTGTGTCAGGAAGCCGATATCCTGCTGCTCGACGAACCCTTCGCGGGAGTGGACGCGGCCACGGAGCAAGCGATTTTCGCACTCATCGGCAAGCTGACTGCGGAGGGGAAAACACTCATCGTGGTCAACCATGATCTGTCGGTCCTGGATCGGTTCGACCTGGTGATGCTGTTGAACCAACGGGTCGTCGCTTTCGGGCCCACGCGGGATGTGGTGAACGACGACAACCTCCGCCGCACGTACGGCGGACGTCTGACGCTGCTCGACCGCGCCGACACCGCCCTGCGCGAGAATCAAGTCCGTCGATGACCTTCTTTCTCGCTCAGCTCGAATTCGACTGGTCGCAAGTGTTGACGCCGTTGACCGCCCAATGGTGGCAAGAGACGGCGTGCAGCGTGCTCGTGGGGATCGCCTGCGGTGTCCTGGGGTGCTTTGTCGTACTTCGCAGGATGGCGCTGATTGGCGACGCGCTTTCTCACGCCGTGCTGCCTGGCGTCGTCATCGCGTTCATGCTCACCGGGAGTTCCGGCATCGGCGGACTATTCCTGGGCGCTTTGCTCGCCGGTCTGGTGACCGCCGGCTTGATCAAGCTGGTGAGTCAATACAGCCGCACGAAGGAAGACTCCGCCATCGGGATCGTGTTCACTTCGCTGTTCGCCCTGGGGATTATCCTGATCAGCAGTCTTTCTCGCGGGACGCACTTCGATCTGAAGTGCTTCCTGTTCGGCGACCCGCTGGCTGTCGGCCGTGACGACCTGGTGATGATGTCCGTTGTGGCGCCGCTCGTATTGCTGACCGTTTTCGCGCTGTACCACCGATTGAAGATCGCCAGCTTCGATCCCTTGGTCGCGGCCACGATGGGCATCTCCGTCGGGGCGATTCACTACCTGCTCATGGGTCTGCTGTCCGCGACGGTGGTGGCGGGGCTGAAGACCACGGGCGTGATCCTGGTCGTCGCGATGGTCATCACCCCCGCGTCGGCCGCGTATCAACTGTGCAACCGGCTGTGGTCCATGCTCATTCTCGCGGGTGTGTTCGGAGCGTTGTCCGCCTGCGCGGGCATGTCTTTGGCCTTCATGACCAACTCGCCCACCGGGCCGGCCATGGTCCTGGTCGCCACAGTTTTGTTCGCCCTGGCGATGTTGCTTAGCCCGCAGCACGGGCTTATCTCCCGCGCCTGGCGTCGCCGCCAAGTGCGTCGCCATGTGGACAGCGAAGACTGTCTCAAGGCCGTCTACAAGTTGGATGAGGCGGGTACTTCCTGCGCGGCCGTGGCGATCGCTCGTCAGACCAGCTTGCCGGTCCCGCGCGTCGGCTCCATGCTCAGGTTGCTACATGCGGAGCGGCTCATCGACTGGAAGGGCAATGTCGCGGCGCTGACCTTTGCCGGTCGGCGACGGGCGGCGGAGCTGGTCCGCGCGCACCGCCTGTGGGAATCCTATCTCGCCGACGAGGCCGGCATCGGCATGGAGAACGTTCATCAGGAGGCCGAACGACTCGAACACGCCCACGAGCTTGCCGACGAGGTCGACGAGAAGCTCGGTCACCCGCGCCGCGATCCGCACGGCGAAGTCATACCAGCGAGAGACTGAAACCGGAGCTCCCTCTTCCTGTGGAAATCGCCGTTCAGAAGATTGCCGTCGCGTGCTTCCTGGTCATTGGACTCTCCCACATCGTGCAGCCGCGGGCGTGGGTGAAGTTCTTCCATCTCCTGCACTCCAAGGGCGAGGCCGGCTGTTTCATCGTAGGGTTCTTGTCGCTCACATTTGGAGCGCTCATCGTGGGGTTCCACAACGTCTGGGCGAGTGTTCCTGTCGTGTTGACGGTGGTCGGCTGGGGGCAACTGATCAAGGCGACCCGTTATTTTCTGTTTCCGCAGGCAAGCTTGCGTACGCTCACGTGGGTCAGGGAAGAAACGGCTTGGATGTTCGTCGCAGGAGGCGAGATCTGCATCGCCATCGCAGCGCTGTTGCTGTACGGTCTTTACATCGTGTAGCGGTGGAGGAACGTGGTCGATCGAATGGCCCGCGGCGTGTCGAAGACAACGGAGCGACTCATTGACACTGCGCGGCGAGCCTCGACAATGCGCTTGGCATCGGCCCGTCCGAAGCCGATAAAGGCGCCCCATGGCCCGCGACTCCGCAAGACCAAAGAAAGAGCCGTTGTGCATCACGCCGCCCACGATGTTCAGGCACGCGGGCGAACTCTCTGCACTCTTCAATCGATTCGATCCACGGGAACCGGCTTTCGATGCCGCGGCCGTGGACATTGATCTGCGTGATTGCGGTTTCGTCCGACCGCCTGCTGCGCTGTGGTGTGTAGTGTATTTGGCGCTGGCTTCCAAACGGGGTTCCAGCTGCCGGCTCCTGGTGCCCAACAACTTCGGCGTGTGCGTACACCTGAAGTCGTTGGGAGTGTTCGACACGCTGAAGGCGCACGGAGTGCAAGTGGACGACCGGGACGTCAGGCCGCGCCGTGATCAGAAGATTATTCTGCCGCTCACACGCTTTGAGACGACGGCCAACGCGTCGGCGCTCACGAACACGGCCTTCGATAGCTTGCAGTCCGCGCATCTCGGCGCCGCGAACCTGACTTCCGTGGTGACGGAGCTCTTCAGTGAGCTGGCCCTGAACGCCGCCCAGCACAGCGAGTCCGGAATCGGCGCATTCGGCTGCGTCCAGTTCGTCGAATATCAGAACGGTCCGAAGTTTACCTGCACGGTCGCCGACGGCGGGATTGGGGTTTTGGCTAGCTTGCGCAGAAACGAGGCGCTGCGCACTCGGGTCAGCTATGATTGGGACGCGCTCGACCTCGCGGTTCGCGAGCGGGTCAGCGGCACCGGCGACCCCCACCGCGGGATCGGGTTGTACGGCGTCAGTGAGGACGTTCGCCGACCCGGCCACTCGCTCTTACTTCACTCCGGGCTGGGATCGTTGGAGATCAAGAAGGACCAGCAGCGTTACGCGAAGCGGACGCGTTTGTTTCCCGGCACACTGGCGTTTCTCTCCATTCCCGCGTGAACCATGCACACGCTTCGAGTCCACGATGTTCTCAAGGACAAGGTCCTGGTGAGCCGTGAGTCCGCGCGGCTGCTTGAAGTTCCCCTCGAAGGGATGATCGCAACCGAGGGGACCACCGTCGATTCCCGCGTGACCGTCGACTTCGAAGGCGTCGAGGGGATCGCCCCGTCATTCTTGGACGAACTCCTCACCATCTTCGAGTCGCTCGTCGGTGGCGAGCAATGTCTGGTTATCGCCAACGCCCCCACGAGACTCTCGCTGAAGTTCGAGGCCGTCGCGCGCGGGCACGAGATGTCGGTGCGGGCGCTCCCGGACGGATCGTGGCTTGTGAGCGGTCGTCGAGACCCCGGGCCGTGATTCTGGAGGAACGATCGACTATTCACCTTCGAAGACGAATTGCAGGCCGAGCAGGTAGCCGCCTTCCTCGCCGGGAGTGGAATGCCGCACGACGGCACGGCCGTGGAAGCTCATTTCCGGTTCGTGGATGGCAATCTGCAGGCACAGTCCCGTGGGCAGGTCTTCCTCGCAGGACACGCCGATTCCCTGACGACTGAGGTCCACGGAGGTGGCTAGGCTATAGCGTTCGCCGCCGCGCGGCTCGGGAATCCAAAGTTCGACGGTGCCGGGGAACGGCCAGCGTATGGTCTGACGGCGGTTGGCGCGGCCCGTCTCCACCTCGCGGTTGCTCAGTAGCTCGTCGACGGACCGCTCAGTTAGGGCGCGGATCTCCGTGGCGTCGACTTCCTGACACTCGCGTCGCCAACGCAACTGCTTCCCGGCTTTTGCACCTGCGGTCATGTCGCCTCCTCACGAAGCGCGGACGTGCGCCCTCTTCTTACCTACGATACCTGGGCCCGTTCCCGAAAAGAACGACACGCTTATCGGGGCCTGATTTTCTCGTCGCGGCCGCGAGTCGACCCTTATCGGTCGCCCGCGAAAAACCTCTAGTGCCATGGCGATGTCACTATCGCGCCGGGTGAGTTCTTGATATGCTAAGTGTGCTTGCACAGGAGAGAGCCGTGGACCCTAAGGGCGACGACTTGCTCAAGCGAATTCGGCGGATCCCCATCGTGGATACGCTCCGCATTCGGATGGAGGAATTCGGCGATGGGTTCTGCCGCGCCGTGGTGCCGCACGAGCGGCGCTACGACGGCGTTTTTGAGTCCTTTCACGGCGGCCTGCTGATGACCGTGGCCGACAGCGTCGCCTGCTTCGCGATCATGACGCGAACCGGTTCCGATCAACCCATGACCACGACGGACATGAACATCCGCTTCCTTGCCCCGTGCCTTACGGACGTGACGGCCGTCGCTCGGGTCATCAAGGTCGGCAAGACGCTGTGCCCGGTTGCGATCGATCTTTTCGATGCGCAGGGCAAGCACGTGGCCGTCGCCCAGGTCACGTATATGCTTCTCGACAAAGCGCCAACTCGTTCGTCGTAGTCCCGTTGCCTACAGAATGCGACCGGGCCGGCGCATGGGCCGGCCCGGTCTAGGAAACAGTCACCGCGCGCGTAGAGCGCGCACTCTACCGACTACTTGCAACAGCCTGCGGGGCAGCAACCGCCGCAGCATTCGCCGCTGCCGCAGCAACTCGCCGGGCAGCAAGAGCTCGCGCTCGTTGCGGCGCCCTTGTCGCGGGCCGATTGCACCTTGCTCGAACTGCGTGCGGCCCTGCGGCCGCTGCCGTTGGCACAGCAGTCGGGGCAGCAACGGTCGCAATCCGGGCAGCAATCGCAACAACTGCCCGTGGATGCCCTCGCCGCCTTCGGACCCTCGTCGTCGATCGCTCGACTTGCTGCCAGGGCCAATGCCCCGCCCGTAGGTACCTGGGGTGCGCGCCAGAGGTCGATCGAGGTCGACCACATGGACAACGCAAACAAAACTGAAAACATGTCATTCTCCTTGTTAGTGTATTCGACACTACAGTTTCCACGCTGCGACGCTCGAAAAAACGGCGTTGCAGTGCCTTCGATTCGCGCGGCCATATCCCACGCAGCCGGTTTTCGGCGCGTTCGGATCGACGGCGCAACGGTGATCACATCGGGTCGTGTAACGAAGGGAGGATCATTTCAGCCACAGGCAGAGGGCTGCTTGCCGTTGGGCATGATCGGGGGGAATGTGCTCGAACAAGCCCGGCGGGCCGGTTCCATAAAGGACAGCCGGTTGGAGCCCCGCCAAGTCGGCTGGAGGAGGACAGGCAAGCCAGCCGCGAAGGACGTCGCTGTCACTGCGCTGCGGCTTGGTCCGCGCTTGGGCCACGTCGCAGCAGGCCGTGCAATCCGGGTCGGACGGTGAGCAGCACCGGCATTCAATGATCGCGGACGGTTTGGGCTTTTTGCAACAACAGCAATCGTCCGCGGCAGTACGCCGCGACGGACGGCTCGGACCACAGACCGACGCGCAGCACAAGGCGCAGGGCTGTGTCAAGATAACGGTCCAGACGGAAAGATGTTTCCAAAGCGGCCCCATCCACTTCAATCTACGTCACGCTCGGCTATGAAAGCAAGAAAACCCGCATTGTTACAATGGCGGAACGTCCGCGTGCAGAGCTGGTTGCACGGTCGGAGCCTGCGCACGGACTCGACGCGCCAGATGCGGTTCGATGCGGCGGAACTCCGCGGACACCGGACGGTCGGGCAGGAGATGGCACATCCGCTCGCCGATCGCCAGGGCGGCGCAGAACTCGCCCCGACGGACGCGTTCGGCGAAAGCCTCGCGCAGGGTTCGCTCCACGTGGGCGGCGAGTGCGTTCATCTGCGCTTGAAGCTGTGCAACTCCTTCGTCGCTCGCACCCTCGATGAGGGCCGCGTAGGCCCCCCGGCAACCGGCCAGATCTCCGTTACGCATGGCCATGCCGAATTGCTCGACGAGGTCCCTCCTCGCCGCGCGGTTGTTGCTCTCCACCGATGGTCCGCCGCTGTGCTGCTCGGCGAGTTGAGTCGACGTGCTCAGCTCCCAAATGGGCGATTCGGGCGCCGCGCTGCTCGCGGTCGGTTCATCGTTCACCGCGCGCGTTTCCTCGTCAGCGCTGGTCGCGAGCCGAGGATAGTCCTGACGAACGAGCGTGGCCGCTGTGAGAACGCTCGGGTCACCCGGGCCGAGGGCCGCCAGATCGAGGATGCGCACGTTGCCCCCGTTGGACGACGAGGCGGTAGGCATCAATTGCTCACAGAGCGTGGTCACGATCCCGGCCACATCGTCCGACCGTTTGCGCAGTTCGTCGATGGCCGCACCAAGAGCTCGCAGGCACGCCTCGACTTGGAGCGTCGCCCGCAGCAGCACGGAAAGCGCCATGGCGCCGCTGACGATCAGGAACCCCAGGAACGTGCCCAAGCGGTCGCCGCCGAGCGCCGAGGCGATGGCCACGACGAAGCCGACCGTCACGTAGAACCCGGCGACAATGTAGAGCGTCGTACGGGACTGGCGGTTGAGGTAGATGTTGATCCCTTTCATGTCGTCACGGGCTCGGCGGCACGCGCAGCGGGACAAACCGCGCCGCGGTCCGCGTGGGCGACGTTCTCGCTTCGCGTTCTAATCGCTCGTGATGGGCAAGTGAACTCTCGATCGGCACGGTCACCTCCAGCCACATGCAGTTGGCTGCGGTTCGCACGCGGCCTTTCTTCATCCCCGCGGGAAGGACGATGGTGTCGCCCACTCCGAAGGACGTGGGCGTGGACGATCCCTCGCAGGAAATAGTACCTCGACCCTCGAGCACGATCCAGATGACCATTTCCGCGTACGGGATTTCCATTTCCACGCCGTCCGCCATGCGAACGCGCTCGATGACGAACGATTCACACCGGCACAGGCTGGTCGTCGAGGTCCACAGACTCGCCGCGTGCTCGGGGCGCTGTTCAGCTTCGCTGGAGGTGAAGGCGGCGCTGGCGAGGGCTTCCTCGATGTGCAGCTCTCGCTTCAGACCCGTCGCCTGATCCACGCGGTCCCAGTCGTAGAGCCGATAGGTAACGTCGGAGGGCGTTTGAATCTCGGCGACAAGGACCCCGCCGCCCAGCGCGTGTACCGTCCCGCTGGGCAGGTAATAACAATGCCCTTTGCTCACGGGCACGCGACGAAGCAACTCTTCGACCCGTCCGTCCCGCAAAGCTCGTTGAAGTTGTACGGCGTCGACGTTTTCCCGCAACCCGTGGTAGATGAACGCATCGTCCGTCGCGTCGATGACGTACCATGCTTCGTTCTTGATTCTCGTGCTTCCGCCCAGGCGCTGCGCCGTCGCACGATCGGGATGCACCTGCACGCTGAGGATTTCTTGGGCGTCGAGGAACTTGATGAGCAGGGGAAATCGCCCGTCTATCAGCTCCGCGCGCCCGATCAAGTCCTTGTCCCAAAGGCGGACCAGCTCAGGCAGTGTTCTGCCGCGCATGGGACCGCACGCGACAACAGACTGCGCATGTTCCAGATCGGCGACTTGCCAGGATTCACCGATCGGCCGACCTTCCGGAAGACGCTTGCCGAGCACGCTCTGCAAGCGTCGCCCGCCCCAGATGCGCGGCTGCAAGATCGGCTCGAAGATCAGCGGATAGACCTTGGCCATTTGAGGTTCGTCCCCAAGGCATTGTACGGCCTCCACCCCCGCTTGGCGTGGCCCGCCCGTGCGGCGCTGTCGCCTTAAACCTTGCCGGAGCGCGACCATTCGTTTACGCTGCGTAGACGACTCAGACCTCCGGTCTGGTTTTGGAGACAGCGATCATGCCCGATCAACCCGCCCCTGCAATGGACCCCATCGCCCCGGGCTCGATCAGTTTTGAGGACTTCGCCAAGGTCAAGCTCCGCGTGGGCAAGGTGGTCGAAGCCGGCGACCACCCTAACGCGGACAAGTTGCTGGTGCTCAAGGTAGACCTGGGCGATGAGAAGCGTCAAATCGTCGCCGGGCTGAAGGGGTACTACCGGCCCGACCAACTGCTCGGCAAGAACCTCATCATCGTCAGCAATCTCGCCCCGCGGATGATGCGCGGCGCTGAGAGCCAGGGCATGCTCCTCGCCGCTTCCAGCCCCGACCGGGCTCGGGTCATCGTCCTCACCACGGATGCCGACGTCCCGCCGGGCAGTCCGGTGAGTTAGCGACCTACTCGTGCGCCAAGCCTGCCGCCTCGCCGATGGTCTCGGAGAGCGTGGGGTGGGGGTGAATGATGGTGGCTAGGTCGTAGGCGACCGCGCCCATTTCGATGGCCAAGACGCCTTCGGAGATCATCTCTCCCGCGTGCGGACCGGTCAGGCCGACGCCCAGGAGGCGCTGGGTCGCCTTGTCGAAGATGAGCTTGGTGACGCCGTCGGTGCGCCCTAGGGCCACGGCCCGCCCGGACGCCGACCACGGCATCTTGCGGATGACGATATCGAGCTTCTTGGCCTTGGCTTCGTCCTCGGTGATTCCCGCCCAGGCGATGGTCGGATCAGTAAAGACGACCGCGGGAATCGCTCGCGGCTCGAAGACCGTATTCTTCCCCGCGAGTTGATCCGCCAGCACCGTGCCCTCGTGCAGGGCCTTGTGGGCCAGCATGGGGTTGCCGATAACGTCGCCGATGGCGTAGATCCGCTGCGCCGTTGTGCGGAACGACGCATCGACCCTGATGAAGCCCCGTTCGTCAAGCTCCACGCCCGCCTTCTCCAGCGAAAGATCGCGCGAGTTCGGCCTGCGACCGACGGAGACCAGCACCTTGTCGAACTTGTTGGTCTTTGGCGCGTTCTTTCCCTCGAAGCCGAGCTCGATGCCGCCTTTGGCCTCCTTCATGCTGACGACCTTGGTTTCCAGGGAGATCTGCTCAAACTCCGTCTCCAGGCGCTTGAGCAGAGGACGGAGCAGATCGCGGTCGACGCCCGGCAGCAACCCCGGCAGGAGCTCGACAACCGTGACCCGCGAGCCAAGCCCCGCGTAGACCTGCCCGAGCTCTAAGCCGATGTAGCCGCCGCCGACAACCAGCAGCGTCTTGGGAATATCCTCGAGGTCGAGCGCCGTGCGAGATGTTAGCACCCGAGGCGACTCAATCTGCACGCCCTTCAACTCGATGGAGCGCGACCCGGTGGCGATGATGCACCGCCGGAACTTGATATGGGCGATGGTGCCGCCTTCCAGGGTCACGTGCTTGCCGTCCTCGAAACGGGCAGTGCCCTGAATCCGCTCCACCTTGTACTTCTTGGTCTGCATTTCCAGGCCCGAGGCGAGCTTCTTGACGACCTGGTTCTTCCACTCGCGGACTTTGGCGACGTCGATCTTGGGCGGGCCGAAGTCCACGCCCATCTCCTTCGATAGGGCTGCGGTGTGCAGCGTCTCGGCGATGGAGAGGTAAGTCTTCGACGGAATGCAGCCGCGGTGCAGGCAGACTCCGCCCAGCGCCGGCATGGATTCGACGATCGTCGTCTGAATTCCGTGCGACGCAGCGCGAAAGGCCGCATGGTATCCGCCCGGCCCGCCGCCGATGACCAACAAATCCGTTTCCTGCGTGAATTCGCCGACGACCATAAGCGCACGTTCCTTGTAGGAGCCCGATTCCGCGCAGGACCGCCTCCGCGCCGAGCGTGGGAGTATAGCTGCCCAAGCTCGCAGAGAAAAAGCTCCAAATCAGGGGGCGGCGGCAGCAGCCAAAGCCGTTTCGTCTTCCCCGCGCCTGCCGAGTAGGATGCAGTGCATGTCAGGCAAAGCCACGTCGAGACGCGGCGGGCAAGCGCGATCGCGGCGAAACGAGTGGGCTACGATTCTGGTGCTGGCGCTGGTCGCCGGCGGCGCATGGGCATTCATCGAGATCGCCGACGAGGTCGTCGAAGGAGAGATGCAGTCTATCGATGAGAAGCTTCTATTGTCGCTTCGCTCATCGGGAGACCGCGACGATCCCGCCGGCCCGCCGTGGGTGGAAGAGATGGCCCGTGACGTGACGGCTCTGGGCAGCGTGACCCTGTTGGCGCTCCTGACGGCGAGCGTGGCGGGCTTTCTCTCCCTCACCGGAAAACGCTGGACGGCCAGGCTGGTGATCGTGGCGGTGGTGAGTGGTTTCGCAACCAGCAGCGCGCTGAAGGCTGCATTCGACCGGCCGCGCCCGGACATCGTGGGCCATGAAATGTATGTTTCTACGTCCAGCTTTCCGAGCGGACACGCCCTGCTCTCGGCGGCGACTTACCTAACGCTGGGAGCGCTCCTGATGCGCGTGCAACCGCGCCGCAGAGTGAAGGCCTATCTCCTGGTTGTGTCTGCCTTGTTGACCCTGTCGGTCGGCGTGAGCCGAGTCTATCTTGGCGTCCACTGGCCGACCGACGTGCTCGCGGGATGGGCGGCCGGCGCAACCTGGGCCCTCCTCTGGTGGCTGCTTGCACGCTACCTCCAACGCCGCGGCCAGATCGAAGCCGAACCCGAAGCGAAAAGCTGATGCTCCGGGGTCGGCTGGGCGTGACGATCAGGTTAGCCGCATTTCATTCAGATTTCACCACGGCAGCCTAGGCTACATTGGGGCTCCGTGTTGCCTGAACGGCGCTGCGGGAAACGAGATCGTCCGAGATCGGAGACAAGATATGACTCTCAATCCCAGAAACGGAATCGCATTCTGTATTCTCACTTGTGTCTCGGTGGCCCAGGCGCAGAACCAGCCTCAGCCGTCGGCTCAGCCGCCGGCACAATCACCGATCACCCCGGTGCAGCCGTCGAACCCAGCGGTGCAACCCTCACAACGAGTCGATCCGAACTTCATGATGGCTCAACACTGGCAACGGTCGTCAGACATGTTTGGCCGGCCGATCGTGAGCGATGGCGTAAGCATCGGCAAGGTCGAGGATTTCATGATCGACCCAGATTCGGGACGCATCGTTTACGGCATCAATTCGTTCTCCGACGTTCACGAAGGCGACGGAAGGCTCTTTCCGGTTCCCTGGCAAGCCAGCCGGTACTCCGCTGAGGACAACGCTTTCAACCTGAGCGTCCGCGCGGATCGTTTGCCCAGCGCCATGAGTTTTCCGACGGGTCAATGGCCGGACTTCAACGACCAAGAGTTCGCCTTGAACACTTTCCGCTCCTACAACCAGACCCCATGGTGGGAGGTCGGCGACGCGGTAGCCGACAACCCCGCCCCTTGGACAGACCCACGAAATCCGTCATCGCGCACTCCGGCCAAGTTGGTATCCGATCCGGTTCGGTCCCCTACCTACGGACAGCGCTGGGTACAGCGGCCCGCCGGCCTGCAAAGGGCGAGCGAGCTGCGTGGTAGAGAGATTCGCGCTGCCGACGGCACGCGCGCGGGGATCATCAGCGAAGTGGTGGTAGATGCAGAGAACGGCCGCGTGCTGTATGCCGTCGAAGGCAGTGGCGACCGGCGGGTTCCGATTCCCTGGAACGCCTTGCAACCGCGGCCGGACAATACCTTCCAACTGAGCATCAACGCGGAGCAACTGAAGAACGCGCCCGCCTTCACCGGCGATGATTGGCCGAACATGATCGACCGTAGCTGGGCGGAGAACCTGCACCGCTACTACCGCGTCGATCCCTATTGGAACATGGGCGCCGCGCCGCGCTGACCCAACCGGCCGTAGACCAGTCTCGCGGCTCAGCGAGGAACCTCCGCTCGTGACGCGCCGAAAAGTCACAGCGCGCGGTAGACGTCCCGGCGATGACCTATAGCCATGACCTCAACCACGCGCACGTCGTCGTCAATTGTGTACAGAACGCGATAGTCCCCGACCCGGATTCGATGCACATCTGTAGCGCGAAGTCGCTTGCAACTGCGCGGCCTTGGGTCACTCTCCAATGCCAGAATGGCGGAGTCTATGCGTTCAGCCATGGATTGCGGAATGCGGTCAAGTTCCTTTTCCGCAGACCGTTTGATCCGAACCTCTTAACGCGATGTAGCGCTCATCGACCGCGGCGCTTCTCCGCTAGGTACCGTCGGAAGGGGCGAGATGGTTCATGTCGCCTGGCAGCCACCGTGGCGAGGTCGAGCAGGTCGCGGCTGAGCACTTTGTCCCGCGCGATACGCACAAGTACGGCATCGCGCTGCGATTTGGATAATGCCTTCAGCGCGGTGTAGAAAACCTCCGCCGTCGCGTCAACCTCACTCATGGCTTACTCCCAAACGACAATGCACGGCATCCTCCGGTTGTCGAGAATCTTAACCCATGTGCTTCACCACCGCCTGGCCGAATTCCGAGCAGCGGAGGAGTTTGGCCTTGATGCCTTCGGCTGCCATAAGCCGCTCGAAGTCGTAGGTGACTTCGCGGGCAGAGATGGCCCCGCCCATGCCTTTGATGATGAAGTCGGCGGCCTCTTTCCACCCCATGTAGCGGAGCATCATTTCGCCGGAAAGGATCACGCTGCCGGGATTGACCTTGTCCTGGTTGGCGTATTTCGGCGCGGTGCCGTGGGTGGCCTCGAAGATGGCGTGGCCGGTGTCGTAGTTGATGTTGCCGCCGGGGGCGATGCCGATGCCGCCGACCTGGGCGGCCAGGGCGTCGGACAGGTAATCGCCGTTGAGGTTCGTGGTGGCGATCACGTCGAAGTCCGTCGGTCGAGTGAGCACCTGCTGCAAGGTGATGTCCGCGATGCTGTCCTTCATCAGGATCTTGCCGGAGGCCAGGGCTTTTTCCTGGTCGGCATTAGCAGCCTCCTCGCCCTTTTCCTTCTTGGTGCGTTCCCAGCGGGCCCACGTGTAGGTCTTGTCCGCAAACTTCTCCTCGGCGAGCTCGTACCCCCAGTCACGAAACGCCCCTTCCGTAAACTTCTGAATGTTGCCCTTGTGCACGAGGGTCACGCTCCTTCGTTTGTTCTCGATGGCGTAGCGGATGGCGGCGGCGATGAGCCGCTTGCTGCCCTCGCTGCTCACCGGCTTGACCCCGATGCCGCTCGTGGCCGGGAAGCGAATCTTGTTCACCCCCATCGCGTCTTGCAGAAACGCGATCACCCGCTTGGCTTCCAGCGTGCCCGCCGCCCACTCGATCCCGGCATAAATATCCTCCGTGTTCTCGCGGAAGATCACCATGTCCACGTTTTCCGGGTGCTTCACCGGCGAGGGCACGCCCTTGAAGTACCGCACCGGCCGCAGGCAAACGTATAAGTCGAGCTTCTGACGCAGGGCGACGTTGAGCGACCGAATGCCTCCACCGACCGGCGTAGTCAGTGGGCCCTTGATGCCCACCAGATAGCCCTTGAAAGCCGCCAGCGTGTCTTCGGGCAACCAGGTCGCGTACTTGTCGTACGATTTCTGCCCAGCGTAGACCTCGAACCAGACGATCTTCCGCTTGCCCCTGTAGGCTTTCTCGACGGCCGCGTCGAAAACCCTCGCGGACGCCCGCCAAATGTCCGGGCCGGTGCCGTCGCCCTCCACGAAGGGAACGATCGGCTCATCGGGAACGGCGAGTTTTCCGCTGGAGAACGTGATCGGTTTGCCGGTGGTCGGGGCAGTCAGGTTCTCGAACTTCATGAGCAATCTTCGTGATGAAAACACGATTCCAGACGACGGTTGGAACTAGGCTACGAGAGTGGGGAGAGGGCGTCAACGAATTGTAGGGAAGTCGTTTGCGACGCGCTCGCGCCCATAAAAAGGCGTGCGGCACCCTGTAAAGTTATTGGCGCGGTCAAAGGGTGCCGCAGCGAGTGGAAGCTTGGTTTTTGATCTCGACGGCGGTGCGCCTCACCTCACGGCGCAATCGTCGATTCTATATCGGCCATCCGCGGCGAATCAAGAACGAGCCAACTTTTCCGCGCTCGTGCGACTCGCCAAGTGCGGCGATTTCTTCAAGACGAATCCGATTCAGGGCTTCGTGCAATTCGCGCCGCAGACCGTTCGGTTATTCTACTAACACAGGGCGTGCCAATCAAGAGAAATGCGCGCGACGTAATTCATAACTCTCGGCCAATGCGGACCTTGTGATTCCGATGGTCTGAGGGTCAGGAATTCCCTCGCTTACCGCCCGTCCTATAACGGCGCGACCTCAATTGAGTCGTCTTTCAGTGCTGGAATGACCGCGCTTGCGGTGAGAGCGTTGGTTTCGTTTGGCGATGTCCAGCAACCACGCGCCCCGTGCTCGGAGCCCATCGATCGGTGCGATGCCGTGAAGGGCCCGCCGCCGTGTAACCGATACGGGACCGCAGCGAGACATGCTGGTCGGCAGCCGGGATGGGTTATTTCTATGCGTGTCCTTTTAACGGGTCATCGGGGGTACATCGGGACGGTGCTAGCGGGGGTCTTACACCATGCCCGCCATGAGGTCGTGGGGTTGGACTGCGACCTTTTCAGCGGATGCGATTTTGGGCGCGTCCGCGATGGGCTCCCCAGCTTTGAGATGGACTTGCGGGAGGTCGAGTTCGTCGACCTGCTCTCCTTTGAAGCCGTCGTGCATCTGGCGGCGCTACCCGAGGATCCCGAGGGCACGCTGGATGAGGCAGCCACCTGGGAAGTCAACCGTGACGCCACGATCCGCCTGGCCGAGTGCTGCAAGAAGGCGGGAGTCGGCCGGTTCCTCTTCGCCTCGACCTGTGCCGTCTACGGGGCTGGCCGTGGCGAGCCGCAAGCGGAGGATAGCCCCACCGAACCCCTGACCCCCTACGCCCGGGCCAAGCTCGAGTGCGAGCAGGCCCTCCGGGAGCTGGCCGATGCGTCATTCGTGCCGGTCATCCTGCGGAACGGAACCGTATACGGGGTGTCGCCTCGCTTGCGGCTGGACACCGTGGTCAATGACTTCGTCGGCTCGGCGGTGAGCCGCGGGCGGGTTGAAGTGCAAACGGACGGACGGGCTTGGCGGCCGTTCATCCATGTGGAAGATGTTGCCCGGGCGTACACAGCCGTCCTAACGGCCGGTGACGAGGCCGTGGGGGGGGAGACCTTCAACGTCGCGGCGACGGAGGAAAACCATCGCATGATCGACGTGGCCGACCTGGTGACGGACTTGGTTCCTGATTGCACAAAATCGGTTCGGACGGGGGTGCCCGATCGACGCAGCTACAGCGTGAACGGGTCCAAGCTCCGCCGCCGCCTGCCTAACTTCTCCTGGCGATGGAGCTTGCCCCAGGGCGTCCGCCAGCTCCGCGCCGCCATGATCGGCGCCGGCCTCACCGCCGGCGACTGGCGCTCGGACAAATACCGCCGCGTCATGCGCCTCGCAGGTCGTCAGGAACGCGGCGAACTGGACGAACACCTTCGCCTCGGACACGGTGCGGAATTGCGGGCCTGACGTCGACAAATCCCTTATAGGAGTGCCGTGACCGCCAGGGAGCGGGCCAGCCTCCCGCCCGAGAACCAGGCTACTTCGTGTTGGACACGGCGAAGAGTGTCCTGCGGTTGGCGACGTAGAGAACGCCGTTGGCGGCGACGGGCGTGGAATAGACGGAGTTCTGCATATCGATGACGGCGAGTTCCTTCAGTTCCTTGCCGTGCTGCAGAACCGCAACCTCGCCGTCCTCGTCACCGAGAAGGACCTTGCCGTCCACGACGTAGGGCGAGCTCCACACGGCTGACATACAGTCGTACCGCCAGTAACGGTTTCCGGTCTGGGCATCGAAGCAATACAGGTATCCGCTGAGGTCCGCCGCGTAGAGCAGGCCGTCGGCTACGGCGCAGGTCGAAATCGTTCGGTGGAAGTCGTCGCCGCCCACGTGCCAAAGTTTGGCACTCTCGGTCACGTCCCCGGCCTTGGTGGCGTCGATGGCGTAGAGGTGGCCGATGCCCTCTCCATGCTCGGGGTCCTGGCCGACGGCGAGGAAGACCTTGTCGTCCCAGATGACGGGCGTGGAAATGATCTCGTTCTTGGTGCCGCGCCCGCCGAGGATGTAAACCGCGTCCTTGGGATTGAGGTCGAATTTCCAGATGATCTCCCCGTTCTTGGGGTCCAGGGAGTAGCACCAGCCGTCGCCGCCGCCCATGATGACCTGCGGCCTTCCCTTGATGACGCCGTAGGCGGGTGAGGACCACTGGCCGTGAAGGATGTTCTTCTTGGGGTAGTCCTTGGCCCAGACGAGCTTGCCGGTTTTCTTTTCCACGGCGATGAACGTAGGCGCGTCCGGCGATGGGATGTTCAAGTGGCCCTCATCGACGCCGTTGGAGGTAATCACAAAGAGCAGATCGCCCCCTGGGACCGGGGATGACGTTGCAAGGTTGTGCGGGAACACGCCAAGCTCGTCGATCATGTCCAGCATCCAGACGAAATCGGCGTCTTCCTTGTCCTTGTGTTTTTCGTCGGTGATGGGGCCGTCGTTCTCGTCGTCGAGGAAGCCGTTGATGTCGGCGCAGACGACTTCGGCGCGGTTGCTCACGTAGTAGAAGCGGTCGCCCTCCACAAACGGCGAGGAGCAGATTCCCTGCTCGGGCCAGTCGTTGACCTGGCCGGTGGGGAGCTTGTCGTGCGTGGCCTGCCAGAGCATTTTGCCGGTCTTCTCATCGAAGGCCAGGATAATGCCCTTGTCGCCTTTGCTGTGGGGGCGGAATTCGCCGTTGTTGTTGGTGCCGATGAGTATCTTGCCGTTCACGACCACGGGATTGCCGTAGGTCTGCGAGCCGAGCGGGGCTTTCCACTTGATGTTCGTGCCCGCCTTGATGTCCCATTTTGTGGGAATATTGGTTTCGCCGGAGACCATGTTGCGATCGGGCGATCCGCCCCACATCGGCCAGTCGCCTTTTTTTGCTTTGGCCAAAGGCTCGGCCGCGGCGATGCCTGTAAGGGCGACCATTCCCAGAGCGACAATAACAACGTGACGCGCGCGAAGCCCTTGTCGCTCTGTGGCTTCGTCGCTTCGTGGCTTCGTGGCTGCTACCTTATTCATTTCGCATCACCTGTAGGTTATCGTAGAAAACTTCCGGGCCGTCGCTCTTGGGCGTCGTTCCGTTGGAGTACGCGTAGACTCCCGGGCTACCCTCGAGATTCGGGAACGGATCGACGACCTCGACGGTCCACGCAGAAGGCTCAGTCTCACCTCGGGGCCACACTTTGCCGCGAATCTTGGCCTCTTTCTCGCTGGTCTCGACGCGCGTTTTCATGCGATACCACTTGTTGGTTTCCCATTTGAAGGGAATCTCGTGATGCAACCGTGGCATCGTGGACCACGACTCGATCCAAAGCTGGTCATTCCCCATCAGCATCATGAAATATCGCGTGTTGATGACGCCCATGTCCGGACGGAAACGTTCGCCGCGGGGCGTGCCGAGAATATCGGTCTCGATCGTGTAGCCGCCTTCGATCGGCGGGCTGAGGTAGCCACGAACCCTCATGAATGGCGGCGAGGGCTTTTCCTTGGAAGCCACTTTTCGAAGTACGCGGCTGCCATCTCGTTCCTCGATCTTAGTCTTCCCGCCGCCCACGCCGATCCATCCGGGCGGGGCGCTATCGAGCGGCATGGCGTCGAAGTTCTCCTTGATGGGCAGCGTCGGGGCGACGCGCACACGCGCCGTCGCCTTCACATCGCCCAGGGTGCCGGTGAGGGCGCCGGCGGAAAAGACGTTCTCATTCGCCGCCGTGACCGTCCCGTCCTGGCCGAGCGTTCCTTTCACACCGTTGAGGGCGAAGGTGAACTGGCTGCGCCACTGCGGGTCTTCCGGCAAACGATGACCGAGGGCATCGAACCCGCGCAGCTCGAACTTCTGCGACTGCCCCGGTGCCAGGGCAATCTCCGCCGGAATCAAGTGAATCCGAGACAGCGCACCCAGCGTGGCGTTTTCCTGCGGGCCGGGGGAGATCGGAGGCGCTTCGGCGCTTTTTCCCGCGGCTCCGAGACAATACATATGATAACGGGTCATGAAATAGACGCGGCCGTTGACCACGATCGGCGAGCCGTAGATCTCGTCGATCATCTTGTCCTCACGAGTGAATTCCTCCAGGTCGAGCGATTCACAGTGATCGCCGGCGTCCTTGAGAATGTGGAAGGCGCCGTTCTGCTCGCCGTAGTAGATGATGCCGTCGCTGGTCACGGTGGGGGAGCCTTTGGCCACGCGTCCGGTGCTGTACTGCCAGTGAATCTTGCCGGTCTTGGCGTCGATCGCGAACAGGTTGGCGCTGTTGTCCACGACGTAGAGCCGCCCGTTGGCCAGGGCCGGGGAGGCAAACCCCGCCTTGATTCCTTCGGCGCGCCAGACTTCGCCGGAGGTGGTGATATCGCCGGCCTTGGTGGCGTCGATGCAGACGACGCGGCCCATCTCGGTAGTGTCGAGGTTTTCCTCGCCATTCGTGACGTAGACGTGGTTGCCGTCCACGACTGGGGTTGTGTTCAATCCGCGCTTGCTGAGCTTGAAGGTCCAGAGTTTCTCACCGGTGCGAGCGAGCAGGCCATACACGTTGCCGTCGCTGTTGGGCATGATGATCATGCGCTTGCCGTCGATGACGGCCACAACGGGAACGGCGTAGGTCGTATCGATGGGCGCATCGCCGGGACCGGACCACCAGAGGATTTCGCCGGTTTTCTTGTCTGCGGCCAACAGGCGGTGCAGGGGCTTGCCTTGGTCGCCCCAGCCGGAGCTGAACATGCCGATGATGACCCGGTCCTCGTCGAGGATGGGAAAATGGATGCGCCCGCCGTAGCCGCTGACGCGCCCGAATTCCTCGGTAAGCGAGTGTTCCCAAATGAGTTTTCCGTCGCGATCCAGGCAGATGAACTGACCGCCGGTCAAGTGGGCGTAAACGCAGCCGGTCTGCGGATCGCCCACCATGGCCGTCCAGCCCAGTCGCTGCTGCACGATATCCGTGTCGAAGACGTTGAAGCGTTTCTCCCAAAGGAGTTTGCCGGTGTCCGCGTCGATACACACGATACGTTCCTGAATGCTGATATTGTTCGTCACGTCGCCAGCGGGAACGATCGCATAGAGCCGCCCGTTGATCAGGATGGGCGTCGTGCGCCCTTCAATAGGCGTTTTCCAGAGCACGTTCTTTCCATCCAGGGACCAGGACGTGACCGGGGCCTTCTCGCGGGTCCTTCCGTTTTGCTCGGGCCCGCGCCAGTTTGACCAGTCAGCGCCCAACGCCGCGGTCCCGGACCATGCACCAACCCAAAAGACGGCTCTCGCCAAGTGCCTCATAAGCAACAATCTCTCTCAACAGCCCTACAGCCCTACGAAGCGGGCTCGATGTCTCGGTGGACCACGCGGCGCGCCTTGAGCTCGAATCGCGGCAACGAGCCTGGCGGCACAAGCGCCACGCGTGGTCGCCAGTGTAGACGATCTTGAATCCTCTGGGCAATGCGGCCGGCCAGCGAATCCGTGTTGTGACCTGCGGCCGGTTCGACTTCCACGAGCAACTCCATCATGGCTTGCGGACGCTCCGCGACAAGTCGAAACTCTGCCACGGCCTCGAACTCGCGAAGGATCCCTTCGATGGCGGCGGGAAACACGTTGTTTCCACGGATGAGCAGCATGTCGTCAACGCGGCCCAGAATACCGCCCTCCAGCCAGGCGAACCATCGTCCACACGCGCAACGCCTGCGTATCAGGCGAACTTGGTCGCCCGTTCGGTACCGAATCAGCGGCGAACCCCAGCGGCCGAGGTTGGTCAGCACGAGTTCGCCGGTTGCCCCGTCGGAAAGCGGTGTGCCTGCCTGGGAGTCGATCACTTCGGCGATGAACTCCGTTTCCAGAACGTGCATTCCGCCGGGAGCGCCAGCGCATTCGAATCCGTAAGCGCCGATTTCCGTCATGCCGCAGTGATCGAAAACTCGCCCGCCCCACGCGGCTTCGATTCGCTGCCGCGTCCCCGGAATGCTACCCCCGGGTTCACCGGCGACGATGAGCGCACGCACCGCCGACCGTGCAAGGTCCGCACTCTCGGCATGCGCGACTTCCGCAAGGTGAAGGGCGTAGGTGGGCGTGCAACAAACGATGGTCGCCTCGTTGTCCAACAAATAGCGCAGCCTCGCGGAAGTGGTCATCCCACCGGCCGGGAGGACGAAGTTCCCCGACTCCGCCGCGGCCTCGAACGCGCCCCAGAAACCAATGAACGGCCCGAACGAGAACGGAAAAACCAGACGATCGCCACTGGTCACGCCCGCGGCGCGGTAGATTTCCTTCCAGCAGCTCTTGAACCATTCCCAGCTTTCTCGCGTGTCCAGCCAGCGCAATGGCGCGGATGTGCTGCCCGACGTTTGATGTAGGCGCACACAGCGCTCGCGCGGATACGTCAGATTGGTTCCGTACGGGGGCTGTTGGAGCTGGTCCAGCTCCAACTCCGCGCGCGTCGTGAACGGAAGTCGATCGAGGGGCTCACAATCAGCGTCGAAACGGGCACTTCCCAGCTTCCGTTGATAGAACAGATTGGTCGGTAGAACAGCGCGCAGCATCGCGCCCAGCTTCGATCGCTGAAACGCCTCGATGCCCCGGCGATCGAGGGAGTCCGGATTGCATGCGCCGCTCTGCATTAGTTGACGAACCAACCCGCCGTCCGAGACGGAACGCTGGATCGTAGGGTAGACGGCGACGGCTGTGCGGCAAGCGGTGAGCGCCGGCGTGTAAGAACTTGTCAACACCGATCGTTCCCACACGGTGACGCGCCCCCAATGTGGGATGCCCAAGTTACTCCCGGGACGCTTGTGTCTTTCGCGGGGGTTGTTAGCATGCTCCACGTTGGTGCGGCTGCGGAGTGTCGCGTGGTGGCACTTCGGTTTGGATAGGCCCCACCGGGGTAGGAACGACACAAGAAAAAAGGAGTACAGCACCCATGCGGACGTATCAACCGTTAGCGCTTCCCGTGGCAGGCTCTCTCTTCCTCGCAGTGTTGTCCGGAATCGTGGTGCCTCGCACGGCTGGCGCCGAGCCCATCTCGCTCCTGGGCGAGCAATCACCCGCCCAAGAGAGCTCCTTCACCCTCGACTTCGGGGTCTTCGGCGGAAGAACCAGCGCCCGCATCGCCCAGACCCAGTTCGCCTTGGAGATCGATGCGGACCTGGGCGCTGCACGCTTTGAGGACTACGTGCAGCGCGTCGAACCACTCACTCTCCCGGGCGGGTTCAACACGGGCAACATCCGCGTGGAGATTGTCCCTGGTTCGTCGGATGGGAACTTCAACGACCTCACCGGCGAGTTCGAAACGGACGAGCTATACGCAATCCACTTTGATGGGGATCTGAGGGCATTCAACCTCACTTCTCCGGTCATTCTCCCCAGCAGTTCCGCCGGCCGCGTGACCGTCGCGGCGGTGAACGGGGGCGCTGTTAACCTGGCCTGGACAGGCATCAGTGAGCTGGTGAATCCTTTCGACCCGTCATCGGTGATACAGTTTTCATATACCTGCGCCGTTGAGGCGGCCTTCGACCCCGACCCGACGAGCCTTGTCCGGCTCGCACTCATGCCCGATGTGCTGAACCTCGCGGCGCCCGCTTGGCTGGAGAGTCAGTTGATGGGCAAGCTCACGTCGGCGCTCCACTACATCGAGACGGGGGGGTATCGTTGGGCAGTACGAGCGCTCGAGACGTTCGTCGCCCGTGTCGAGGCCCAACGGGGCGCTCAACTTTCCGACGAGGTCGCCGACATGCTTACATCGGACGCTGAAGGCGCCATTCTCCTCCTTACGTCCGAAATCACCGGGCCGCGAGAGTTCCGATCCCCGACGCCGCTCCGGCTGCAAAAGGACTAACGCCGGGCCGTTACTCGGAAGCGCGATTCACGGGGTCGCCGACGGTGGGCGACCCCGTTCATTGGCGCCGAACGGCTGTATCGCCGGGACACAGTCATGCGCGTCGCCTACCTTGCCTCCGGTGCTGCGGGCATGTACTGCGGGACGTGCATGCGCGACAACCGCCTCGCAGCCACCCTCATCGCCCAGGGCCGCGAGGTGGTTCTCATGCCCATGTACACGCCGCTGCGGACCGATGAGAACGACGTTAGCCGTTCGCCCATCTACTACGGCGGCATTAACGTCTTTCTCGCCCAGCAAAGCAGGCTGTTTCGACGGTTGCCGCGGTGGCTGACCGGCTGGCTCGACGCCCCGGCGATTCTGCGGCGAGCGATGCGCTTCTCCGGCAGCACATCGGCAGCGAAGCTCGGCGCGATGACCGTGTCCGTTCTTCGCGGTGAGCACGGGGCGCAGAAACGGGAACTGGCCAACTTGATCGGCGGGCTGCGAATGATCCAGCCTGACTTGGTCAATCTGCCTTTCCTCATGCTTGCCGGAATCGCGGCGACGCTGAAGGCGGCGCTTGGCGTTCCGATCGTCTGTACGCTAAGCGGAGAGGACATCTTCCTGGATGACTTGGCCGAGCCTCACCGAGCCGAGGCGTTCCGGTTGATCCGCGAAGTGGCCCAAGCGGTGGATGCGTTTATCGCGGTTACACGATACTACGCAGACCACGCGACGCGGCATTTTGGGCTTCCGGCCGATCGCGTACACGTCGTGCCGATGGGTGTACACGTCGAGGATTTCGCGAAGCCACCCAATCCGCCGGCAGCGCCGTTCACCATCGGGTATCTCGCTCGCGTGTGCCCGGCGAAGGGCCTGATGAATCTGTGCGCAGCCCTGGTAGCTCTCCGGCGGACGGGCCAGGATTGCCGTGTTCGTGCGGCTGGGTATCTCGGGGCGTCCGACCGTGCGTACCTCGATGACGTAGCAATCTATCTCCGCGACCATGGCGCTTCGGATGCGTTCGAGTACGTCGGCGAAGTGGACCGCGCGGGCAAGATTGAGTTGCTGCGCACGGTCCACGCGTTCTCGGTTCCGGCGGTCTATCATGAGGCGAAGGGTGTGTACGTCATCGAAGCGCTGGCCGCGGGCGTTCCGGTCGTGCAGCCGGAGCACGGTTCCTTTCCTGAGTTGGTTACGGCGACAGGCGGCGGATTGCTGTATGATCCCAACGAGGACGGTGCTTTGGCGAAGGCGCTCACCCGCTTGATGGACGATCCCGGGCTGCGGCAGCGGCTCGGCGAGCACGGGCGAGCGGCCGTCCGCGCGTCGTTCACCGACAAGATCATGGCAGAGAAAACCTGGCCCATCTACGAAGCCTGCCGTGACTCATACCAAAACTAGCATTCTCCGCGCCGAGGCCGTCGGAAAGTCCTATCCGACGCGTGGGCGCGACTTGGTGATCCTCCGAGACGTTTCGCTTACGCTGCGTGGCGGTGAGTCGGCGGCCATCATGGGACCATCGGGGTCGGGCAAGAGCACGCTCCTCAACATCCTCGGCACGCTCGAACCACCTACCACCGGCCGGGTGACGCTCGATGGGACCAACCCGTTCGATCTTCCTCCACGTCAGTTGGCCGGGTTTCGCAACCGACGCGTGGGGTTCATCTTTCAGGACCACCACTTGCTGCCCCAGTGTTCGGTGTTGGAAAACGTGTTGATGCCCACCCTCGCCGGTTGGACCCCGAGCGACGCGGGGAACGTGACGCGGGCGAGGAGTCTATTGGAGCGCGTGGGGCTTGCTGATCGGCTCGACCACCGACCCGCTGAGCTCTCCGGCGGCGAGCGCCAGCGCGTGGCCATCGCCCGAGCCTTGGTGAACAGCCCCTCGCTCCTTCTCGCGGACGAACCGACGGGGAACCTCGATCGCACCACGGCCGAGAGCGTGGCCGACCTGTTGTTACAGGTTCATCGTGAGCAACAGACCATTCTCATGGTCGTGACCCACAATGATCGCTTGGCCGAGCGCTTCGAGCGGCGCTGGGAACTGCTCGACGGCAAGCTTGCCCCGACGTGACGCATCCATGAAGCTTCGCGCCTATGTTCTTCAATCGATCGGTCATTTCTGGCGACCGAACTTCGCGGTCGTCCTGGGCGCGGCCGTGGGCGCCGCCGCCTTGACTGGCGCGCTCATCGTCGGCGACTCCATGCGCGGCAGCCTCCGCGACACGGCGCTCGGACGCCTGGGGCAAGTGCAGTTCGCCCTCGTCGGTCAGCGGTTTTTTCGCGAGGCGTTGGCCGCTGAGATGGCCGCGAACGGCGATTTCGCGTCAAAGTCCGCGGTCGTCTGTCCGGTCATTCTGCTCCGCGGGGCCGTGATCCACGCCGATAAGCGCACCCGCGCGGATCGCGTGAACGTCTTCGGCGTTGGCGATTGTTTTTGGGCGCTTGGGGACGGTGCGAGCGACATGGGTCAGGGGCAGCGATCCATCATGGTCAACGATGCCCTGGCAACGGAACTCGGCATCTCAGCCGGCGAGGACATCCTAATTCGCGCGCAGACTCAGGCTGCCATCTCCACAGATGCGCTCTTCGGGCGCCGAGATGAATCGGTCGCCACGATCCGCGGCGTGGTCGAAAGGGTCGTTTCCTCGACGGGGATAGGCGCGTTCTCCCTAAACCCGTCGCAAGCAGTTGCTCGCAATGTGTACGTACCACTCGCAGACTTGCAACGGTCGCTCAAGACTGAGGGCCACGTGAACGTCATTCTTGTCGGCAAGCCGGATCGCGATCGGCATCCGCATCATTGGCGGCCGGATGATTTGTACGCGGACAGTGTTCTGAGACAATACATCACCCTCGCCGACTATGGCTTGCGAATGCGCGTCGATGAGCAGCATGGCTACGCTTCGCTGGAGAGCGACAGCCTGCTGATTCCCATGGCCGTGGAGCACAGCGTGAATCTCGGCGCGGATTCCCTTTCCCGCGTTCTGGCTCACCTCGCCAATTCGACCCGCCGTGAGCCCGCAGCGGACGATCCGCTAACAGCGATCCCCTATTCGATCGTTGCGGCAGTCGACCCCGAGAGCTGGGACGGCCGAATTCTCACGGGGACGGAGTGGAGGGACCCCCCCGGCCTTGTCAGCGGCGAGATTCTCCTCAATGAGTGGGCGGCCAACGACTTGGGCGCTAAGGTGGGCGACGCCATCTCGTTGGCTTATTACGTGACTGGCGAGCTTGGGGCGATCGACGAACGCACCGCGAATTTCACACTGCGCGGGATTCTCCCGCTGACAGGCCTGGCGACCGATCCAGGCTACGTTCCAAAGTACGAAGGAATCACCGACACCCAGAACCTCGCGGATTGGAACCCGCCCTTTCCCATCGACTTGCGGCGAATTCGACTCCAGGATGAGGAGTATTGGGACAAATACCGCACAACTCCAAAGGCTTTCATCACGCTGGATGACGGTCAGCGCTTGTGGGCGGATCAGCCCGAGCGATTCGGCCGGCTGACCTCCGTTCGTGTCGCGTGTGATCTTGCCGACCCGGTCGACGGAGGCCTAGACAACATGCCGCCGGCAGTTGTTACGGCAATGGCGCGGCTGGTCGGCAAGTACTCTCGTGAAATCCGCGCACGATTGCAACCCTCAAGCATGGGGTTTTCTTGGGAGCCGCTTCGGATGCGGGCGGAGGAAACCAGTCGCGGCAGCACGGACTTTGGGATGCTCTTCATCGGATTCAGTTCCTTCCTGATCATCTCCGCGGCGATGTTGGTCGCGCTCCTTTTTCGATTGGGTATCGAGCGCCGGGCCTATGAGATTGGGCTCCTGCTGGCGCAAGGCTTCACCCCTCGGGCGGTTGCGACCTTGTTCGTCGTCCAGGGACTCGCCCTGGCGGTCATCGGCGCGGTAGTAGGCGTCGTTGCGTCGGCGGGCTACGCCTGGCTGATGCTCAGCGGCCTGCGGTCGTGGTGGTCGGCGGCGGTCAATGCCCCCTTCCTCCGACTGCACATCATGCCGCTGACGGTGTGCTTGGGGTTCCTCGTGAGCGTCTTGATCGCGATGGGCTCAATGGTGCTGTCGATTCGAGGGCTGAGCCGACGTCCTCCGCGAGCGCTTCTGGCCGGCGCCGTGTCGGGGACCGACGTCGATCGACGGCGGCAACGCAGAGGCGCGAAGCGGCTTGCCGGCGTCTCGCTGGCAATCACCGTGGGCCTCGCAGCCTATGGCATGTTTGCGAGCGCCGAACAACAGGTGTTGGCCTTCTTTCTCGGCGGCGTGGCCGCGTTGGTTTCGTGTCTCTCCTTCTTACTCGTCCTACTTCGCTCGCAGCCGCAGGCGGCGATTCAGCGACCCGGCAGCGTAGCGACCGTTCGCCTCGGATTGAGGAACGCGCCGCGCAACGTGCAGCGCAGCATGTTGACCGCCGGGCTGATCGCCAGCGCCGCCTTCGTGATCGTCTCGCTGGAAGCATTTCGCTTGGGTCCGCAGCAGGAACGGGGTGAAAGCGGCGGCACCGGCGGATTCGCCCTCCTGGCGGAATCGGCTGTGCCGCTGCCGTATGACCTGAACAGCAAGGAAGGTCGCGAATCGCTGGGCGTAGAGGACCCGTTGCTCGAAAACACCAGGGTGATGTCTTTTCGGCTTCGTAGCGGCGACGAAGCCAGTTGTCTCAATCTCTATCGTCCGAGTGAACCACGCATACTCGGAGTGCCGCCTGAGTTCATCGAGCGGGGCGGATTCCGATTCGCACGCAGCATCGACCAAAAGGACTCTCCTTGGACGCTTCTCCAATCGAGTCTGCCCGGCGGTGTGATTCCCGTAATCGGCGACGAAGCGGCGGTTCGATGGCAACTTCATCTGGGTCTTGGCCAAGATTTGGTCGTCCGCGACGAACGCGGGGCCGAGGCCCGCCTACGCTTCGTGGCGTTGCTGAAGAACAGCGTCCTACAAAACGAGATCCTCATCGCGGATCGTAACTTCACACAGTTGTTCCCGTCCATCTCCGGACGACAGTTCTTCTTGATCGAGGCGCCGGCGGATCGCGCCGGTGAGGTCGAAGCGGCGCTGGAACGGGAGCTGGAACGGTTCGGATTCGATGCAACGCCGACCGCTCGACGTCTTGCGGAGTTCCTCGCCGTGCAGAACACCTACCTTTCGACGTTCCAGACGCTGGGCGGAATCGGCCTGATGTTGGGCGCCGCGGGACTGGCCGCGGTGATGCTCCGCAACGTCTGGGAGAGACGCAGTGAGCTCGCGTTGCTGCAAGCGCTCGGGTTCTCGCGGCGGGCACTTTCGATCATGGTTCTGAGCGAGAACTACGCGCTCGCCCTTGCCGGACTGGGATGTGCGGCGTTGTCCGCCGTCTTGGCGATTGCCCCCAACCTCCTGGCCAGCGAGGCCGCGGTTCCGTGGGCCTCGCTAGCCGGGGTATTCGCCGGTGTGTTGGTCGTGGTTCCGCTGTTCGGCATGATCGCCCTCGGCGCTTTACGCGGCTCGCTGCTGCAGTCCGTTCGTAACGAATGATTTCGGGTCATGAAGTGCGAATATCCCGCCATGAGAAGAGGATCAACCCGATGAGCCAACACGCGAGCCCAATGGACGCGAGAATGACCATGTCAGTCGCCGGAGACTGCCCACCTTCCAGAACTTTGAACGGACGATAGTAGCTCACCACACTCAGGACGGCGAGCTTCTTGATCACGGCATTGAACGGAGAGAAGGAACTGAGGAAGAACGAAGCCACGACCACGGCCACCGCCGCGCCCACGGCGCGACCTCTGCGGTCGCAGAGCGCGGAGAACAAGGACGCGATCCCCGCGATCGCCGCCAACAACGCGTACAGATTAGCCGTCACCCAGAGCATGGGGGCTGTTGCAACGCGGTCTTCCGCTCCGACGATCGCGTTTCCCAACCCTTGGCCGAGCAAACCCGAACTCACCACGAGAAGCCCGCTGAGCGCCGCCCCCGCCGCCTCACCGCAATACAGCGTCCCTCGGCGGATGGGCAGTCCGAGCAGCACGTCGATCGTTCCGCGCTCGATCTCTCCGGCCGGCACACGCGTGCAACAACTGATCGCGTGCGCCGAAACCAGTGCCAAGACGATCGGATGGGCCCACCCGATGGCGGTCATCGCCGATGGCCCGAACACCGTGCCCACTTCGGCGCCAAGAAACGCCGTGAGAATCTGCTGCACCAACTTGACCTGCAGCCACTGCCCGGACAACATGTCCTTTTGCATCAACGGCTGCGTAAGGGCGACGGCGACATGAAACGCGAACAATCCAAGTGAGAACGCCAACGTCGCGACCCATATCTCGCGAATTGTCTTGCCTGTCAGTCCTGCGCCGGTCAACATGGTCTGCTACGCATAGAACGTCTGAAAGAGCTTCGTCAAATCCGGCTGTTCGATCGAAAGGTCGTTGATCGGCAGCTCCGCGCTCCAGCGAACAAGCTCCACTGACGATCCGGTCAACTCGGCACGCCACGTGTGGTCCCGACGCTCGCTCAGCGATAGGAACGGCGGGATGGCCGTCGATGTGCCCGCAACGCCCTTCCACCGAATGGTGACCACACGCCGCGCCCTGGAGCGAAGGTTCTCGATCGTATCATCCATAACCACCCGACCCTCGCGCAAGATGGCCACGCGCTGGCAAAGCTGCTCGACCTCGCTGAGCGTATGACTGGAAAGGAACACGGTTCGTCCGTCGGCCGAGAACTGCCGCAGCCGCCGATAGACGTTCTCCTGCATCAAAGGGTCCAGCGACGCCGTCGGTTCGTCGAGCAGGAGCAATCGCGGTTGATGGACGAGCGCCAGGATCAGGCCCAGTTTCTGTCGCATACCGCGGGACATCGCCCGCACCCGCACGGTGGGGTCCAATCCGAACTCGTCCGCGTGCTCGCGTCCGGCGGCCGTAAGGTCGCGACGACGCACGGCCCCAAAAATGCGCAGCCCCTCGCGGAGGGTCAGCCAGGGATACAATCGCAAATCCCCGGGCAGATAGCCCAGGTCCGCCTTGATGCGATGGCTGTCCTTCCAAGAGTCGAGGCCGAAAACGCGCGCCGTCCCCCGCGTAGGCCGCAAAAGACCCATGAGAACGCGAATTGTGGTCGTCTTCCCCGATCCGTTCGGGCCCAGGAAGCCGAAAATGGCGCCTTCGGGTACATCGAGGCTGATCGCCTCCACGCCTACGCGGGCGCCGTAGCTCTTGGACAGGCGGTCGATGCTGATCACGGCCATCACCCGGATTGTCGATTGGCCAGTGACGATTGTCGAATGCGACCGCAGGCACGAAGGCACGTAGGCACATAGGCACGAAGAAAAAGGGACGAAGGGCGATCCAATGGGCGTTGAATCGGGTTTGTTTTGAGAACGCCGTTCTGACGCAAGTCATTGACCTACGCTCGGCTACGTTATTTTCAATCGGGTTTGTTTGTTCTCGGCGCGCGATGCTCGATTGTAATTGGGTCTGCTCTGGGTTTGTTTTTTTGGCGGCGCCGGGACGGATCTCGCTACGCGACAACGACTTACGCCTTTTGTAACTGGCTCTGTTTGGCATTAGCGATATCTCGCGCGACACCCGCTTCCTCACGATCGCAGTACTGACCGCCGGCGCGCAACTCGACCGCATTGCCGACACTTGACTCGTCAGTCCGTGCGAAGCACGCAGCTCGCGAACCGGCCCGCTGGGACGAAGCTCCCGCCTTGGTCGCTTCGTCCCTGCCGTGTCAAGGGCGGCGGCACGCCTTTCTATCTACTCCAACAACGCGCGGGGTGATCGCTTGCACGGCTGGCCACGTAGAGCGCCCGGTTTTGAGAGCGGGAATCGGGATTCGAAGATCGGCATTGGGCGGCGGGAGGGGACACGGGCGATCTCAGATTCCAAGTCTCAGGACGAGCGACGAATCGCGGAGGTCTACTCATGCCTTGTTCAACTCGGCCGGCCTGGAACGACCAAAGGCCACCTTCGCGCCTGTAAGGATGAGAAGGGAGAGGATGGCGAGCCCCCACACGCCGGCCGTGGGGATGGCGGCGTGCGGACAATCCAATTCGGAGCACGAACCCAGTTTCACCCACTCACACGTGGGACATTCACACGCTGCATGTGTAACGCCATCTACACAGGTTCCGAATGGATCGCGGTCACAGCACGCGCCGGTGACGGCCGCACACTGAACGTGAGCACAGGTCGCACCCTTGGTCCATGTTTGCTGTGTTCCAGCACGCACCCGCGATAGCGTCGCACGTGACGTGAACGCAGCCCGCACCATCAATCCATGCTCGATGAGTTCCAAGACAGTCGTTGTCTGGCACATCCTCCGCGCACGTTCCGGCAAGCAGATCGCAGCAAGCACCAAGCCTCCGTCTGATTGCGAGGCTGTGCGACGCGCCCGCGGCGATAAAGATGAAATCGGGTTTGGCGCAGGAACGTTGGTCTGCCCGTACTCGTTGCGTCCCCACGCCACGATTGAGCCGTCGCCCCGGAGACCTAGACTGAAGTCCAAGCCGGCAGCGATGGAGACGAAGTCGCTGTTTGGCGCGGGGACGTTAGTCCCACCGCAGCAGTCGAAGCCCCAGGCCACAATGGTGCCGTTGCTCTTGAGCCCAAGACTGTGATACGCGCCTGCCGTAACGTCGACGAATCCCGTGTTGGGTGACGGAACGCTGGTTTGACCCTCTGAGTTCCGTCCCCAACCGACGATCGACCCGTCGAGTCTCAAGGCCAAGCTGTGCTCGTAGCCAGCTGCGACGTCGAGAAAACCGGTGTTGGGGGCGGGGACATTGGTCTGACCAGCGCTATTGCTCCCCCACGCGAGGATCGAGCCATCCGCCTTCAAGCCCAGATTGTGCAACAGCCAGCGGCGATGCCGATGAAATCGGCGTTGGGCGCGGGGACGCTTGCCTGACCGTCGTTGTTGTGTCCCCACGCCGCGATGGAGCCGTCAGCCTTTAAGCCCAAACTGTGATACCAGCCCGCAGCGACAGCGATGAAACTTGTGTTGGGAATGGGGACGTTGGTCTGCCCCACGTCGTTGATTCCCCATCCCAGAATCGACCCGTCGGCCTTTAGCGCCAGAGCGTGCGCCACGCCCGCTGCGGCGGCAACGAATCCTGCGTTGGGCGAAAGAACATTGCATTGCCCGACGTTGTTCGCAGTACAGCCCCAGCTCTCGATGGACCCATCGGCTTTTAGGCCGAGACTGTGATACACGCCCGCGCCGATGCCAACCCAATCGGCGTTAGGAACGGGGACGTCGCACTGCCCATAGTCGGTGGTCCCACCGCAGCCCCACGCCACAATGGAACCGTCACCCTTGAGGCCAAGGGTGTGATAGGCGTTCGCCGCGACTCCTACGAAGCCCGAGTTAGGCGAAGGAACATTGGTCTGGCCAGCGCTATTGCTCCCCCACGTCACGATCGATCCGTCGGCCTTCAGACCCATACTGTGCCCCGAGCCCGCTCCGACGGCGATGAAAGCGGTGTTGGGCGTAGGCACGTCGCTTTGTCCGGAACCATTACTCCCCCACGCCACAATGGATCCGTCGGCCTTGAGACCCAGACTGTGCGACCCGCCTGCCGCGACGGCCACGAAGTCAGTGTTGGGCGCGGGGACGTTGCATTGACCGTCGTTGCCGTAGAGTCCCGTGCAGCCCCACGCGACAATGGAGCCATTGCTCTTAAGGCCTAAACTGTGATGGTTGCCCGCCGCGATTGCGGTAAAATCGGCGTTGGGTGTTGGCACATCAGTCTGACCGTGGGCGTTGATGCCCCAAGCCGCGATGGAACCGGTAGCCTTGAGACCTAGGCTGTGATCTGCGAGCGTGGCGACAGCCACGAACCCAATGTTGGGCGCCGGAACGTCGCTCTGACCGTACTCATTCGATCCCCATGCCGTGATTGAGCCATCGGTATTCAAGGCCAAGCTGTGCAGGTCGCCGGCTGCGATGGCCGTGAAGCCGTGAGAAAGGTCAGCAGCGACGACTTGTCTTCCCCAGCCGACGACGGCACCTTGGGGCGGGTCGGCGACGGTGACGCGGGCTATGTTGAGTGTCGTGGCGAGACACGCGCCGACGACCATGCCGCGCGCGAGGGTCCATCGCCGTTTGCGATGCGTAAGCGCTCGACTGGCCGAATGCACGAAGCCCCTCCCTCGACGATGGACTACAAATGAGAGCCTAAGTGTACCGCGGCGTCGATGGTGGAACAAGGGCCCATGGCCGCACAACAGATCGAGGGGCCAGCTAATCGTAGGCCCTCGCGGCGATGGGCGATGATGGCGGCTAGCAGGACCGCGCTGCCAAATGCGTACGCGAGCTTCGCCCTCTCCGCCGCTGGGGGAGAGGGGTTCCGGCTTCCAGGGAGTAAACTCCCTGGCAACGGTCGCGCGCCCTCCGGGCGAAGGCGAGTTCGCGCGGGCTGAAGTCCGCGGCTCGGACGCGCGGCTCGGCTGGGGCGGATAGGTTTAACGGTTACAAAAGGGTGGTGAGTTCGTGGCAGACGAGGTCGACGTCAGACTCGGTGAGTTCGTGATGGAAGGGCAAGGCGATGGTGCGGGCGGCGACGGCTTCGCAGACGGGGAAGTCGCCGGGTTTGTAGCCGAAGCGCTCGACGTAGAACGGCTGAAGATGGATCGGGGCGAAATAGTTGCTGCAGCCAATACCGCGAGCGGAGAGGGTCTTGAGAATGCGGTCGCGGTCGGTTTGGGTGTAGCGGTCGGCCAGGCGAATCACAAAGACGAACCAACTCACCTCCTGCTCGGCTCGGACTTTCTGCAGGACCACGCGCTTCTCGTCCGCGAGGCGCTCACGATACCAGCCGTACACCCGCGCTCGCGCGCCCACCAGCTCCGCCAGCCGCGAAAGCTGCACCAGTCCCATCGCGCACTGCATGTCCGTGAGGCGATAGTTGTAGCCCAGTCGCGGATGGGCCAGCCAGCCGCCGTCGGTCCCGCGTCCTTGATTGCGCATCGAGCGGCACAGGGCGGCCAGGTCTTCGTCGTCGGTGACGATCATCCCGCCCTCGCCGGTGGTGATCTGCTTGTTAGGATAGAAGCCGAAGACCCCCGCGTCGCCGAGCGATCCCGCGGGCTTACCGCGCAGGCGACTGCCCAGCGCCTCGCACGAGTCCTCGATGACGCGGAGCCGGTGACGCTCGGCAATCCCGCAGATCGCCGTCATGTCCGCGATCTGCCCGAACACATCCACCGGCAAGATGGCCTTCGTGCGTTTGGTAATCGCGGCCTCGATCCGCCCTGCGTCGATGTCCCAGGTGTGCGCGTCGATATCCACGAAGACGGGCGTCGCCCCCTCCATGACTACGCTGTTGGAGGAGGCGATGAAGGAAAAAGGCGTGGTAACAACCTCGTCACCCGCCGTGATGCCCATCGCACGAACCACGAGGTGCAGCCCCGCGGTGCCGCTTGATACCGCAACGGCATAGCGAGTGCCGCAAAAACGGGCAAACGCGGCCTCGAATTCCGGCGCCTTGGGCCCCAGGCTAAGGTGCGGCGTGCGCAGCACGGCAACGACGGCGTCAATCTCGGCTTGGCTGATGTTTGGGCGGGCCAATGGAATGGTGTGCGGCGACACGAAATACTCCGAGCGAAGCGCGGTCGCGCGTGGAAGTCGCCGCGTGCCGCCATTATAGTGTTTGGAGGTGGACACCGATACTCCTTAGCGAGAACCGGCACATGCAGAGTGATCAGGGAACGAGGGATCAAGGGAGCGGGGGATCAAGGGAACGGGGATCATTCGCCGATTCGCCATTCGACATTCCAAGAAGCTGATCATGCGCAAACCCACACGAACCCCGCGGACTCATGCCGAGGCGGAGTCGCGCCCCAATCGGCGCTCCCGCCGCCCGCTGCTGTCCGATAACGCCTGGCTGGCGGCGATCGACGATCGCACGGCCCGCGTAGGCATCATCGGCATGGGCTACGTCGGGCTTCCGTTGATGCGAACCTTCTGCGGGGCGGGGTTCTCCTGCTTAGGCTTTGACATCGACGAGGCCAAAGTCGAAAAGCTCAACTCCGGACGCAGCTACATCAAGCACATTCCCTCCGCGCTGATCAAGTGCGTGCTCGAGGAGGGGAAGTTCCGGGCCAGCAGCGACCCGCGTTCCCTGCGCGAGTGCGACGCCATCCTCATTTGCGTGCCCACTCCGCTCACCAAAATGCGCGAGCCGGACATGAGCTACGTGGAAACCACCGCCCACTTGATCGCCGACAATCTTCAGCGCGGCCAGCTCATCGTGCTGGAAAGTACGACGTATCCCGGTACCACGCGTGAGCTGCTCAAGCCGATTCTCGAGCAGACGAGCGGGCTGAAGGTCGGCGTCGATTTCTTCCTGGGTTATTCGCCGGAACGGGAGGACCCGGGGCGGACGGATCACACCACCGAAACCATCCCCAAGGTCGTCGGTGGATTTGAACCTCGCAGCTTGAAGCTGGCCACGGCACTCTACGGCGCGGCCGTCCGACAAGCCGTTCCCGTGTCGAGCTGCGAGATCGCCGAGGCCGCCAAAATCCTCGAAAACGTCTACCGCTGCGTGAACATCGCCCTGATCAACGAACTTAAACTGACCTTCGAGCGCATGGGCATCGACGTGTGGGAAGTGGTCCGTGCGGCCTCGACCAAGCCGTTCGGATTCCAGCCTTTCTACCCGGGTCCGGGCTTGGGCGGGCACTGCATCCCCATCGACCCGTTTTACCTGACGTGGAAAGCCCGGCAGTACGGCGTCAGCACGCGATTCATCGAGCTGGCTGGTGAAATCAACACCGCCATGCCCGAGCACGTGGTCCACCGCGTGGCCCAGGCGCTGAACGCCTCCAAGAAGTCTCTGCGTGGATCGCGGGTTCTTGTGCTCGGCCTTGCCTACAAGAAGGACGTGGACGACATCCGCGAGTCACCATCCATCGAGTTGATTGAGCTTCTGAAGGCCCGCGGGGCGCACGTCGATTACAACGACCCGCACGTCCCCAAGACGCCCCGCCAACGCGAGCACAACTTGGGGCTAACCAGCCGCCCGCTCTCGCCGTCGATGCTAAAGTCCTACGATTGCGTGCTCATCGCCACGGATCACTCCGCCTACGACTACGACATGATCGTGCAGCACGCCAAACTCGTTGTGGACACCCGCAACGCGACGGCCAAGGTCCGTAGCGGCCGCAAAAAAATCATCAAGGCGTGATTCCGGCTCCGTTTTTGGTTTTGACTGACCCGCGTAGATGAGCTAGACTGCACGGTTCGCAGAAACCGCTATGGACATGATCGTAGTCATGAAGGGCGGCGCACCGGACGACGATGTCCAGCGTGTCGTCGAGCGCGTGGCCGAGCTGGGCCTCACGCCGCACCTCTCCAGGGGCGAGTTCCGCACCATCGTGGGCGCGATCGGCCAGCGCACCACCCAAGTCCAACAACAACTCGAGCAGCTTCCCGGCGTGGACGAGGTCATGGCCATCAGCCAGCCCTATAAGCTGGCTTCCCGCGAATTCCACGAAGCCGACACCATCCTGGATATCAAAGGCATCCGCGTGGGCGGCCCACACGTGAACATCATCGCCGGGCCCTGCGCCATCGAGAGCCGCGAAGTGCTCTTCACCGTCGGCAAGGCCGTCAAGGACGCCGGCGCGTCCATCCTCCGCGGCGGGGCCTTCAAGCCGCGCAGTTCACCGTACACCTTCCAAGGCCTCGGCCGCGAAGGCCTGGAGCTTCTCAAAGAGGCGGGCGACGAACTGGGTATGCCCACCATCACCGAAGTCGTCGATCCCCGCGACGTGCCCGTGGTCTATGAGTTCGCCGACATGTTCCAGATCGGCGCTCGCAACATGCAGAACTTCAATCTGCTGCTCGAGGTCGGAAAGACCGACAAGCCGGTCTTCATCAAGCGCGGGCTGGCCGCCCCGATCACCGAGTTGCTCATGTCCGCGGAATACGTGCTCAGTCAGGGCAACCACCGCGTGATCGTCTGCGAGCGGGGCATCCGCACCTTTGCCGACGAAGTGCGTTTCACCCTCGACGTGTCCGCCGTGCCCGTCATTCAGGAGCGGTCGCACTTGCCGGTGTTCATCGATCCCTCGCACGCGGCCGGCAAACGCGATTTGGTTCCCGCCCTGGCCTTAGCCGGCATTGCCGCCGGCGCTCAAGGGGCGATCATCGAGGTGCACAGTTGCCCCGACCGTGCTCTCTGCGACGGCCCGCAGGCCGTCCTGCCGCACAATTTCCACAAGCTCATGGAGCAGATCAAACAGATTGCCGAGATCGTCGGCCATCGCGTCACCCGCTGGGGCCGCGAGGACGCCAAGCCCCGCCGAGCCGTCGCCGGCGGCTGGGCCACGTAGGAATCGGCGAAAGGTGAACCCGAAATGATCGTACAAATCAAGGCGTTTCAGGATGAGGACGGGGTTTGGTGTGCCTCTGGCGTAGATCATGGAGTCCACACCCAAGGGGATTCGCTCGACGAGCTATTTGTGAACATTGAAGAGGCCACGCGGCTGCATTTCGAGGAGGAGCTCGAGGCTGGGCGTACGATCGATGTTCTGATCACGCTGCAGAAGGAGTTTGCAGGTGCCCCGGCTTCCGGTCGTTAGTGGGCGGGAGCTGATCGCGTTCATGGAGTCACTTGGGTATGTAGTGACCCGGCAGCGCGGCAGCCACGTTCGACTCCGACTCGTCAACGAGCGAGGCGTCTGGGTTGAAACGGTTCCGGATCATCGCGAAATCGCCCGCGGAACGCTCTCGGGAATCCTCAAATGCGTCGCGGAGGCGACCGGCCGCGAGTTGAACGATGTCGTTCGTTCGCTCGCCAATCAGTAGCGGCGCAACAAGGCCGTTGCGCCACGGGCGTGTAACGTGGCGCGGGGGACACGATTCCCGTATAATCTACCGCAAATGTTGCCGGCGGTGGCCGCCGGCCTGTTTTCGCATGATTCGAGCCTTTGTGGCATTGGTGATCCTCGCCGCGTTGAGCGCGGGCGGCTACGTCGGGTATATCAACTTAGCCGACCGCGATCCGCCGGTTCGCTATAAGACCGCGCCTGTATCGCGGGGCGACATCGTTTCGACGGTGACGGCCACCGGAAACCTTGAACCCCTGGTCAAGGTGCTCGTCGGGTCGCAGGTCAGCGGCACGGTCACGAAGTGGTACGCCGATTTCAACCAACCGGTCGAACAGGGCTTCGTGCTGGCCGAATTGGACCATGACCGGTTCAAGGCCACGCTCGATCAGCGCGTCGCGGCCGCGAAGGCAGCGAAGGCCCGCGTCGAGGTCGCCCGTGCGGCGCTGGCGGACACGACGCTCAAGCGAGAACATGCCGAGAAGAACTACCGCCTCGACGCGGCCAGCGAGCTTGAATTCGCTGAGGCCAAGATCGTCGAGCAGCAGGCCGCGGCGTCGCTCCACGCGGCGGAGGCGGAGTTGGAACGCGCCGAAGCCGAAGCCCGCCTTGCGGCCGTCGACCTCGACAAGACCGTCATCCGTTCACCCATCAAAGGGATTGTCATCTCCCGCAGCGTCGACGAAGGTCAAACCGTCGCCGCGTCGTTGAGCGCTCCGACCCTCTTCACCATCGCCAATGACCTCGCCAAGATGCAGGTCAATGCCGCGGTCAGCGAAACGGACATCGGCAAGATCCGCGAGGGCGAGCCGGCGGAGTTTCGCGTCGACGCCTATCCCGAGCGCCGCTTTCGCGGCGTGGTCTCGCAGGTCCGCTACGCCGAGACGATCGTGGAGAACGTCGTCACCTACACGACGCTGATCTACGTGGACAATCCTGACCTCGCCCTGCGCCCGGGCATGACCGCGACGATCTCGTTCGAGATCGCGCGGGCGGAGAAGGTGCTGCTGGTCCCCAACGCGGCCATGCGCTACAACCCCGACGCCGACCCGCCTGGCGCCGACTTTGGCCGGCCTGGTAAGGCCCCTCGCCCCAAGCCGCGGGTCTTCCGCCTCGAGAACGGCCGGCCCGTGGAGGTCACCATCGAGCCCGGCCTCACCGACGGCACCTTCACGGAAGTTCGCTCCGGCGAGCTCCGCGACGGTGAGCCGGTGGTCGTCGAGCAGACCGGCGGGCCGCGCCCGCGCATCAACGTATCCACGCGCGGGCCCAGGTTCATGGGATGAGCGCGGACCTCATCGACATCGCCGGCGCCTGGAAAATCTACCATCTCGGCGAGGTGCAGGTGCCGGCCGTTCGCGGTGTGGACCTGCGCGTGGCCCCCGGCGAATTCCTGGCCATCACCGGCCCCAGCGGCTCGGGGAAGTCTACATTCATGCACCTGCTCGGCTGCCTCGATCGACTTTCCTCGGGCGCCTACCGCTTCGAGGGGCAACCGATCCATGAATTGTCCAAGCTCCACCTCGCCCGCTTGCGCAATCGCCGCATCGGCTTCGTCTTTCAGAGCTTCAACCTGCTCGCTCGAACGACGATCGTCGATAACGTCGCCCTGCCGCTGGTCTATCAGGGCGTCAAGAAACGCGAGCGCCGCCGGCGGGCGTCGGAGTTGCTCGACCGCCTCGGGCTCGCGGATCGCCTGCGGCACCACAGCAACCAGCTTTCCGGCGGCCAGCAGCAGCGCGTGGCCATCGCCCGCGCCCTCATCACCCGCCCGGCCATGCTCCTCGCCGACGAACCCACCGGGAACCTCGACACCAAAACCAGCAACGAGATCATGGCCCTCTTCCAGCAGCTCAACCGCGACGACGGAATCACCGTCGTCGTCGTCACCCACGAAGCCGAAATCGCCGCCTACGCCAAGCGCCACGTCGCTTTCCGCGACGGCCTCATCGTCCAAGATGTCACCCAAGCCACCGCCGCCTGAACGCGGTGTGTAGCGCCACGCCTACTGGGTGGCGCTGCTCAATGCGGGCTGCGCCGAATCAATGGGCGAGCGAGTGGCCCACGCCGAGCCACGACGCTCCATGCCTGTCGCGGTACTGATCGCAACAGTTATTGCGTGATCTCGACCACCGAGTTCAGTTCTCCGTACTCGTTGGTCTCGATCGTGGGGTTGTGGATGTCGTGGGACCAGCGCCCGTCGACGACGAGGCGATAGCGATAGCGGCCCTTGGGGAGCTTCAAACGGGCCTCGAAATCGCCGTCCGCCAGGCGGCGCATCGGCGTGGTGTGCGGCATCCAGTCATTGAAGTCCCCGGCGATCTGGATTTCCGAGGCGTCGGGGAATCGGTTGTGGAAGATGACCACGTCGGCCTCTTGCCGCACGCCGTAGACGGCCTCCAGTTTCCGGGCGATTTCCTCGTACAGCTCGGCCGTGGACGGAACTGGGGGCGTGATTGGCGCGGCGGCTGCAATCACGGGGACGGGCAGGGGCGAGGGAGCGGCCGTAGCTGGAGTTGGCGGCGCGAACATGGGCGCCTGGGCGGCCGGGCGAACCGGCGCCGCGGGCCTTACCGGCGCCGGCGTTCGCGGGGCGACGCGCATCGGCGGAGTCGGATCGACCACCGGCGCGGCCGGAACGTCCATCGGCGGAGCAACGATCGGTCTGGCGCTCGTACGCACCGGCGCCGTGCGGCCCGGGTCGATCAGCGTCGCCGTCGTCGCCAGCAGGCGCTCGGCGTCCTTCGCCAGCCGCTCGACGTGCTGCAACATCTCCGGCGTCGCGACGCGGGGCGGCTCGGCGGCCACGAGTTCGCGGGCCAGTCGCTCGAAATCTCGCGCCCCCATGCTCGAAGGCGCGAACTCGGTGATAGGCTGTCCGAAGCTCGCCCCTTCCTTGAGCTTGGTGTTGAAGTTCACGATGGTCTCGAAAACCAGTCCCTTGAAACGATTCCGCAGCTCGGCCAGGATTTCGCGGGCCAGCTTGGTGCGAACGTCGTACTGGTTGGGCAGAATCCTCACCTTGGTCCGCTCCCCGTTCCGCTCGCAGCACTGCTCGATGGTGGTCAGTTGATTCGTCAGCCCGTGCAGCGAGAAAAAGCCCGTATCGACCGGGATGATGACCTCATTGGCGGCGCGAAGCCCGTTTCGCATGAGCAGCCCAAGGTGCGGCGGGCTGTCCACCACACAGTAGTCGTAACGCTTGGTGTGCGGCTCGAGAACGTCGCGCAGCAGCGTGTCCACGTCCTTGCGATCGCCGAGCCGTGGCTCGAGCGTGGCGAGGTTGGCGCGAGCGGGGGCCAGGTCCAGGTTGGGTGCGATCTGCCAGGTGATCTGGCTCAGGTCGACCTGGGTTCCGTCCAGACGACTCATCAGGCATTCGAGGACGGACAGATCGACCTGTTCTTCCGGGACGGCCATGCCCAAGGCGCAGTGTCCCTGCGGATCAAGGTCGATGAGCAGCACGCGCCGGGCCTCGCGAGCCAGCGATGCCGCCAGGTTGATGGCCACTGTGGTCTTTCCACACCCACCCTTTTGGTTCGCGATCGTGACGGTATGCAAGCAAGTACCCTTACGCCCGCCGGGAGCGGAAAAGTGCAGAGCGTCGAACGAGGAGTCGATTTCTGCCGGAGGCGTGAGAATCCACCGCTTCGCCAAGCCGCCTCCTGCCGCCCGACGAACGGTCTACCGAGGCCCATTCTCGAAACGGGCTGACGTGCCGCCGCACCCGGACCTCCCTGGCCGGCAACGCGGCGGCAATCCATCAACCCTAGAACAAGCCTCCGATTTGCCCTATCGACTATCAATACTGAAAAACTTGAGGCGGGCTCCGCGCCAGCATTGTCAAACGGGGCAAGCCGGTCATCAGGGTGCCGCTGCGATTGGGTTCGCGCTAACGGCCCACCGCTAGCATCTCGCGGACTGTTTGCTCCAGAAGCACTGTGCCGCCGAAAGTCATGCCCAGAGCGCGGATCTTGCTGGTGTCGATCTGGTTCTTGGGCCCTTTGTTGAGCATCTCGATGCGGCTGTCGTTGCGTGTGATCCGTTTGGCAATGACGGCGACTTCCTGGTCGGCGATGTAGCGGTCATAGCAATTGTACGCCTGCCCGGCGATGCCGTCGGCCGCGAGGAGCATGGCCACGGCCTTGGCCACGTCCGCGGCATGGACTTCCTTTCCGCCGCGGTCGCTGGTGATGGGTTCGCCGCGGGCGACGGCGTGGACGAGCTTGTGCCATTTGCTCTTTTCGAGGGGTCGAGCCGCACCGTAGATGCCGGTCGGACGAAGCGCGCAAATCTCGAAGCCGTGACCCAGCCCATAGCTGTGTATGAACTTCTCGATGGCGGCCTTGTGCGCCCCGTAGTGCGACGTCGGCCAGAGTGGATGGGCTTCGTCGAGCTTACGATCATCGAGGATCTTCTCATGGACGGCGCACGTGGATATGAACACGAAGCGCCGAACGCCGGCGCTGCGAGCCGCCTCGATCAAGCGAATCGTCCCCAGCACGTTCCGCTCGACAAAGGTCGCCAAATCGCCCTCCGCCCCGCGAAATCCGGCCCCGGGACGATAAAGCGCGGCATGGACGACGGCGTCGCAGCCCTTCGCCAACTCGCGCATCGACGCCGCGTCCGCCAGATCGCCCGACACCCACGTGACGGGGCGCGCCAAGTCGTCGAATCCGCCTCGATCCGACCCCGTACGATGCCAGCAGCGACATTCGTGGCCTTCGCTCGCCAAGTGTCGAACCATGTACCGCCCCAAGAACCCCGTGCCGCCGGTTATCCCGATGATCATGGCTCGACCTTTCGCAGAACGTCTCCTCACAACTACAATGCGCGATGGGAAAGCCCCCGTAAAGCGTTATGGAAACTGTACACGCACCAAGACTGGACGCCGGCCTCGGTTGGCTCAATACCGACCGCCCGCTGCGCTTCGAGCAAGAGCTGAAGGGCCAGGTCGTGGTTCTCGATTTCTGGACCTACTGCTGCATCAACTGCATCCATGTTTTGCCCGACTTGAAGTTCCTCGAACACAAATATCGCCGCGAGCCGGTCACGTTCATCGGAGTCCACAGCGCCAAGTTCACCAACGAGGCCTCGCGGGAGACGATCCGCGCGGCGATCCTGCGCTACGAAATCCAGCACCCCGTGGTGATCGACGACCAGATGAAGATATGGCGGGCCTACACGGTGCGGAGCTGGCCGACGGTGATCGTAATCGACCCCACCGGCCACATCGTTGGCGTAGCAGCGGGTGAGGGCAATCGTGAAGTTCTCGACGGTTTGATCAGCCAAGCACTCGCCCAAGGCCGGGCTTTGGGAACGCTGGCGAAGGGCCCGCTCGAACTGCGCCGCGAGGGCAACGTGCGCGCTGCGTCCGGCCTCGCGTTTCCCGGCAAGGTTTTTGCCGACGCAGCCGCCAACCGGCTCTATGTCGGCGACTCGAATCACAACCGTATCGTGATCGCCGACCTGCCCGACGAGAATGGTCGCGCGAGAGTCATCCGCGTCGTCGGAAGCGGCGCCATCGGCGCCGACGACGGCCCAGGGGAGAAGGCAACATTCGATCATCCGCAGGGCTTGGTTCTCGGACATGGCAACCTCTACGTCGCCGACACCGAGAATCACCTCCTACGCAAGATCGATCTGGAAACCTTCGAAGTCACAACCATTGTCGGCACGGGGAAGATGGAGAACGACCGCGCCGGCGGCGGGATGGGCACGCAACAAAGCCTCAACTCGCCGTGGGACCTAACTATCGAAGGGTCTACCCTCTACGTGGCCATGGCCGGGGTGCATCAAATCTGGCGGATCGATCTGCCCGTCGGCTTCGCCCGCGCCCTTGCAGGAACGGGAAGGGAGAACATCGTCGATGGTCCCACGGAAACTTCCGCCTTCGCCCAACCGTCGGGCATTTGCGCGATGGGCGGGAAGCTCCACGTGGCGGACAGCGAAGTCAGCGCCATCCGCGCCATCGACATGGCCAGCGAAACCGTCACCACGATCGTCGGCGAAGGGCTCTTCTCGTTCGGCGACGTCGACGGAACTCATCCCAAGGCGAAGTTGCAGCATCCGCTCGGCATCGCGCCGTGGGGTCGGATGCTGCTCGTCGCGGATACGTACAATCACAAGATCAAGCTGGTCGATCCGGGAGCGCGCTCGGTCCGCACACTGCTGGGCACGGGCCAACCCGGCGCGTCCACGGAAGATGGGAAGCCGGCGTTCTTCGAGCCCGGCGGGTTGTCCGTCGCCGGCGATTTTCTCTTCGTCGCCGACACCAACAACCATCGCGTCGTCCGGGTCGACCTGAAAACCGGTCGGTGGTGCGAAGTTGCTTTCGAGGGTCTGCGTGTGCCTGATGTGGAAGGAGCCGAGAAAACAGAGGTGCGCCAAGTTGATCCCGTCGGCGTAGTCTCCAACGCCGGTATTGAACTGCTGTTGGACCTGCGGCTTCCTGACGACGGAAAACTCAACCCTGAGGCCCCTTGGTCCGTGCGTGTGACCTCCAATGGCGCCACCGTTGCTCAGCGGACGGGCAAGTCAGACGCCCTGCCGATACGCGTTACGATCCCGCACGGAGCGGCGCATGCCGGCGATTGGGAAGTGTCGGTGGCGCTGGCCTACTGCACCGAACGGGACGGCGGGCTCTGCGTGCCGCTGTCGCTCGCATGGCGCGTCCCCATCCGAGAGGGCGGACGCGAGTCGCGCATCGTTCTCGACAATCAGTGATATGAACGGGATGGTCCCCGACCGATCGCAAGAAACGACGCGGGGCTTGGTCCTCATCGTCGTCACGCTCCTGGGCTGGTCGAGCGTCACGCTCTTCCTGAAGTACTTCACCACGTACATCGACGCCTGGACGGCCAATGGCTGGCGCTATGGAATCTCGGCGCTTTTCTGGGTCCCAGTGCTGGTTGCCCGGCTAGTTGGAGGCCGACTGCCGCCCGGCATCTGGCGGGCGGCGGTCGTCCCGAGCCTCTTCAACATCGCGGCACAAGTCTGCTTCGCCTGGGCGCCCTATTACATCGATCCCGGTTTCATTACCTTCCTGCTGCGATTGCAGATCGTCTTCGTCGCCCTCGGCGCCTATCTTTTGTTTCCCACGGAGCGGGCCGTCGTTCGCTCCTGGGGTTACGCCCTTGGCGTGCTGCTGGTGCTCGCGGGACTTGTCGGACTGTGCTTCCTCGACGTGACCAAACCGCGCGGAGCGACGGCGGTGGGGATCATGCTGGCCTTCGGGTCAGGGATTCTCTACGCCGGCTATGCTCTGGGCGTGCGGCATTACATGCACGAGGTGCGTTCGACCACCGCTTTTGCGGTCATCAGCCTGTACACCGCGGCCGGGGTCGTGCTGATGATGCTACTGTTCGCCGATGGCGGCGGCGTCAAGGTGTTGGACCTCACCTGGGGCCAGCTGGCGATGCTCTTCGTCTCCGCGATGGCCGGCATCGCCATCACGCACGTGACCTACTACGCGGCGATTGCCCGACTCGGCGTGGCTGTATCCGCGGGGGTCATCATGCTGCAGCCCTTCCTCACGGGTACGGCGTCGTTCTTTCTTTTTGACGAACGCTTGACGACTCGGCAGTGGCTCAGCGGCGCGGTTGCCATCGCCGGCGCGATTCTCATGCTTCGCGCGCAGCGACGCGGCGGCTCCGTCGCACAGGTAGCGCCCGCAACGCTAGGAGCATCGAGATGAGGCCGGCAGCCTGAAACGCCCCGAAAATCCCGCAGACTCGCGGTTGCCCATCGCCGTCGCCGTCATCGCCATCCACCGCCTGGAGGAGGTTCGCGGTCACGTACTCGCCGAGAGCTTGTCCGCCGGCGAGACCGTCCTGGTTCGCGTAGCGCCAGTGAATGCCGGCGTACATGCGGCTGTCGGCGCTTTCCTGGGCAGCCTGCGAGAAGCTCGTGTAGCTTCGGAAGACGTCCGGCGTGCCGTCGCTGTTGACGGTGAACTCGATCTCATCCGTTCCAAAGAAGCCCTCGAGAGTCTTGGCGGCGGCACCGCTGAAAGTGCTGTGGCCGGAGGTGTATTCCGGGAATGGCGGCGTGGTGAGCAAGGGTAGCCACTCGGCGTCCGCTTCCGTGGCGTCGTTGCCATCGGTCTCGGCGGCAGGGATGGCGGTGACGGGACGCCAGTGGTTGTAGGCATACTTGTTGTCCCATGAGACGATCGCGGCATCGGCGAGGGCGATGTTGAGCAGGGCGAACAGGCGTGCGTTCTCCGCGAGCGTGTTGCCCTGGGCCTCGGCGACGACCTGAGCGATCTGGTTCCAGTGGCCGGGCGGGGTGGACGTGCCGCCGCCGTTGGCCCAGAAACGAGCAATCTCGGTTTGCTCTTCGCTGCGAGTGGCGCTGTCTACGCGGCCGATGGCCTTCGTCTCATTGAAAGCCGCGGCGTACTCGGCGCTGTCCAGCGCCGGCGGACCGCCGCTGCGGAACTGGGAACCGCTGGTCATGGCAAACGGCGTCAGGATCGGCCACTGCGGGGCAAGACTCGGGGCGAATGCCGGCGGCGTCGGCTGCCAGTCTCCGGGGTCCGTGCCGGGTGTGTACTCCACGACATCGGCTGAGTGATCAGCGCCGCGCTCGCTGAGGATAGCGGCGGCTACGGATTCGCCAAGCGCCACGCCATCGTCCTTGGCGTCGCCATCCGCGATGGCCGCGAGCGACGTTGCGAGGGCTTCGTCGAACGTTGCCTGCTGCGCCGGGTACAGGCCGATTAGGACGCTGTGGGCAGCAGCGGCGGCGGCGGCGGCCAGAGACGCGCCCTCCGGCGCCGTCGGAACCTCGTTGAGGTACGCCTCGTGCGAGCCGTCAATGGCATTGACCGCATCGTAGACGGCAACGTGCACGCAAGCCATGGCCCGCGAGGCGGCCGGCGGAGGCGTGGCGCCTGTGCGAACGGCCTGCAAGAGGATTTCATTCCAGTTCGTTACCTCGTCGGCTTGCGTGACGGCGGTGGCCGCTAGTAAATCGCAAGCGACGATGAGACCCCAACTCTTCGTCTGCATGAGTTCGCTCCGTAGTTCTGGGACGCGCCGCGCAAGGGACTCCCCCACGGTCCGGGCGCCATCGGGACCGTTCATCGTATTAACGGCCAAGAGTCGGGTCCAGCTACAGAAGCGCCCCCTCAGCTGGGGCGGCGGCAAGGGCCATAGCCGCATTGATCAAGCCAGCGTGGGAGTACGCCTGGGGATAGTTTCCAAGGGCTTGTCGCCGGAGGGGGCACCATTCCTCGGCCAACAGGCCCGTGGGGCCGGCGAGCTTTAGATATTGGTCGAAAAGCTCGGCGGCCTCCAATCGCCGGTTGCAGCGGGCGAGGGCCTCGACCAGCCAGGTCGTGCAGAGGTTGAAGCCGCCTTCCAGGCCCGCCAACCCGTCATCGAAGCGGTAGCGATACAGCGTCGGCCCCTTACGAAGCGTGCGCTGTACGTAGTCGAGCGTGCCCAGGAAGCGCGGGTCGTCGCAGGGAAGCAGTCCGCTGAGGCCCACCCAGAGCGCGCCGGCGTCCGGAGCGGCGTCCTCGTAGCTGGCGCCAAACGCCTGATGGGCCTTGCTCCAGCCGCCCTCGAGAACATCGGACGCGATCTGCTCGCGCACGTCGGTCCACTCCGGGCGCAGCCTTCCCAAGTACTGAGCAATCGACAGCGCGCGGTCGAGGGTGAACCAACACATGACTTTGGAGTGGACGTGCTGGCGGCGGGGCAGGCGAATCTCCCAGATCCCGTGGTCCGGCTCGCGCCAGTGCCGTGCCACCGATTCGACCATGCGCTCGGTGAGCCGCCAATGATCGGGAGTCACGGGTGCGCCGCGTTCACCGAGGGCGGCGATGAGCTGCGCGAGCGGGCCGAACACGTCGAGCTGCACCTGGTTCGCGGCTGCATTGCCGACACGCACCGGCCGGCTGCCGCGGTAGCCGGCGAGCTGCGTGATTTCGCCCTCCGCGCCGAGGTGTCCGCCGCTGACTGTGTAGACCGGGCTCATCAGCGACGCGGGGTCGGATTGCTCCAGGATCCCGAGCATCCAGTCGAGCAGTTTCATGGCCGGACCCGTGACGCCGAGTTGCACGAGAGAGTGCGCTGCGATAGCCGCGTCACGAGGCCAGCAGAAGCGATAATCCCAGTTTCGCGCCGCGCCGAGGCACTCCGGCAGACTGGTCGTCGGGGCGGCGGCGATCGCGCCCGTCGGGCCATAGGTCAGGGCTTTCAGAATCACGGCGCTGCGCCGCACCATGTCCGGCGCCGTCGAGGGCACTTGCAGGGAGTCCACCCAACCCTGCCAGAACCGCACGTTCTGCTCGCGACGGATGGACTCGCCCAGGGCGGTCGCTCCGAGGTTTGCGGTGCCGTAACGCAATTCGAAGACGACGGGCTTGTCGTCGAGCTCGATCGCACATCGGGCGGTCTGGTGCTGACCTTCGGTGACGATTTCCCAGTTGATCCCCGGTGCGTAGAGGACGAGGGGGTCGATGGAGCCTTCCGCGACGATTCCGCCGGGGGTCGCGAAGAGTCGTGTGGCGATCCGCCCGAAGTCCAGTCGTGGGGCGAAGGTGACCTCGACCCGGCCGCGTCCGGCGACCGCGCGAATCAAGTCCGTGCGCCCCGGGCGCTGGAAGGCCCGCCCGCCGGCAGCGTCGAGGTAGTCGGTCACCGTGAACCCGGGCCAGCGCGTCTCCAGCAACATGCTGTGACCCAGGTAGCGCTGTTCGATAGGACGGACCGAGGCGGCGGCGCGGATTTCGAAGAAGCCGGCGCTGGGTCCGCCGAGCAGCTCGGCGAAGACCGCGGACGAGTCGATGCGCGGCAGGCACAGCCAGACGACGCGGCCGGTGGGTCCGACGAGGGCGGCGGTGCGCTGGTCGGAGAGAAGCGAGTGGTGCTCAATGGGCACCGCGTCCGCCCCAGTGATCCACTTCGCGCGGCTCTCCGCGATTCGCGCCAGGGCGCGGGTCACTTCGACGGTGTCAGCGATACGGAACGGGGCGCTGGTGGGACCCGCGCCGACCTTGACCGCCACGTCCGAGCCGGAAAGGACCGTGAAGGCGTCCTCGTCGGTGAGGTCATCGCCGATGAAGAGCACGCCGGTCGCCCCGATGCGCTGGCGAAGGCGCTGCAGAGCGGAGCCTTTGTCGGTCTTGACCACGCTCAGCTCGACGACCCTCTTTCCGTGGCGCACGAAGACGCCGGGACGGTCGCCGAAGGCGCGAACCACCGCTTCCACGACCGCTTCGCTGAGCTTTTCGTCCACGTTGCGGTAGTGAAACGCCAGCGCCGCGGGCTTCTGCTCCACGTGAGCGCCGGGGAAACGCGCGGCGATGGCGCCAGCCTCTTGCGTGATTGCGGAGACGAGGTCCTTGGCGGAGTCCGGAAGCGGCAGGGAGAGCCCGGGTTCGAATTCGCTGCCGTGGCTGCCGACCAGATGGACGTTCCCGGCGTCGCCGGCGCGCTGGGCAAGATCGCGCATGGCCCGGCCGGAGATCACCGCCACGTGTGTCTGCGGCAGCTCAGAGAGCATGCGCAGGGCGACGAGGGCCTCGCGATTGGCCTCGGCCTGCTCGGGAACGCTGACGATCGGAGCGAGCGTCCCGTCGAAATCGGTGGCCACGAGGAGGATCGGGGCTTGGGCGAGGGCCTCCAGACGCTCGTCAAGTTCGGGCATTCGGGGCTGCTACACCGGCGCGGCGGCCGGCTCCGGTTTTGATGGTACGGGGCGGCTGACGGCTTCCATGGACAGACCGCACGCTCCGAGGAAGCGGCGCAGCCACCAATAGATGTCCTGCTTCTGCACGATGCGGCGAAGGCGGCGCATGGCGGGACGGCGCTGCTGGCGAGTGAGCGACACCGCGCGGCGGATCGCCTCGGCCACGTAATCCAGATCGTAGGGATTGACCAGCACTGCGTCGCGCTTCATCTGCACGGCCGCGCCCGCGAACTCGCTGAGAATGAGCACCCCGTCGCCCTCCACCTGGCAGGCGCAGTACTCTTTGGCCACCAGGTTCATCCCGTCCTTCAGGGGCGTCACCAACGCTACGTCCGCAAGACGATAGTACGCCAGCAACTCGTCGTGTTCGAGGCTGCGGAACACGTAGTGAATCGGCACCCACCCCGGCTGGGTGAACTCGCCGTTGATCTGCGACACCAACCCCTCGATTTCCGCCTTGAGGTCCTGATATTCGGGCACGGATTCGCGGCTGGGTACGACCACTTCGAGGAGCCCGACCTTGCGTTGCAGCTCGGTGTATCGCCGAAGCGCGAGTTGGAAGGCGCGCAAGCGATACGGAATCCCCTTCGTGTAATCCAGCCGGTCCACCCCGAGGAGCACCTGCGGAACTTGCAGGTCGGCGCGGAGCTGGCGCACGCGCTGGGTGACGCCCGGCAAGGCCGCTGCCCGTCCGTACTCGTCGAAATCCAGCCCGATGGGGAACGCCCCCACGGAACAGGTTTGTCCGCCGTGCCGAACCTGGAACACATCATCTTTGCGCCGCCGCTTCGCCGCCGGGAGAAGCGTCCGCACACAATCAAAGAAGTTGTCGAGGTCGTGCGGCGTTTGGAACCCGACTACGTCGTAACGCAGGAGTCCTTCCAATACGTCGATGCGCCAGGGAAGTTTGCAAAAGATGTCCGGCGGCGGGAAGGGGATGTGCAGGAAGTAACCGAGCTTGCTCTCCACCCCGACCTCGCGCAATCGACGACCCAGACCCATGAGGTGATAGTCCTGCACCCAGACAAAATCGGTGGCGGCGGTATGAGCGGCGACCACATCGGCGAACTTGTCGGTCACCACGCGATAGGCGGTCCAGTACTCGGGCACGAAGTTGCACCGCGATTGCAGGTCGTGGAACAGCGGCCAGATGATCTCGTTGGAGAACCCCTTGTAGAAACCGCTGACGTCGGTGGCGGAGAGCGAGACGGGCTTGAGCTCGAAGCCTTCGCGGGCCCCGTACTCGTCTAACGACGTTGTAAGAACGCCATCGTCTCCCACGTCGCCTCCGGGCCAGCCGATCCACAGGCCGCCGCACCGCCGCAGGACGGGGCCCAGCGCCGTGACCAAGCCTCCGGCGCCGCGGCGCGGGCGAACCCCGGCCTCGGTAGGCTCCAGCACGATGGGCAAGCGGTTGGAGACAATCACCAAACGCATGGGTTACCTGGTACAGGCCGACGACCCCTGGGACACCTCTCCATTGTAGTGTAGCATGAAAACCTGAAACGGAGCATCTTGGCAACGAACGGACGAATGGACGATAAGGACGACTAGAAAGGAATCGGGCGCCATGCTGTGGACAATCGCGGTGATCCTAATCATCCTGTGGTTGCTGGGAATCGTTTCCTCCTACACGATCAACGGCTTTATTCACTTGCTGCTGGTGGTCGCGATCATCGTGGTCCTCATCCGCGTGATCCAGGGACGACGGCCGCTGTAGCAACTCACGCTGGCGCCGTGGACAACAGACCGTTAATCCGCATTTAATCTGCGTTTTCTCGCGATGCGCGGCTAGCATCATTCGTGAGGCCCGATGGGCGCGTGGTTTGGAAACCTCGGACCCAGACGGTGCGAACTGGAGTCAGGATCGCCGCCCTGGCCGGCAGCGTCGCCGGGGTCGTGCGAGTGGACAATCAACTTGAAATCAAGAGCCCGTGACACGAAAGGGGACACGATGACGACTTCAGCTACTGGTTTGGCGAATCCGACGCGGAACGCAGACGCCGCTCGATTCGGCAACCAAGCGAAAAAGACAGCTCAAGATGTCCAGAAACTTGGCGGCATGGCCAAGGACCTCGCCGAGGAAAAACTTGGGGACCTGCGTGACAGCGCCCTTGAGTATGTGGAAGAAGGGCAGGAGAGAGTGCAGGCGTGGGGCCGTGCCCTCGAGAAATCCATTCGCGCCAACCCGCTCAAGTCCGTGCTGATCGCCGTGGGGATCGGCTTGTTCGTGGGTCGCTTTTGCATGCGACGACGCTAGAAGCTCTACCGGGCAAGCATCGCGCGGGTTTGGTCTCTAACGAGCGCAGGGCGAGGAGCGGTGCCAGAAACAACCGCTTGCTGACGCGCGCGGTTCGGTTCAAACGATACCCGTACCTTAAGCCGTTGGGGGTCTTCCCGCTCCCCCCGCACCCTAAACGCTTGAGAAGCCCTTTGCGAGGGTTCGCCAGGCCCCTAGACCGCATAGTAGCACCAGTCCCCGGCGGGATTTCGGGCGAAAGACGCGGGTTTATCCACTGGCGAAAATCGCCGGATTGTGGTATCCTGAACGCACACCTGAGTGCGTAAGGATCGCCGGCCGGAGGTCGGGGGCGCGGCCGGTGTCTCATCTCTTGTGCGCTCGGCACCTGCGTGGCGCATGACGGTCACCGACGTGAACAACGAGCGAGCGCGGCTCGATGAGTTGCGCCAGGAGAAGGAGCTTCTCCAACGCGTGTTCGACAGCGCCCCGGTGCTCATCGCCGCGGTGGACGCGAGCGGGGTAACGCTGCGCCTGGCCAACAGCGAATGGGAGCGCCTGTTGGGTTGGACAAGCGCGGAGCTTCGCGGGCAGGCCGTTTGGCGGCGGCTCTTTCCCGAGCGGATCACCCGCGAATCGGCGCGGGCATGGCTTCGCGACGCCACCGGACACTGGGAGGAGTTTCCCGTCGCCACTCGCTCCGGCGCAACGGTCCGCCTGTGCTGCGCAGTGGGGAGGCTCTCGGAGGATTCACGCCTGATCGTCGCCCAGGACGTCACCGAACAGCGCCGCTCCGAGGAGCTGGTTCAGGAGCGGCAGGAGTCCCTCCGGCGCGTGGCGGGGGTCAACACCGTCAGTGAGATGGCCGCGGCAATCTCCCACGAGGTCAATCAACCGCTCACGGCGCTGATCAACTACGCCACCGGCGCCGCCTATCACTTGCGGAGCCTGCCCAACGTCCCGCGGGAGGCGATGGAGGCCGTCGAGAAGGCGATCGTGGAAGCGCATCGCTCGGCGGCCATCGTGCAGCGCATCCGCGGGCTGGTGCAAAAACGCAGGATCGAGCAGACGTCGCTGGACGTGGGCGGGTTGATCCGCCAGCTGGCGAGCGTCCTCTTCATTGAAGCAGCGCGGGCCAAAACGGCGCTGCAGGTGGCGTGTGAACCGAACCTTCCTGCGGTCCCCGCGGACCGCATTCAGATCGAACAGGTGATCGCCAACCTGGTGCGAAACGCCATCGAGGCCATGGAGACCCGCGTACACCCGCGCCGGGAGGTCATCGTGTGCGCTCAGCGGGCCGAAGGATCGGCCATCCAGGTTTCGGTGATGGATCACGGATGCGGCCTGTCCAAGGTCAAGGAGCGGTTGTTCACGCCCTTCTTTACCACCAAGCCGTTCGGCACGGGCATCGGCCTGTCGCTGTGCCTTTCGATCGTCGAGGCCCACGGCGGTCGCCTCTGGGCCGACGACAACCCCGAGGGCGGGGCCATCTTCCGCTTCACGCTCCCGCTTTACGATCCCGGCAGGAGCGCTCTGCGCCCGCAGCAGGCGACGGCGCTGACCGACACCGCCGCGCCTTCGCCGCCGGCGCATGAGGAGCCGCCTTCCGCCTCCAACGCCGACGCCCGGAGCGATGACGTGCCCGCCGATCTCATCAGTTCGTCCAAGTGACGTGCCTTAAGGATGACGTGTCGACAACCTAACGATCGTCCCGTAGGGACGTTCCGAAAGTAGCCCGGCAATTCATTGCCGGGTTGGCTCGACGACGACCCAACGATAGTCCCGCAGGGACGGCCGAGGGGCAAGTGTGTTTCATTCGTCCCTACGGGACTATGTGGTTTTCTTGACCCTTCTTCCCGGCACTGAAGTGCCTGGCTATTCTCATCGCGTCCCGATGGGACGCCCCGACCGCGTCGGCGATCCGCGAGGCGATCGTCCCGTAGGGACGATGCGAGAATAGCCGGCAATTGTCACGCGCCGACGAGATGAAAGTGACCGGCGATCGTCCCGTAGGGACGACGCGAGAATAGCCCGGCAATTCATTGCCGGGTAGCCGACGAGCCTAACAAGCAAGTTCCGTAGGACGGCTGAAACAAGAACGCAACGGAATGCTCCGATCGGTCATTGAGTTCGCGGCCAACGCCCCGCGCCGCTTTGTGTTGCAGCGCATGCCGGTGGGCGGGGTTTGCGCGGAGATCGGCGTCTACAAGGGATCGTTTTCGGCGCGGATCATGCGGGCCACGCGCCCGCGGAGACTCCATTTGATCGACCCGTGGCGGTTCGAGGCCGACGGGAGGTATCGCTGCTCGTGGTACGGCGGGTGGAAGGGCGGCAGTCAGGCGCACATGGACGCGGTCCACGAGGGTGTGCTGGCGCGTTTCCGCGGTGAGATCGCCGCCGGCCTAGCGATCGTTCACCGAGCGCCCTCCGCGGACGCGGCGTCCGCCTTCGGCGATGACTACTTCGACTGGGTCTACATCGACGGCAACCACCTCTACGAATACGTCCGACGCGACCTGGAGACGTTCTTTCCCAAGGTGAAGGCAGGCGGGTGGATCGCGGGCGACGACTACGGCGTTACGGGTTGGTGGGACGGCGGCGTCACGCGAGCAGTGGACGAATTCGCGACGCCCGATCGCTTCGCGACGATCCTCTTCCGCAATCATCAGTTCGTCCTCCAGAAACGCTAGGTGGTTGGACCCACCTGCATCCCCCGGTATCATGCCCCTCCCCGCGGAAAACGGACGGGTGTTTGCGGGATTCTCACGGAGAGCCGTGGTTGAGGATTCTGACGATCGTCAAGCAGGTGCCGGACTCGAACGCGACCATCAAGATCCTCGCGGACGGAAGCGGCATCGACTTTGCGGGATTGAAGCTGGTGGCCGATCCGTTCGACGAGTTCGGCGTGGAGCTGGCGGTCCAGCTTCGCGAGAAACGCTCCGACGTCGCCGAGATCGTGGCCCTGACGCTGGGGCCGGAGAAGGCCGCGGAGACGCTGCGCATCGCCCTGGCAATGGGCGCGGACGCGGGCGTCCACGTGTGTGATCCCAAGTTCGAGTCCAAGGACGAGGTTTTCAACGCGCTCGTCTGCGCCGAAGCCATCCATAAGGACGCCAAGGGCTTCGATCTGCTTCTCTGTGGAAAGCACAACATCGACTTGGACGCCGGCGCCGTGGGGCCGGCCGTAGCGGAGTTCCTCGATCTGCCGCACGTGGGCGCGGTGACCGCCCTGGAGATCGCTGCGGACGGCAAGAGCTTCAAGGCGCGGCGGCGAATCGAGGGCGCCGATGAGGTTGTGGAGGGCGACTTGCCCGCCCTGCTCACCATCGAGAAGGGGCTGGTGGAGCCGCGCTATCCCTCGCTGCCGAACCTGATGAAGGCCAAGAAGAAGCCGGTGACGCTGCTCACCTCGAAGGACTTGCCCGGAGCGTCGAGTTTTGCGGCGGCGACGAAGTTCGTTTCCATCGCCCCGCCGCCGCCCAAGCCGGAGTGCAAGTTCATCGACGGCGAGCCGCTGCAGATGGCCAAGGAGCTGGTTCGTCTCCTTCGCGACGAGGCGAAGGTGCTGTAGGAGCCGCGGGCCCTGGCCCGCGCGGTCATCCGGAAACCGAGATGAGCAACAACATCCTGGTCTTCGTCGAGCAGCGCCGCGGGAAGGTGCATCCCGCTTCATACCAATTGCTCAACCTTGCGAGCCAGCTTGCCGCGGGCACCGGCGGTCAGGCGGAAGCGTGCATCGTCGGCGAAGGCGTGGGGAAGCTCGCCGACTCCGCAGCCGCGCAGGGCGCGAAGAAGGTCTATCTGGTCGACGATCCGGCGCTGGCGATGTATCGGGCGCTACCCTACACCAGCGCCGTGGCCTCCGTGCTCGAAGCCGCTTCGCCGAAGAGCCTCCTGCTTCCCACCACCTTCATGGGTCGCGACCTGGCCTCGCGGGTGGCGGCCCGAACGCGGGCGGCTCTGGCAATCGACTGCACGGAAGTGACCTCCGATGGGAACGATCTTGTCGCCCGCAAGCCGATGTACGCAGGCAAGTTCAGCGCTACCTTCAAGCTCTCCGGTGATCGCTTGCAGATCGCCACGGTGCGCTCCAATGCCTACGCGCCCGCAGCGCCTCAGCCGGGCGCCAAGGCCGACACAAAAATCGTGCCGCTCAAACTCTCTCCCCGCGATGAGCGCGTGAAGATCAATGAGGTCGTGGCCACCGGCGCCGGCGTGAAGGACGCGACCGAGGCGGACATCGTCGTGTCCGGCGGGCGATCGCTCAAGTCGTCGGAGAACTTCAAGATCATCTACGATCTGGCGGCCGCCCTCGACGGGGCGGTCGGCGCGTCCCGCGCTGCCTGCGACGCCGGCTATCAACCCCATTCGCGTCAAGTGGGTCTAACCGGAAAGGTCATTACCCCAAAACTCTACATCGCCTGTGGCATCGACGGGGCCATTCAGCACCTGGCCGGCATGCGCGGCAGCAAGGTCATCGTGGCCATCAATACCAAGAAGGAAGCGCCCATCTTCAAGGTCGCGACGTACGGCTGCATTGCCGATTTATTTACGCTCGTCCCGCTGCTCACGCAGGAATTCAAGAAACTCAAGGAACACTAATGAAATCGCGAGTGCTGAATCAAGAATGCCGAATGAGCCGTAGAGTCATAATCACAATTCGCCATTCTTGATTCGCCATTCATCATTCGCGGCAGGCGCTTCATGGGTCCAGTCTTCATGGCATTGCTGCTGCTCGCCGGATGGGGCGCCTTTGGCTATTCCGCGCGGCGGCGATGGAAGCTCCTTTGCATTGGTGCGCCCGAGAACCGCCTCGATCGCCCCGCCGAGCGCCTTGGGCAGACATTCAAATACGCCATTCTCCAACTGCGTATGCACCGCTATCCGCTGGCCGGTGCAGCGCACATGGTCATTTTCCTCGGCTTCACGATTCTATTGCCCCGCACCTTAGTCCTCTGGGGGCGCGGCTTTGACGAATCGTTCAATCTATGGGTCCTTGCCCCGGACCAAGCCTTGGGCAAGGTCTATTCACTTCTCAAGGATGTGTTCGCGGTACTGGTGTTCTTCGGCGCGTTGGTGTTCCTTTACTTCCGCATCGTGCGCCGGCTGCAACGTCTGACGCTCAACATTGAAGGGCTCATCATTCTGGGGATTATCCTCGCAATGATGGTCGCCGACATCCTTTATGACGGCGCGACGCTGGCGAAAAACGCGCAAACGTTCACTTGGTACGAACCCGCGGGATCGGCTGCCGCTTCAGTTCTGCGAGGGCTCGACGCCGGGGCGCTCGTTGCCTTGCAACACGCCGGCTTTTGGACCCATTCTACTCTGGTGCTGATTTTCCTGAATCTCCTTCCATACTCCAAGCACTTCCACATCATCACCGGCGTGCCGAATGTGTACTTGCAGAGCTTGGAGTCGCCGGGGCGACTGCCGCCCATCGTGGATATCGAAGGCAAACTAGAGCGTGAGGAAACCCTAGGGATTCGCCGCATTGACCAGTTCTCATGGAAGTCCATTCTTGATTTCTACACCTGTACCGAGTGCGGGCGGTGTAGTGACCATTGTCCGGCAACTAAGACTGGCAAGAAGCTTTCCCCAAAACACTTTACCGTCGATCTGCGGAACTTCCTGTACGAACATGATTCGGCACTCACCACCAGTAACGGCGCTCCATCGAATGGAAATGGGCATCGAAAAGACTTGGTGGAGGGCGTCATTGATCCGGAAGTCCTCTGGGCATGTACGACGTGCCGGGCCTGCGAACAGGAGTGTCCGGTCTTTATCAGCTATGTGGACAAGATTGTGGACATGCGCCGCTATCTCGTGCAGGAGCGCAGCGAATTCCCGCCACAGTTGCAGGCCGCCTTTCGAGGCATGGAGTCCAACGCCAATCCCTGGAGCTTCTCTCCGTCCGACCGAGCCAACTGGGCGGCGGGAATGCACATCAAGACCGTCGAGGAGAATCCGGACGCGCCGGTGCTCTTCTGGGTGGGCTGCATGCCCTCCTTTGATGAGCGAACGAAGAAGATCACCCAGGCGACGGCAAAGCTCATGCAGCAGGCCGGTGTGGACTTCGTCATTCTCGGCACACAAGAGCAGTGTACAGGCGATCCGGCGCGCAGAGCAGGCAATGAATTCCTGTTCCAGACTTTCGCAAAGGCCAACGTGGAGGTGCTCAACGGCGCTGGCGCGGAGAAGAAAACCATCGTCACGTCATGCCCGCACTGCTTCAATACCCTGCTGAACGAGTACCCCGACTTCGGCGGCCGCTACAATGTCGTACACCATAGCACCTTCCTGGCTCAACTGATCGCCGACGGCAAGCTTAGACCCACGCGCGCGTTGTCGAAAAAGATCGTCTACCACGACTCCTGCTATCTGGGGAGATACAATGAGGTCTATGACGCCCCGCGGGCGACGCTGAGCCGCATTCCCGGGTTGACGGTGTTGGAACCCAAACAGACGCGGGACCGCGGCATGTGCTGCGGCGCGGGCGGAGCGCAAATGTTCAAGGAAGAAGAGCCCGGTCGTGAGCGCGTGAATATCGCCCGGACCGAGCAGTTGCTGGAAACGAACCCCGAAGTCGTCGCCAGTGCGTGTCCGTTCTGCATGCGAATGCTGACCGACGGACTGGCTGCCAAGGGGCGTGAGGACGTGGCCCAGTTGGACATCGCCGAAGTGCTCTTGGAGGCCACGCAGCCGACGACCGTGTAGAGTCGCAGTTGATCAACGGCATACAGAAACGGCAGACTTTGGGAGCCACTGGCGACATACTGGGGGCTATCGGAAACACATCGCTGGTCCAGCTTCAGCGTGTGGTTCCACCGGGTGGCGGGAAGGTACTCGTAAAACTCGAATGGGAGAACCCGACGGGGAGCATGAAGGACCGGATGGCGCAGGCCATGATCGCCCGCGCCGAGGAGGACGGCCGATTGCGACCGGGGGATACCATTGTCGAATACACAGGAGGGAGCACGGGGACATCATTGGCGTTGATCTGCGCTGCTAAGGGCTACAGGCTGCACATCGTGACGTCCGACGCCTTCAGTCAAGAGAAGCTGGATCATATGTCGGCCTGCGGCGCTCACCTCACCTATGTGCCCAGCGAAGGCGGACTCACCACGAAAAAGCTGATTCTGGATATGATCAAGGTCGCCGAGGAAATCGGCAAGGCCCCGCACACCTACTCTACGGATCAACTGAACAATGTGGACAGCATTTCCGGTTACTATTCACTGGCTGAGGAGATTTGGGCCCAAACAAGCGGCGAAGTAAGTGCCTTTGTCCAATGCGTCGGCACGGCGGCCTCCTCGCGCGGCGTCTCCACCGTCCTAAAGCGTTACAAGGCAAGTATCAGGGTCGTGGTCGTCGAGCCGGCCGAATCCTCGGTGTTGCTTGGCGGCCAAGCCGGGCCTCACAAGATCGAGGGCGTGGGCATCGGTTACACGCCACCGCTGTGGGAGCCGACCCTGGTGGATGATATTATCGCCGTCAGGACGTCCGATGCCAATGACATGGCCAGGCGGCTGGCGCGAGAGGAAGGTCTGTTTGCCGGGACGTCCTCGGGGGCCAACGTAATTGCAGCGATTCGAGTTGCACAGCAATTGGGGCCCGACTCCAACGTCGTCACCCTGATGGTGGATTCAGGCCTGAAGTACCTGAGCACGGACGTGTACAAGCGCAATTGAAGCGTGAGAATACTCATGGCAGAAAAGACACATCTCGAGACCCAAGCCATCCACGCGGGAGAACCGCGCCCGGCGATTTCCGGCGCGGTGGTGACGCCGATCTTCCAGTCGTCCACCTTCTTCTGCGACGCGGAGAAAGGATACCACGGCAATCGCTACATCCGCCTCAACAACACTCCAAATCACGACGTGCTGCACGCCAAGCTGGCGGCACTAGAGGGCGGCGAGGCTGCCTTAATTACCAGCAGCGGCATGTCCGCGATCACGACGGCGATGCTCACCGTGCTCCGCGCGGGCGACCATCTTCTGGCCCAGAACAACCTCTACGGCGGAACCTACGACTTCGTGACGCATGACCTGGAGAACTTCGGCATCAGTTACACCTTCATCGACGCCAACAAGCCGGGCAAGTGGGCGGCGCATCTACACAAGAACACCAAGGCCATTTACTGCGAGACGATCACCAATCCGCTGATGGAGGTCGGCGACTTGCCCGCCATCGCGAAGTTCGCACGTGAGCATTCGGTTGTTTCCATGATCGACAGCACGTTTGCCTCGCCGGTGAACTTCCACCCCATCCGGCACGGCTTCGACCTGGTCATCCATAGCGGCACCAAGTATCTCAACGGCCACAACGACATCGTGGCCGGCGCTATCGTCGGCAAGGCGGATGCTGTCGAGCGAATCCGCCTGAAGCTCAACCACCTCGGCGGGTCGCTCGATCCGCACGCCTGCTTTTTGTTCAATCGCGGCCTCAAGACGCTCGCGGTCCGGGTACGGTATCAGAATGAGAGCGCCTTGAAGATCGCGCGGTTCCTCGAACAAAATCGCAACGTGAGCAAAGTGCTCTATCCGGGCCTGGAGAGCCACCGCGACCACCGACGCGCTCGCGAACTGTTCTCCGGCTTCGGCGGCATGCTCAGCTTCGAAGTCAAAGGCGGCGGCCAAGCGGCACAGCGCATGATCGAACGCGTCACGATTCCGCTTGCGGCCTGGAGTCTGGGCGGCGTGGAATCGTTGATCACTCAGCCGTCACTGACCACGCATGCCGGGCTAAGCGCCGACCGCCGCCGCGAGATCGGCATCAACGACGAACTGGTGCGCTTCTCGGTAGGGCTGGAGGCCACGGACGATCTGATCGAGGATTTGGATAGAGCGCTGCGACGAGCGAGCTGAGGATACGAATGACCATTGCACAGAGAATGGCCCGATGGGCAACAGACCTACGCTTCGAAGACTTGCCTTCCAAGTCGGTCCACGAGGTTAAGCGGCGGGTGATTGACTCGATCGCCACGACGCTGGGTGCGTACACTTCCCACCCTGCCAAGATCGTGCGCGAAAAGGCGATGGCGGTGAGCGACGCAAAGGCCAAGGCCATCGTGTGGGGCACGAAGCACCGCACGCTGCCGGAGCTGGCGGCGTTCGCCAATGGGGCGATGGTGCGCTACCTGGACTACAACGACACGTACCTGAGCCTGGAACCGGCTCATCCGTCGGACAACATCTCCGCCTGCGCGGCCGTCACTCAGCAAACCGGCAAGACCGGCAAGGACCTGATCCTGGCGATCGTCATCGCCTACGAGATTCAATGCCGACTCTGCAACGCCGCGAGTCTACGGGCGGGAGGATGGGACCATGTGACCTACGGGGCGTTATCGAGCGCCTTGGCGGCAGCGAAGCTCTGGGACCTCAGCGTCGATCAGATGGAGCACGCCTTGGGACTGGCCGGCGTGTGCAACATCGCCACGCGCCAGACACGAACGGGGCAGATTTCGGATTGGAAGGCGTGTGCGTTCTCCAACGCGGCCCGCAACGGCGTGTTCGCTGCGGACCTCGCCCGCCGCGGACTCACCGGCCCGAATGAAATCTTCGAAGGGCCCAAGGGGCTCATCAAGCAACTGAACATCCCCGGCGTGCGGAACCTGGTGCTCGGCAAAGACGGTGACTTCATGATCGACAGAACGTACATCAAGTACTGGCCTGCCGAGTATCACTCCCAATCGGCTATCGACGCTTGCTTGCAGCTGCGCCCCAACCTCGCCGGCAAAGCGATCGAGGCGATGCACATCAAGAGCTTCGAGGCCGCGGTCAGCATCATCGGCAGCGAGCCGGAGAAGCTCCGGCCCACCTCCCGCGAGACCGCGGACCATTCGATGTTCTACTGTTGCGCCGCGGCGCTGGTCGACGGCGATGTCACCCTGGCGACGTTCGACGAGCATCGCCTGACAGATCCGAAACTGCTCGATCTGATCGACAAGACTGCGATTGTCGAAGATCCGCAGCTCAACATGGGCTACCCGGAGGGCATCCCCAACGACATTACCATCACGCTCAGCGGCGGATCGAAGCTGAACAAGCGGGTCGACTTCCCTCGCGGACACGCACGGAATCCGATGACCGACGATGAGGTCGCGGCCAA
>Ga0187893_10000939_pt1 | contig 73368 bp, 64 predicted proteins | sample MA1701074metaG_FD_139574 | JGI IMG/M metagenome (GOLD analysis project Ga0187893, IMG submission 139574) | White microbial mat communities from a basaltic lava cave in the Kipuka Kanohina Cave System on the Island of Hawaii, USA - MA170107-4 metaG ...
CAAGGCATCCGCTGCAACTGCATTTGTCCGGGGCGGGTGGAGACACCGTTCGTCACCGCGCGGCTCAAGGAGTATCCAGACCCGGAGAAAGCGTACAAGGAAATGGCCTCCACGCAGGCCATTGGCCGCATGGGCCGGCCGGACGAAATCGCCGCCGCCGCGCTCTACCTTGCGAGCGACGAAGCTGCGTTCGTCACCGGCAGCGAGTTCATCATCGACGGCGGCTGGAGCGCGGGGAAGTAGGCGGAGTGTGCTTTCCGCAAATCCCCTAGCTCACGACTGAGCCTCGCACGAATGGCAGGGCGGGCGGCGATGGCTTATCTACCCGGCGTAGGAACATACGTGGAACTCCGGTTGGGGGAGCAGCGAGGGGGCTGCTCCTCCTTCCGGAACTAAAACAACAATCATAATGACGCCAACGAAGCAGGAAGCTCAGGCACAACCGCGCAGGCTCGCGCCTCGCTGTGGAAACTGCGCACGAAAGCATTCCGCGCTTCGCCCCGTCTCCTCCAGTTTTCCCGCCTACATTCAAAGCCCGGACGACGACCCGAAAGGGTTCCTTGGTTTTTCGGAGCGCCGAAGTTTCTCCCGCTCGTAACGCACACGCCAAATGCCCGGAACATTCCTCCGGCACTCTATCGGCGCGGCGCAACAGCAGCCGCGCTAGAATGGAAACATACTTTGCCTACTCTCGTTCGCTGAAACGGGAACACGGAAAGAAGCGGCCGACAAGCACGGCCCACGTCCGGCTATCCCGGCTTTTCGGATTGAGGCCTCAAAAAGTGCCTCTATTTGATCCGCGAAGATTCCTTCTCCTCGCATCCGTGTGCCAAAGTTCGGATCATTGATCCGTCCGCCACGCAGCGCCTTGATGCGGTTGAACACTTTCTCCTTTCGGTCCGGAAAATGGCGGGCCAGCCAGTCCTCGAAGAGCGGCCCCAGTCCAAACGGCAATCGCAGCGTCACATGGCCGGCGGATTGCGCACCCGCGTTGACGGCGGCGGCAATGAGATTGGGGATTTCATGATCGTTCAGCGCGGGGATGATCGGCGCCGTCATCACGCCCACAGGGATCCCCGCCTTGCTCAGCGCCTCCATGGCCGCCAGCCGGTGCTGTGGCAGTGAGGCGCGCGGTTCGAGTTTCACGGCCAGGGCGCCATCGAGAGTTGTCAGTGAAATGAACACCACCGCCGCCTGGTGGGCTGCCAGTTCGCCGAGCAGATCGATGTCTCGCGTGACCAGATGGTTCTTCGTGACAATGCCCACGGGATTGCGGAACTCCGCCAGCACTTCGAGACAACGCCGCGTAATTTTCAACTTTCGTTCAACCGGCTGGTAACAATCCGTCACGCCACTCATGGCAATGACCTGCGGTTTCCACTTCGGCGAGGCCAGTTCCTTGCGCAACAATTCCGGCGCACGGTCCTTCACCATGATCTTCGACTCGAAGTCCAGCCCCGCCGAGAAGCCGAGGTATTCGTGCGTGGGCCGGGCATAGCAATAGATGCAGCCGTGCTCGCACCCACGATACGGATTGATGCTTGCCTTGAACCCGATGTCCGGGCTGTCGTTGTAATTGATGATCGACGCGGTCGCGTCGCGATAAAAGTGCGTCGTGAGCGCCGGGTCTTCGTCCGGGTTCCAGTCCTCGTCCCGCTCCAGGTGCAGCGGCTCGAAGCGGTTGGCGGGATTGTCCGCCGCGCCCCGCCCGCGAATCGTAATGGGTTCGTCCGGCATCGTGAACGAAGATGAAATGCCGGCTCTGTCAACGCAAGCTTGCGCGTGCGATGTGAGTGTTATTTCCTTTCCGAACAACGCCGATGAAACCGCGAAAATCCTGGCGCGAGAAACTGGCCGACGACAAGGGCCTGCCCATGGTAGGACCCGTCACCGGCAGGATGACCGCCAAATGGGGCACGGGCATCATGGTGATCCCCGCGCCGCGTGAGGTGGACGATGTCATGCGCCGGGTGCCGCGCGGCAAGCTCACCACCATCAATGAGATTCGTGCCGCGCTCGCCCGCCGGCACAAGGCGGACTTTGGTTGCCCCATCACCACCGGTATCTTTGCGTGGATTGCCGCGCATGCTGCTGAAGAAGCCGCCGCCGAGGGGCGCAAGCGCGTCACTCCCTACTGGCGCACCCTGAAGACCGGCGGCGAGTTGAATGCAAAATATCCCGGCGGCATTCCGGCGTTGAAGAAACGCCTCGCCTCCGAAGGTCACAAGGTGCGGCGGAAGGGTAAACGCTTCGTCATCGCTGATTTCGAAAAGGCATTATTCCGGCTGTAAACGGCGCGCGCCGTTAGTGGGGGCAGACTTACTGGCTGCCTCTGCGGGCATTCTTTCCATGAACGCTTCTTCCAGTGACGAGCGTCCGATTTGAATGGATGCTTGCGGGCGGCGCTCCGAGCTTGTTAGCCTGTCGGGGCTTAAATCAGGCAGGCCGATGTGGCGGAATTGGCAGACGCGCTAGACTCAAAATCTGGTACTCGTGAGAGTGTGGGGGTTCGAGCCCCTCCATCGGCACCAAAAAGGAATCTGTATTGTGAGTCTCCGCGGGGAAGTTGTCCCGAATGGCCGGAGTACGCCGGAACTGGCAGGAAAAGACCGGAGATCAGGTGGTTGCGTCGAGTTGAAGGCCGGAGCGATGTCCCGAATGACGGAGTGATGTCCCGAATTGGCGGTTGCTGCAGATGCGCTGCAAGATGCTTTCAGTAAAGGAGAAAAAGTTGGAAATCTTCATTCGGGACAGAATCCCCGCCGATGGTTCAGGGTGCAGCGTGCAACCCGGTTTTGGCCTCTCCGCGCGGCGACGGCAGCAGTTGCCTACCTCGTTTTTCGACCTCGAATTGATTGGCGGAATTGCCGGAGCGTGCAGCGGGTATTGCAGGCGGACTGCAGCCAAATCAATTCATGACGCTATGCCCGTGCCGGCTCCATTCCCGCAAACAAAAACGCCGGCCAGGTTGCCCGGCCGGCGTCATGGGGAAAAGCGTTTCAATTCCGCGTGTGTGGGCGGCGTCGGCGTCGGCATGGCCATCCAATGCCGAGCGGCTGCGGCTGCACACGCGAAGATCCAACACAAACGGCCGTTGGCTCCCCCCCCGCGGCAACGATTCTCTGCCACTGCTCCTCACGTTGCGCGCCCAACGAGGACCGCCCTCTTGAAACGCTGGTGGATAACCGCAGTTGCTCACGACGTACAGACCTTCGCGCAACTCTGAATGAGAGCGCCTTCGTCAGCTTCCCGCGCCAATGGTGTTTGCCTCTATTCATTTTGCGCGTCACTCAGTTCAGGTCACCGCAAAATGGAGCTGATGCGAGGCGAAGGAGATCGCCATCTGACACATCCACATCCAGCATCTTTGCGAAGTCGGCGTCGGACAAACAGACATATTCTTGTCTCAGGCGTTCGCGTGTTGCCGGTGACTGCCGAGCCATAGCCATGATCTCACGTTGCTGAGAGAGAAGCTTCTGCCAGGCATCGGCGAAGCGCCGCACTTGTTTTTCGAGGTCACTGTCTTCCATAGCGAGTCTTTCCCTTTTTTCTACGCCGCCACTTTCGGCCCGGCCGCCAATGCAGTCCCTACGCGCTGGCGAACAGAATCAACTTCCTCGCAGTCCAACAACTCGCCAAACTTTTTGTCCCTCGGCCATTCCATCCACAGGCGCGCCGCCAACGTCCACGCCTGCTCTTGCAGCTTAGTCGGCTTTGCTACTGTGCCACACTCCGACATATCGTCTGCCCGCTTCGAGGCCCAGTCCACCACCTGTTCCGCGATCACCAATGATTGCGCGAGTTGCACGGCATCGGTGAGTTTCAGCGTCGGCAACACAAGGTCACTGATCGCCCGCGCGTGCCAGTGCAGCACGAAAGCGCCAAACACCATCGTTTCCCGCAGAGTCCAGTGCGAGCGGAACACCACACTCCAGCTCTCGCGGATGCTCCACTGAACAGGCTGCGTGCTGTCCTTTGGCAATTCAATGCTGTGATCACCCACGATGTCGCCGCCGATGGCCAGCAATTCCTCCAACTCCACCAATTCCCACGCCGAACCGATCTGCGGTAGTAACCCTGCGCGAATGGCGGCCGCGTGCCAGTGGAGATCGCCAATCATGGCTTCTAACAATTGCCGCCCCGTATTGTGGCCACCGGCCAGACCAGGCAAGTTTAAGTCGTGCGCCGGCGGCTCTTCCAGTCGCCTCTGCCAATCCGGCATCGCGCGGAGGCGCGCTTCCACCATCTTGAGATATTCTGGACCTGGCGCCGCCGGCAACGTCCGCGCGGGCGCGTTACTGCTTGCTTGTTTTCTTTTTGCCTTTATGGCCTGCTTTCGCTCGGCCCGTCTTGGATTGGACATGAACAGCCTTTCCTTTGATCTGGGTCTTCGATTCCGGCGCGGGTGCAACCGAGCCGGAATTTTTTGTGCTCGTCAATGAGCGCTGAGGATTCTCGACCCATCGGAGGAGCCAAAGCACTGTGTCGGCCTCCGGCGAATACTCTTCGCGAAGCCAGGCCGATACTGCTTGAGGCGTGACGCCACACGCATCAGCGAGCGCCGCCTTGGCGCCGCGCTGGCTCGTCAGCGTCTTCAATTCCTCCCGCAGCTCCGGCCATGTTCGTATCTCTTTCTTCACAGCGGGCGCGACTGTAGAAACGACCGTATTACTTGTCAAGTTATGCTTGTCATATCCCGACAGGGCTTTTTCCAGCGCAAGGCGGGGCGTCATTGCCGAAGTCTTCCCGCTGAGTTCTGATCTCACGAACTCATCGAGTACCGCGTTCAGTGTACGAAAGATCTGCTTTTGCACGGCTACGGGCCACCGCTCCAGGTTAAGGTCAAGAAGGCGGGCATGATATAGCCCGTAGTCATGCGGCGCGCCGGCCGGCCAGGTAACTCCAATGCGGTGTATTTTGGGGTCCAGTTCCTCGACGGAACAATGGAAGGTCTCGGCCAGGCACTCCAGCTCGCGCTCGATATGCTCGGAAAGAAACTGTTCGTAGGCTTCACTGAAGAGCATCCGCGCCGGGATTTGCTTCTCGAAATACTCATGGACATCGATGTAGTGCCTGGAAGGGGATCGGCCCGTTGCAAACCAGCGCTGATTGAAGTTGAAGCGTTCGCAGACCATGCGGCCAAGAGGGAATCGAATTGGAGCACGGGCGTATTCGTAGCTCGCAAGCCGATCCTTAGTAATGCCGAGTTCCGTCGCGAAATCCGGCATCTTCCATTTGAGCAACTCCCGGATCTCTCTCAATCGTTGACAGATGTCCGCTTCACGTCGCGGCAGACTGCTTGAGCGGGCTTCAGGTGAGGCCATCCAAAAGTCAATTCCACGAACGGTGAAAAAACAACTTGCTAATTTTCAACAGCTCTGGAAATTTCCACGTTCATTGAAAGCGAACGTTCGCAACACTGCCAGTGCGAAGCCCCGCCGGAAGCGCATCCTGGGCGTAGGCCGGGATGCAGCGGCCCTAGGGGTCAGCAGAGATTGGCTGCGGCTCGTGCTTAACGGCGACAAAAGCAGCTTGCGGCTGGCGCGGCGATACTTCGCGCTGAAACAAAAACAGCGGCGCCGGTCCCGGCAGAAGGTCAGCCCGAACCATCTATGAGATCATCCATTGCCCTTTTCCAGAAAGTCTCCGAGTTCTACAACTCAGGACGCTACACCTATCAAGCCGCCTGCGATGAAGCCAGGCGGCTGCACCCCGATCTTTACGATGGCATGATGTTTGATGATGCCGCCCACCGCGCTCAATTCACCAACACCATGCGAAGCAGCGATCCGGTCCACCTCGCGCCCGCGATGGTCGAACAGAACGCGATGCTCGCCGCGGCCCGCGCGGCTCTCGTCGGCCAGAATTGGATTGCTGAAGTCCGCCTCGTCGAGTCAAAGCTCAAAGGCCGGTACGCGAGCGAGCTTTTTAACGCCATAGTCAAGAAGCTGCAGACCGATGGCGGCAACACCTTCGAGCAGTCCTGGCAGGCTGCCGAGCGCACGTTTTCCAAGCTGCGCGATGGAATCAGGCAAAACCCATTGCCCCCTGTCATCGCGAATGAAATGGAGAATCGCCAGGCCAAAGTCATCGAGCTCGTCAACGAGGCCCAGGCGAAGAACCCGAGCCTCACCTACGACGATGCGTTCAACCAGGTCCAGCGTGACAACCCGGCGATCTTTAAGGCCATGAAACAGCCCGACCGCCTCAAGGCTGTGAAGCAATGAAGATCTCCATTCCCCAAACGCTTAGCGCGGCTCTTCAAGCACGGGCGCCCCGGCTGAAGCGCACGTTATCCGAAGTCCGCCGGACTGCCGAAGCTCGCGACGCGAACGAAGCAGCACTTGAGGAGTTGCCCGAGAAGATCGAGCTGGCTGAGCGGAACTGTGATGTGTCGGACGAAAAATCAACGAGCGCTATCGCCAGCGACAAGAACAAACTGGCCGCTGCGCAGCGGCAGCAACAAGACCGTGACCGCGAACACGCTGACGCGCTAGAGGCTCATCGCGCCGAACTCGACGCTACGACAAATGCCGTCCAGGTTGTGATTGCCCACCTTTCCCCGCTGGTCGAGGCGCGCGTCGCAAAGCATCTCTCCGTTGTCATGGAGGAAAACGAAGCACGCGCGCTGGTCCGCCAGACGGCCACCTGGCGCGCGTTCACTGAGTTGGCCTGCTGCCGATTCGCCGGCATCGCAGATCCGAGCGCTGCGACTGAGGAAGCGCTGCGCATTATTCAAGTCCTGTTGTCCGAAGAACTGCCCATCCCATGAAAACAAGCCTCACTGTAGATTCGTTTGAATCGCTGGCTGGTGGCGCGCAAAGCAAGAGTGCGCCGCGTTCCACGGGGAACAATCCCAAACGCATCGCCGAACTCGGCGCGGAGTTGGCGCAGCGCCGGGCGGGTTTACGCTTGTCGCCGGACTTCCAGGCAGCGCTGCGCGCGAAGAGGCAAGCCGGCCTCGACGAGAAGACAGCCTTGGAGGTTCTGCTCAAGGAACACTCCCGCGATATTTACTGCCAGATGGAACCGCGAGATGCCGCTGAGTTGCTCGTGGTAGAATTCGAGCCGCGCTTGCCATCACTCAAGGAACTGTCGCGGTCGTTCGCGTCCGGTGGATTTGTTCCGGAGGATTATTACGGCCCGTTACCGGCCGATGTTGAACAAGAGCTGGCAGATCCCTTGGCCGGCGCCACGATGCTGGCGCAGTCGATTTTCAAAGGAAGGCAAGACAGCCGGATTCGTGAGGCGCTCACTTACCTCGACCGCGCCGGAAACAACACGCTCCGGCGAATTGAGATCGTCGTTGAGTTGTTTACCGAATACCTGAAGGACACCGAGACCCCGCCCCAAACGCCAACTTCGTGATCGATGAGTGGCAATACAACCATCAGCGGCCAGCCGCCGCCATGTCCAAAAGTGGGCACATGACCGTGATGTTGATCCTGAAGAAGCCGAAGCCGGATGGCTCTCTCGTAGCGAGGTTGCTCGCGCTATGACAAGCGTGCTCTCACTGTTTCCAATTTCACGGCCGTCCATTGTCGGCTGTGTTGTTCAGGCGATGCTGAGTTCGGTGTCGTCATGCCGGCGGTCAGCCGATACCGACCGGGCCCGCAGCTGCCGCGGTTCATCGCGCAAGGTGCACACGCGCACTGTTCAGCGCGTGCGTGAGGCAGCAATCTCCGGCTGGCGTGCCCTCCGGTCGGAGAGAATTCTCGCCGCAACTACAGCTTCGTGATCGATGAGTGGCAACGCAACAAGCGACCAGCTTCCGAGGCGCGCGGAGTTTTGCGGCGGTGACACTGCCGTCAACTCAACCAGCGAACTGCCGTCGAAGGAACGAGAAGTGCCCGTGGCATGTTACATAGACGCGGCTTGCCCAGGCTCCGGCGTTTGTGTGGAACAGAAACTCGTTCCACTGCTGAAACCCTTCATGCAGGTCATGTACGCGCACGGATTGATGCTTGTGATGCTCGTCATAAAGAAACCCCCCGACAGTTCTTTCTACGCGGGGGCAACGCTGGTCGCAATCGCTCAGCCGTTGAAGGATCGAGAAGTGCCCACTGAACTCCACACAGACGCGGCTTGCCCCTGCAGGGTTTGTGCGGAACGGAAACTTGTTCCCTTGATGAAACCCGCCATCGCCGCCATGCACAACGACGGATTCAAACTGGCGACGCTCGTCCTGAGGAAACCAAAAACTGAGAAGGATACCTGCTCAGTGTTTGTGACAGCGCTATGAACATCGACCTCGACGAGCGCAAGAGACTTGGGCTATGATGGACGCAAATCCAGATTTTCATTTTCGGAGGAGCTTTAGCGCAAGCGTGCATTTCGCGGCCGGAGCTGCTGTTGGTGAAGCCCATTTCAAAACGCCGGTGGCGTTGGTGAGGGGTGCACGGCAGCTTCGATACGCGGACAGGTGGGGGCGGTTTACCGTGGAAAGTTTTCCGCCTCCGCCTGATCTCTCCCGCCACTGACCTATGTCCCCTCAAAAACTTTCCACAGCCTGGCAAGAGGAACATGCACGACTTGTGCATCACGTCTGCAAGCAGTCTGCCGACCGCAAGGGACGGGGAATCTCACTGAACTGCTCCTTCAAGCTCTTCTCGCGGATCTACAACGGCCGGGCCTTTACTTCGGACCCGTCGCGCCGAATGGCAGCCAGCGAGAAAACCCTCTGGCGCTACTGGCACCGTTGGTGTCACGGCGGCCGCAACGTCGAGGCCGTCCACCTCCGCTATCGTCCCGCCTCCAAGCCGCGCGTCACTGCGGATCTGCTGACCGCGTTTGTTCGCATCTGCGGGGAGCCAGAGATCCGAAGCCTGCTCGCCGCGTACCGAAAGCTGCAACGCGAATGGCCGGCGCCGTTGCCTGTGAGCTACAGCACGCTTTGCCGCTTTGTGGGGCGCAAGAAACTCAATCAACTCCGCGCTTACCATCGAGCCGCGGCGGAATCACAAGCCGCCCTTGCTCGCGCGAAGGCGCAGGCGGAAACCGAAGTTCTCCTGAGGTTGCCGCAACATCCTCGCACTGCCGCTGCATGAGGACCGATATTCTCCAGCTACCTTTGCGCCGCGCGCTCGTGAGCGTTGAGACGGCGAAAGCTGCGCTAGACAAATCAGAAGATCAGATCCTCGCGCTCGTGGAGGACGGCTCGCTCAGGTTCGCGTGGAACTTCTCCTCCAGGAACAGCCGGCGCCGTCTCGTGCGGATCTTCGCTCTCAGCCTGGCAGATCTCGCCAATGCAACGAATCACCAGCCAATGGAACTCGCCGACGCGATTAAATATCTCCTACCAGGCAGCGAGCCTGCGCTCCACGCCTCGCGTCTAGCCAGCTCCTGGAGCATTGGCGGAACTCATCTCGCGGACCTCATCCTAGAGCGCAGCCTGGAAAAAGTCCGCCCCGGCCGTCACGCCACAGACAGCCCGCTCATCAGCCGGGCCAGCGCGGTGAAATTTCTCACCCTGCGGAGGCTGTCATGACCGGCCGAGTTCGCTCTAATCGCCAAAACGCCGCGTCGAGCCGTGCGAACGCCGGTACTTACCTCCAAAAACTCATTTGCACCCTGTTTCCGCGCAAATGCATGTTGGTTTCAGCGGTCTGCCAACCCTCAACCTGAACAACCCTTCCCATGCCAACCCTCAACCCGTTCAAGGAAGCGCTCCAAAAGCTGGCGGGGCGTTCGCCCGTCGGCGTGGACTTCAGCTCCTCCGAGTGGGCGGATGTCCCGTTGGAACTGCGCGAGCGCGCTTTGTTCAGCGCCCGCACCACCAACGCAGCTTATTTGCAGGACATCAAGGACCGCGTGGAGGCCATTCTCAATCCGGTGACGGTCGAGAGAGACGGCCAACCGGTGACGCAAGGTCTCGACGTGGCCACCGCGCGCACGGAGCTGAAGCAGATCCTCAAAAGCATCAGCTACGATCCGGGCGACAAGGCGGGCACCATTGAGGATCTATCGAGCGACGCGCGCCTTAACCTGGTTCTCCGGCACAACGTTCAAAGCAGTCAGGGTTATGGCAATTATCTGCAGAGCCAGGCTGAGGGCGTACTGGATGAATGGCCCGCCCAGGAATTGTTTCGCGCCGAATCCCGCGAAGAGCCGCGCGACTGGCCAACGCGCTGGATGCAGGCCGGCGGCCAAATTTTCGCAGGCCGGATGATTGCGCTCAAGAGCGACCCGATCTGGAGCGAGATCAGTCGTTTCGGAACACCGTACGCGCCTCTAGACTATAATTCGGGAATGGAGCTGAGGGACGTGGATCGCGAGACCGCCATTGAGTTGGGACTGTTGCAGCCTGGCGCGACCGTGCAACGGACAGTCGAAGAGTTCAACGCCAGACTGACAGCCAGTGCGGCCGATCTAAGCCCCGAGCTGCTCGACTCGTTACAGCAATCATTCGGCGACCAGGTCGAGATCGGCGATGGAGTGATCCGGTGGAAAGGCGGCGAAGGAGACTGAACCATGTCTGCTGACTTCGAGATCATCGTTTCGACCAAAGGCGTGGAGCGGGCCACGTCCGATCTGAAGCAGGTCAGCAAGAGCATCGATGATAACGTCAAGTCCACCGAGCGGCTCACGGGCGAACAATCACGCTTGCTCAGAGGGCTGAACGCGCTCGGCCGGGAGTTCCCTCTGCTAGGTGCCGCCATTAACGCGGCGAAGAATCCTTTTACATTGATCGCCGTTGCTGGCGTGGCCGCGTTCACCGCGATCAAGGCAGCGGTCGCCGAAGCCCGGCGCGAGATCGAGACATGGTTCGGCCTCTCCGGCCGTGTGAAGGTCAGTCTCGATGGTTTTGCCGATGCCGCCGAATCCGCCCGGCAACTCGCGGCCGCACTCAAAGACATCGCGACCAACTCCAACGCCGCGACAAAGGGGTTGGAAGATCAGATCGAATTGCTCAGTGAACAGGTGGAAGCACAAATCAAAGTGCTCGAAGCCCAGAAGCAGATTGAAGCAGCCCGGATCGAGGCGTCCACCGACGATCCCATTGAGCGCGCTCGATTGCTGAAAAATAACGATCTGAAATTCGGCGCGCGCGTCATTGGGCTGCGCAAGTCCACGTCCACGCAACAGGCCGCGCTCATTGAGCAACAAATAACAGAGGAAAAACGGTTACAACTCGACGCGCAAGAATCCGTGCCGACTGTGGGCGGTCTCAAGCAGCATCTCCAGGGCATCCAGGCGGACAAGGCAGCACTCGAAGAGGCACGCAGAGACAATGTGAAGAAAGGGCAGCGTGCGGAGCTGCTTCGCCTCGTCTCAGAACTCGGCCCTGAAGAAAATATTTTTACTGCCTTGAACAGCGGGCAACTCGCTCAACTGCGTGAGGACGGCATCCATTTTGGCGTCGATCCCAAAGAACAGCCGCAACTCATCGCCCGCGCTAAAGAACTTCTGCCCGGAGCCGTCGCGTTAAACCGATTGTCGCGGGATCGCGTGGCGAAACTACAAACGAGCCTGAACGCGGGGATCGGCGCTCTTCCTGTAGGCGCGGCCCGCTCCGGTCTGCTCTCTGGAGAAATTACCGTGGAGGACTTTGTCGGCCAGGCCGAGACAGGCGCATCGAAACTCATGACGGAGAGCGCCGGCCGGGTCTCAGGATTGCAGTCGCGAAGAGGCCGGCTGTTGCGACAGCAGTCCACTGAGGAAGAACTCGGCAAGCTCGGTCTCAAGGAGTCAGAACTGCGGGGTGATATTTCCATCCGCCGCGCCGTGACTCAGGAGGACGAACGCCAACAGCGGGAGCAGGAGGCAATCCTCCGCGAGCTGGGAGCGACCACGAAGAAATCTGACGGGACCATATTGGAGTTGATGCACCGCCTGCTTGAGAATGCGAAGAGCAAAAGTCTCAAGGTCGAAAAGCTCGAAAGAGAAGTGTGGCAACTCAAGGACCGAGAATCGAAGCTATGACATGATACCGAGTTTAGAATCCTCCCGCGAACTGCGCGGCAGCCGGCGCAGTGACATCGTGGCAATTCATTTCCAGGTTGGTCCTGGAGTGCCGCCGGCCCACCCGGTTTTGGCCTCTCCGCGCGGCGACGGCAGCAGTTGCCTACCGTACTTCGTGTTCGCCTCACTGTGGACTCAAGTCGTGCTGGGCTTCCGTTCACTACTCTTCCACACAAACCTTGCGAGCCGTTACGCAGGAGAAGGCGACCTGGGCAACGGTCTCATCATGTTCCCCACCAGCGACCGCGCACGGGCCACAGCGCTCGCACTGGAGTTCATGTGCATTCCCAGGGAGGCGATGGAAATTGCCTGGTTCCACGGAGCCGAGAACGCTTGGGTGACGTTGCATCCGGATTCTGCCGCGCTGCCGTTTGATCGTCACCTCACCGAAGAGCAATATCGCATCCGGAGCGAACGGTCCGCTTCACATCTCGGCTTTTACTCGGCGCCGCCCTCTGATTCACCGACGCAATGACCTCGCCCGCGCCAATGCCACTCTTCACCGCTGCGCAGATAGCAGCGGCCATGGGCTGTCGCCGGCAGTCGGTGCAGCGTCGGCTGTCGCGAATCACTCCGGCCAGTACAAAGCTTATCGATGGCAACGAAGCGCGAACATGGTCCGTTGAGTCACTCCCGCGCGATATGATGGACTTGCTCGCGAAGGCCGCCCACAAGGCCGGCTGCCGGGACGTTGCAAGCTTCCTGCAACAAGCACACCGAGCCTGGCAACCAGCCGTTCCACTGTCTCGCTGCTCGGCCGCTGCGATTGAGAAGGCAACAAAGCTGCGCGACGCCTTGCAGCCGTCGCTGCGCCGCCAGCATGACGCAGTGTCTGCGTCGGAATTCGAGCGGCGCGGCCTGGAGGATTATCGGCGCGCCTTCGGCCATGTCATCACGGAGCGCCAGTTAAGAACTCTTTTCCGTCGCACGGTGCAACGCGATGGCGGCCGTGAAGAATGGCAACGGCTCGAATTGTATCTGGACGAGCGGCCGCCTCAGCGTGAACCAGTCAACGGCAAGGCCATCGATCCGTCGCGGAGCGAGTTTGCCAACATCCATTCCTTTCTCTCGGCCTGTGGAAATCCCGCCGCGCCCAATGACACAGAGCGCGAGGCGATCTGGACGCTGGCCTTTGAACATCTCGACCGCATGGTGGGTGAGGGTGTGACGGCCAAGCGGGCGAAGCGCCGTCTGCGTGAATTCCTCTTTGCGCACGCTGGTTTTCTCGCTCCGACGCGCGACGCGCTGTTGAGGGCGTTGGCCCGCCGCCTGGAGCGCTGGCAACATAGCTGCGGCGACGTGAAAGCGCTGCGCGATGGCCGGGAACATAACACCGGGAACCTGGACGGCTACGAACTGCCCGAAGGAGATCGCGATCTACTGATTCATCGTGCTGTCTTCAGTTGCGGTGGGCGCATCGCTCAAGCCTGGCGTGGACTGCTTCAAGAGGCAGCATTCAGCCTCGACACGCAAGCGCGCTACGCCGGCAAAGCGGCGAACAAATCCCACGTCCCGCACACCATCGCCGAATCTGTCCGCGCCGAAGTTGAGATTCTCTCGGAGATGTTGCTTGGCCCTCGCGCGTTCGATCTACTCAAGCCCTCCGTATCGCGCCACTACGATGGCATCCACAGCTTGCAGTGCATGATGGCTGATGACGTAACGCTGCCAGTTTTGTTTTCTGTGCCGGACGGCCACGGCTCGCACAACCTCGTGCGTGGGCAATGCTTGATCACAATAGACTTCCGGTCATTGTCTGTGCTCGGGCACTCGCTCCAGCCGGAGCCGAACTACAACTCACTCGTCATCTTCAGTCTCACTAGGCGAGTCATGGAACAATGGGGTGCTCCGAAAATTCTCTACTGGGAACGCGGCATATGGGAGAGCTCTGCCATCCTCACCGGGCGTAAAGACCGACTTTCAATGGCCGAGGTCAGTCAGGGTCTTCGGGAGCACGGGATTAAGTTCATTCACGCTGTGCGACCCCGCTCAAAGCCCGTCGAGCGCGTTATCGGACTCCTTCAAGATCTCATGGAGGGGGAACCTGGATATACTGGAAGAGAAGAGCGAAAGGACTTGCCGTATGCAACCAAGCTCGCAAGCCAAGCAGTGAGGGCGCGCCGTGAACATCCCTCTCGGCACTTCTACAACTTCGATCAGTGGAATACTCGGCTCGGCCAGATTATCGAACGATACAACCAGACGCCTCAGCAGGGGAAAATCCTTTCCGGCCTCTCGCCTGAAGCCGCGCTCGAGAAATTCGTTAATCACGTTGATCCTCCAGTCGGTCTGGTTGCCGGTGCCCGCTACCTGCTGGCGCCTAAAGAAGAGAAGACCGTCACGCCTGGGGGAAGGCGAGGGGACAGGGGCGGCGGTATAACCTTCCAGGTCGGGAAACAAATCTTCCGTTATTTCGGACCCGAACTGGCGCACTTGATCGGCCAGCGCGTGATCGCTTGGTTCGATCCAGAGAATCCCGAAATCATGACCGTCACTGACATGGATCGGCAGAATCCTATTTGCGTTCCGCAGCACCAGGAAGTCAGCGCCCTGGCCGAACTGACGGGTGAGCAGAACGCGCTCGCTCATGAACTCGCCCGCTCGTCCGGCCACATGTCGCACATGAAGGCCCGCTTCAACGTGCTCAAGGCTAAATTCCCTCTGCCTGCACGGCTGAATCTCATCGCGGCTCAAGTAATCGATACTGGCCGCCAGATTGATGAGCAGAAGGAAGTCATCCGCGAAGAGAAGCGCCGATCCACTCGTCGAGCGACGGAGGCGCGTATGTTGGGAAACGAAATGGGAATCGAATTGCCCGCCAGCGCGCGGGAGAGCGATACAGCCTTGGAGAGTGCCCGCGGCCTGAATGGATTTCTGAAAGAGGACTCGTGATGAGCAACACCCGCCACGCGTCTGCCGGCAGCCCATTGCGCCAGGAGCGCTTCGCATCGAGCGAAGAGTTCGCGCCTGGCTTGATGGCCAACCTGGTGGCCAAGCGCTGCGCGTGCCTGCAAGATCTCGGAGACCGCGAGTTGCTCTGGCTTATCCAGTCCCGCTCATGGGAGCCCGGCGGCCTCGGCGGCTTTGTCGATGACCTGCTTCAGTGGCTCCCCGACGAATTCGCGACGCCGACGATGAAAGAACTGGGCGTTGGACCGAAGCGCATTTACACGCGCAAGGAATCCCTCCGTGTACGCGACAATGATAGCCGTTTGTACTGCGGTGTGCTGCCTCGGAAAAACGCGCCTTGGTCAGAGAATGAGTTCCCGCTGCGCGGCGAAATTGAATCGCGCGCCGGTGCCAACGACTTTCCCAACGGCTATCCGGCCTCCGCCTTTGCAGAGAAGTGCCGCGCTGCTGCCAGGGAAGACCTCGAAGACTGGCTGAAAGAGCTTTGCCTGAATCCGCAAACGAGTTTGAGAGAAGGCCCGCCCTGGCTGCCGGAGATTCGCAAAGTACTTCGCGCCGCGCTGGAGCAAGTCGCCGCATTGGAGCGAGCCAGGTCAGCCAGCACAGAGATGGGGCGCATCCTTTCGGACGGCCTGGAATTCTGCCGGGCTACTCGGCACCCGGTCCTCATTGACGGAAAGGGACGGATCGGAAAGTCGCACGAGGCGCGAGCATGGTCCCGCTGCCGCCCTGGCTCCGTGCGCTATTTTCAAGTGCCATCCAGCACTGACGAAATCAGTTTTCTAATCGCGCTGGCGCGCAGCCTCGGTGTCTCTGTCGAGTCCAGCCCCAAGGCTCACAAGCTCCGCGGTCGGATCGAGCAAGTGTTGCACTCCGCAAACCTGATGCTCGTTGTGGACGAAGCGCACTATTGCTGGCCGCAGAGCAACTACCGCGAAGCGCTGCCCAAACGGATCGACTATCTGCTGAAGGATCTCTCCGATAAAGGCGTTGCCGTCGCACTGGTGACTACGCCTCAGTTTCACGGCCATCTGCGCCGCGTTGAAGAGAACACGCCCTGGGCGTCGGAACAATTCCTCGGACGCATCGGCCGTTACATTCGCCTGCCTGACCGGCTTTCAAAACCCGATCTCGAAGCCGTTGCCCGCGTCCTCCTTCCTGATGGTGACAAGGCAACCATCCGCGCGCTTGCTGATTACGCGGATCTCTCCGAGAAGCACGTCGCGGCGATTCGGTTCATCGTGGATGCCGCTCGCTGGATTGCTCAGAAGGCAGGCCGCGAGAAAGCGACAGCGCAAGATGTGCGTCAGGCCATGCGCGAAACTCTGCCTGGGGATACTGCGCTCACGAAAGCGAAAGCAACCGCCTTCAGCGGCCGCCAGGACCGTCGCCGCAGTCGGCTGCAGCCTGCCTGCAAGACGGATTCACAGCCGGTGCAGCGCACTGGCAACAAACCTCTTTTGGACTCACCAACTGCGAGGGGAATCACCCCTTCGCCCGTTCAACTCACAAGCCCCATGTCGGGCGGCTGACGTTGTCCTTATTGGGTTGGTGTTTGAAGCGCCCCCGCCGAATGGGGACGCTATTTCTGTCTCCACGAGTTTCGGAAGTTGGAAGTCCTCCATTCGGGACATCATCGCCGGACTTTTGCAGTATTTCCCAAGTTTGCTGGTCCATTTCCCGCTCGGTTCCTGGCAAGGCCACCCCATCCTTCAACCGGACGCAAAAGTTTTTCCATCGACGAACATCATTAGGAGTGGCAGTAACGAATGCCATAATTGGGAACGGCAACGTGTAAGAAGGCATCCGGTTCTACAAACCAAAAACGCCGGCCAGGCTTGCACCCCGGTCGGCGCTGTGCATTTAGCGACAAATCCATGTCGCTACTTTATTGTGGCCTCCGATTTGGCGGTCGCGGCCAGTGGGTGTTCGCCCTATTGGCCGCACCGCACCGTTATAGCATGCTGGAGCAATCCAGGCGCAGCTTGGCCACGTTATCCCCGTCGCGGACGATGGTGCCGGCCGCGTCCTGCTCCGGCGCGTCGCCGATGCGCCGGGCGAAATTGCTGGCCGTGGCCTCATCGTAACCAAGGGCCTCGATGCGTCGCGTCAACTCGATAAATCCTGATTCGGTCAGCATTACGAAAAAAGCCGGCCAAGGTCTGCATGGCCGCCGCAGCGGGGCTGCAGTGCAACGTGCAATGCGATCTTGAAGGGGTGGGGAACACACCCACTGGCTTAATCCGGGGTCCCGCACGTACGGTGGAGGTATGAAAGGCAAGCTCAAGCGCCTTTTGGTCTTAAGCTTGTTGCTGTTAGCGACCGGCTGCGCGAGTTACTATCCCAACGCCGGGGGCGATCACTTCACACCCGAAATGATTCAAGAGCCCATACAGCCTCCGCTCCCGTCTTATCCGCCCGGCCCGCCTCCTCCCGGTCCGCCGACAAAACCCCAAGAGGCAAAAAGTTAGGCGCGTTGCCGCAAAAAAGCTGGCCAGACTCTTTTGTAAAAGTCCGGCAAAGTTGTCCCCGAATCGGCGGAATTCGTCTGAACGTTCGGCGGCAATAGGGCTCGCTCGCGCGGGGCGCTTGCGGTTTGCCGCGCGATGAGCGAGAATCCGGCGACTCCGTTGCCCGCGCAGGTTTTTGTATTTCCTGCGCGGGCTTGTTGTTCCTGGAGTCGGCGTCCCGGCGGCGGGCATGGTTCTAAGGGTTGCCGCTGGGGCGCTTTTGATTTTCCACGGGACGTTGTAGTGCTAAACGGCTTTCAAAACTATTACGGCTCCCGCGCCAGCGACCCCGCCGCACAGACCGACCATCACAGCGCACCGATATGGCGCTGAACGACGCCAGTATTGCAATGCCGCCCATGCAACCACGGAACCAATTGCCAGGCTACCCAGTCCGAAAAATATGCCCGGATCGATGACCCAGTGACAGACAATCAATCGCATCCAGGCCGCGCCGCCGAGACACGCCAAAGCAAACGCACTGACCATGCTTCGGTTTACGTCACCGAGTAATTCCTTCAGCAAATTCACTCCGATTGACTACACCGCAGGGAGACAAGAGTTGCCGCTCGCGGGGGCAGGCGCGCAAAAGAAGGCGCCGAAATGCCGACGCCTCGCGCGGAGTTGAAGGAGAAGTCCTTCTACCAGGGCCAATGGATGATGATGTCTTTCGAGGGCCGCTCGACCTGGGTGCCATCCGGCAACTGCAGGATGGAACTCAACTCGCCGCGTTGCACCACCAGGACTTCAAGACCAGTGACTTTGTCGATGATGATCGGTTCATCGTTCATTCTTGCCGCAAACCTAGCACATTTCGGGAAGACAATCCTACGGGGTAAATACTCCATTGGGTCACAGGGTTTCCCGGATCGGCCCGGCCCGCTCTGACGATTCCAGCTTCAACTTCCGGGTGCGTTGGTGGGCTTGCGGATTGAGTGTGCCCAGTGAATTGGGAGTCGCATGAAACCTTGCCCCGAAAGCCCCCTCCTGCTATGGATCGCCAAAGCCAATCATCGCTGAAAGCAACCGCATTCGCGTGTCGCCATGAAAATCGCTTTCAATCCTCCATCACGCAGAACAGGCCCACTTCCGCCGGGCGCCGGGCCCCGGGGATTCTCGACATAGCAGAGGCGGAGATCGTGCCCGAATGAAAATCTCAACGAAAATCGTGACGGTTTTAGTCCCGCTGGCAATGGCGGTTGCAGCCTCGGCCCAAGGACTGACATTGATCACGCCGACGAACACGACCTGGCGCTACTTCACCAATGGCGCCGATCCGGGCGCGGGCTGGGCCTTGCCGGGTTTTGACGACAATGCGTGGCCGCAGGACCGCGGGCTTTTCGGCACGGAAACCGCCAACGTCTATCCGTACGAGTTCGCCACGGTCATCCCCTTACCACGCGACGGCGGGCCGTTGACGAGCTATTTCCGCACGCACTTCCCTTGGAACGGCGGGCCGTTCGGAGTCGTTCTCTCCGGGACCAACCATATCGATGACGGGTGCGTGGTCTATCTGAACGGCGTGGAGATTACCCGGTTCAACATGCCGGCGGGCGTGCCGGAATACAGCACGCTCGCCCCGGTGGCCAATCCCGGCGGGTTTCCCAACCTCAGCGGTGGCGAGCCGGTTCGCGTGAAGATGGAAATCCCGCTCGACAACCTGACCAACGGCAATGCCAACCCACTGGTTAACGGCGACAACGTGCTCGCCGTCGAAGTCCATAACCAGGCCTTTGGCAGCAGCGACGTCGTCTTCGGCCTGTCCTTGTTCGGCGGACAATGTGTCGCTCCCTGCACCGATGGAATCCAGCCCACCAACCGCACGATTCTCGAAGGCCGTTCGACGACGTTCATCGTGGACCTGAGCGAGAATTGCGGTTTCCCGACGCCGACTTTCCAGTGGTATCGCAACGTCGGTTCGGGTGAAGAGTTGATTCCCGGCGCCACGGCCAGTACCTACACGCTCACCAACGTGATGTATCTCGTCGATGAAGGTATTTATTACTGCCGCTTGACCAGGCTTGGTGCGTGTTCCGGCACGGTGTACAGCCGGCAGGCTGTACTGACCATCCTGCCGGACGACCAACCGCCCAGGTTTCTCTCCGCGTCCGTGGTCGGTCCCGGTTTGAACGCCTTTCGCCTCGTCACCGACGAGCCGTTGTGCGGGAACGGAGAACCGCCGCCTGCTGGTTGCGGGAGCGACTACAGTTTCCCACTGAACTGGCAAATCCTTCAGTCAGACGACCCGTCGATTGATCTCATCGTGGCCGCGGTCACACAAATCAATCCCACGACCTACGAGTTCACCACCGTTGAGACGCGCGATCCAACCAAACGCTACCAAATTACTGTCTTCCAAAACTTCGGGGCGATTGGCGATCTGTTTGGGAACCTCGTCTCACCTGGCACGTTTGCCGAGACATATACGACGATAATCTTTCAGCAAGGGGTAGCTGGCTACACCGGCACCCAAGACGCCGAAATTCACTCCAACGCGTCCGCGAACACGCCGTTGGGCGCCGGCTTTACGATGAAAGCTGATCTTGACGACGCTGGTATTGCCCAAAGCCTGCTGCGCTTTGACAACATTTTTGGCGTCGGCACAAACCGGATTCCACTTGGCTCCCGCATCGTCTCCGCCACGCTCACTCTCAACCAGGTCGATCCCGGCACACCCGTGAATCTGCATCGGATGCTGATCGATTGGGATCAGTCCATCGCGACGTGGAACAGCTTCGTCGATGGCGTGGCGGCCAACGACCTGGAGGCGATGATGGCCATCGACGCGACAGTACCTACGAGCTTGCTCAATGGCCGGATCGACCTCGACGTCACAGCCAGCGTTCAAGCCTGGGCGAATGGCCAAGCCAATCTCGGTTGGGCGCTCCTGCCGACCGGCACGGATGGCGTCACTTTCAACACCTCCGAGTCAGGTGTTCAAACCGCACCGCTGCTGACCGTGGCGCACGACGGAGGAGAGCCTTGCGCCGGGGTCACAATCTTTGCTCAGCCTCCAGCCTTTCTTTTCCCCGCGGAGCTTGCTTCGTTCACGCTGGCCGTCGGAGTCTCGAATGCCTTTGGCGTCGTCTTCCAGTGGACGAAGGGTGGCGTGGATATTCCGGGCGCGAATCAACCGAGCTACACCGTTCAATCAGCCTCGTCCTTGGATGCGGGAACGTATCGCTTGCGCATCAGTTGCCCGTTTGGAGTCGTGGTTGCCATGAGCAACCCGTCGGTCGTGAGGATTGGCGACAATTTCCCTCCGTATTTGACTGGCGCGACGGCGGAATCGGACGGAGTCACCATCACTCTGAGTTTCTCAAAGCCATTGAATGCGGCCTCGGCACAGAATCTCACCAACTACACGTTCACTCCTCCTCTTGCGGTGCTCGGCGCGGTGTTGTCCAACGGGAACTATGTGGTCCTGACCACCGCCTCGCGCGAGCTTTCTCCGAACTACACCTTTCGCATCGCCAACGTCAGCGACACTAGCACGCTTGGGACGATGATCTCTCCTAACCCAACGTTGGTCACGCTGACCAGCGCCCGTGTCATCTTGCCATGGGACGCGGACGGCTGGCTTTACAACACCAACAATCTCGACGGCACGCCGGATTGGAAAGAACCCGCGTTCGTGCCGGGCGCGGATTGGCGCAGCGGCTCCGGTCTCTTCGGCGCGGAATCCAGCGCTTCAGTCCTTGCCGCCGCGCCGGCTCCCATTGCTACGCCGCTTATTCCCAACAACGTCGCGGCTGAGTCCGAGCAACGGGTCACGACTTACTTCCGCAGGACGATTGACCTGCCGCCTCTGCCTGCGAGCACGCGTTACGTCATCCGCCACTTCACTGACGATGGCTTCATCGCCTACCTCGACGGCGTGGAAATCCACCGCTTCGCCATGCCCGCCGGGGCGGTGACGTTCACCAACCGTTCCACCGGCATTCCGACCGGCGACGCCACGATGCGCTCATTCAGTTTCACCGCGACGCCCGGCCTGCACACGCTGGCGGTGGAACTTCATCAAACCGGCGTCACCAGCGCGGACGTGCTCTTCGGCATGGAAGTGCGAATGGTCGGCGGGGTGCCGCCTTCGCTTTCCATTTCCCACGGGGTTAACGCCGGGGTGAATCTTAACTGGGACGCTGACAACAACTGGCGCCTGCGCGGCGCCGTGGATTTAAGCGGTCCGTATCTGGACGTGGCCATTCCTCCCGGGAGCCGGCTGGGCACGTTTACCCTGCCGGCCGCCTTGGTAACGAACCGTTCCTTCTGGTTACTCGATTACACCGGACATCCATGAGCGCATCAAAGACTCTCCTGCTGGCGATGGTTTTTCACGGGGCGGCTGTAATGGCCTTCGCACAACCAGTGATATTGATCACGCCGACGAACACGACCTGGCGCTACTTCACCAATGGCGCCGATCCGGGCGCGGGCTGGGCCTTGCCGGGTTTTGACGACAATGCGTGGCCGCAGGGCCGCGGGCTTTTCGGCACGGAAATCACCAACGTCTATCCGTACGAGTTCGCCACGGTCATCCCCTTGCCACGCGACGGCGGGCCGTTGACGAGCTATTTCCGCACGCACTTCCCTTGGAACGGCGGGCCATTCGGTGTCGTTTTCACCGGGACCAACCATGTCGATGACGGGTGCGTGGTCTATCTGAACGGCGTGGAGATTACCCGGTTCAACATGCCGCCCTGCGTGCCGGAATACAGCACGCTCGCCCCGGTGGCCAATCCCGGCGGGTTTCCCAACCTCAGCGGCGGCGAGCCGGTCGTGGTCCGAATGCAAATCTCGCTCGACAACCTGACCAACGGCAATGCCAACCCACTGGTGAACGGCGACAATGTCCTTGCCGTGGAAGTGCATCAGAACGCCTCCACCACCAGCGACGTGGTCTTCGGCCTATCCTTGTTCGCTCAACAATGTGTTGGAATCTGCCTCGACGGCATCCAGCCCACCAACCGAACGGTGCTGGAAGGCCGTTCGACGACGTTCATCATTGTCCAGTCGGCGGTCTGTTGCGGCGGGCCGTTCTCGATATTCCAATGGTACCGCAACGTCGGCTTCGGGGAGGAATTGATTGTCGGCGCCACGTCCACTTCCTACACCCTGACCAATGCCATGCTCGGAGTCGATGAGGGTGTTTACTACTGCCGCCTGAGCAGCGCCTCCGGCGTGGCGGACAGCCGGCAGGCTGTGCTGATGGTCCTTGCTGATCCCGATCCGCCCCGTTTTCTTTCGGCCTCCGCCGTCGGGCCGGGTCTGAACACGTTCCGGCTTACGACAGACGAAGACTTGTGCGGGGACGCGCTGGCTTGCGGGAGCGATTACTCGCTGCCGACCAACTGGGACATCGTGCCAGCGGACGATCCGGCAATCAGCTTGGGCGTGGCCGCCGTCCGGCGGACTGGCCCGATGACTTACGAGTTCATCACAATGCGGCCGCGAAACCCGGCCAGACTTTACCGAATTGCCGTCGCTACGCCTCTTGGCGAGATCGGCGACTTGGCCGGCAATTGGGCCCCGCCGGGCACGTTCGCCGAAACGCTCCCGGTCCTCACGTTCCAGCAAGGCGACATCAATGGCTACACCGGCACGCACGACGCGGAGATTCACTCCAACGCCTCCGCAGACACGCCCCTGGGCAACAGCTTGGTGATGAAATGCGACCTCGACGACGCCGGCGTCGCCCAGAGCCTACTGCGCTTCGACAACATTGTCGGCTTCAGCCCCGGTCAAATCCCGCCCGGTGTCCGCATCCGCTTGGCCACGCTGACGCTCCAGCAGATCGATCCTGGCGTGGCGGTAAACCTGCACCGGATGCTAGTTCCCTGGGACCAGACGACGGTCACCTGGAACAGTTTGACAGAGGGCATAACCGCGGATGATGTGGAAGCAAGTACGGTCGCCGACGCCACGATTCCTGCGAGATCGACCAATGGCCCTGTCGAACTGGATGTCACCTCCAGCGTCCAGGTCTGGGCGAACGGCCAGCCCAATCGTGGTTGGGCGCTGCTGTCCACGGGCGTTGATGGTTGGACCTTCAACACGTCCGAGTCGGGCGCTTCCACCGCGCCGTTGTTGATCGTGGAGTTGGGGCCCATCGACGAATGTAATCCCGTCATTACGCGGCAGCCTCCGCCGACCCTCGTCATCATCGAGGGGCAGTCTGTTTCGATCTCCGCCGAGGTGCTCAATCCCTTTGGCCTGGTGTTCCAGTGGACCAAGGATGGGGTGGAAATACCCGGCGCGACAAGTCCTGCCTACTCAATTCAAAACGCCCGCTTGATGGATTCGGGAACGTATCGGCTGCGGATCGTTTGCGAGTCGAATCCTTCAACCTCCGTCACCAGCGGCCCGACGGTGGTCACAGTCCTGGGAGACGATACGCGCGTTCACTTGACTGGAGCAGTCGCGCATGTGGACGGCACGAGGGTCACGCTGCGTTTCTCGAAGCCGTTGCTCGATGCCACGGCCCGGAACCCGGCCAACTACCAATTCGCCCCTCCGCTCGCGGTGATGGCCGTTGCCCACACCAATCAAACCTCGTCTGCCTCCGTGGCGCTGACGACTGCCCCTGGCGAGCTTGGCGCGAACTACGTTCTGCGCATCGCCAACCTCAGGGACACCCGGAGCGCAGGGAACCCGATTGATCCCAACCCGACGCTCATACCGCTGACGAGCGCCAGGGTCATTCTCCCGTGGGATGCGGACGGCTGGCTCTACAACACCAACAACCTCGACGCCACGCCCGATTGGAAGAATCCAAACTTCACCCCCGGCCCGGATTGGCGAACCGGCTGCGGTCTCTTTGGCGGCAGCGCCGGCATCGGCCCGCTGATCCCCGAGCCTGGGTTTATCTGCACGCCGCTCCTTCCCAACAACGTGCCCGCCGAGTCTGAACTGCGCGTGACCACTTACTTCCGCAGGACGGTTGAATTGCCCGTCCTGCCCGCAGGCACGCGTTACGTCATCTGCCACTACGCCGATGACGGCTTCATCGCCTATCTTGATGGCGCGGAGATCTATCGCTTCGCCATGCCCGCCGGCGCCGTGACGTTTACCAACCGCTCCACCGGCATCCCAACCGGCAACGCCACGATGCGCTCGTTCAGTTTCACCGCGACGCCCGGCGAACACACGTTGGCAGTGGAACTCCACCAGGCCGGGGTGACCAGTTCCGATGTGCTCTTCGGCATGGAAGTGCGAATAGTCGGCGGGATTGTCCCTTCATTATCCATCGCCCATTCCGTGAACGCCGACATAAACCTCAACTGGGATGCTGACGACAGTTGGCGCTTGCGCAGCGCCAGCGTGCTGGCCGGCCCGTATCTCGACGTAGCCATTCCTGCCGGCACTCGGCTGGGCGCCTTCACTCTACCGCGCGCTTCGGCGACGAACGGCAACCAATACTACCGCCTCGATTATCTCTGTCGTCCTTAGCCGGACGCTCCGGCGTCCGCAGCGGATAAAGGTTGCGAAAAGCTATGTCCGAGGAACAGACACGCGCCTGGCGTTTGGGCAAAGGCCGGTGAAGATATTACCTTCGCCGGCGCACGGTGAACGCCAGCCAGAGCACACCGACGCCCAGCAACGCGTAGGTCGAGGGTTCCGGTATGGTGGCCGGCACGACGGTCAGACTGATATCCGAGGCGATGTGCTCCCGGGAATTATTGATCGTGACGGGGCTTGAGGCGTTATTGGCCAGCGTGGCGGTGAGAGTGAACGTCAGGACGAGCGGACCGGCAAAACTTGCGGGCAAGTTCGTTCCCTCGAACAGGAGTGGATTCAGCGCCACGACTCTGTTGGCTGTGCTGCCCGTGCCGCCCGGCAGGTAACCGTCGAGAAGCAGCGGCGTCGTCAGAGGCACTCCGTTAATGGCACTGAGGGTCGCCGATTCCTGAAGATACGTCCCGGTCCTGACCCGCTCTGGCATAAAATCAAGATCCCGCAGATTGAGTCGCAATGAGGCCGCACTGACATCGAAAGTTTCCTCGTCCACATCGAATCCAGAGAAGTGAAGGTTGAGCGTGAGCATTCCTGAACTCACGGAATTTCCTTGCAGCGTCAATCGTTGACGGCCGAGCGCGTTGAAACCGGTGGTCTCCGGCGCCCTTCCATCCGAGAAGAGAGTAAGAGTGCCGCTCTCACCGCCGATGGGGATGATGAAGCTGGGCGCGTCGATTGAAAGGGGGGCCGCGCCGAGTTGGGGAGCGAACCCCAAAGCAAAGGTCAACAATACTAACGATGCCGGTCTGAATACGACTTTCATGGTTGCAAAGGGTCTCTTCCAGTTGCGTGGAAGTGATTCAGAGTCGTCCAAGAATCCGAATCTGCAAGTGACGGCGGAACCAACCTGGACTCTGCCGGTCGATGGGCGGGCCTGTCGGAGCGATTGCACCGAAGCTTATTTCCCATCGCGAGCACGCCTGGCAATCGTAATCTCTTGCCTGGGCAGGATCGCTGGTCAAAAGTGACGCGGCTTCCGCAGCCGACTTCTACTCCTTCACTCCTAAGAACTTAAACGCCGACTGCCTTCTGGAACTCCGGTAACTTTGAGTTTGCTTAATCCCAGTGCTTCCAGTTTGGATTGGGAGACTTTACGCGCCCTCATCCGCAAATCCCCTAAGCTGTCTGCGGTCGTTCACGATGGGAACATCGGGAGCTTTTGCGGTCTGGGAAAAGCCAGGGCCGGGGATAGGTTCAAGGCATGATATCTAGAATAGAAAGAGCGTATCACTGGTTCAGCATCGTCAGCATGGCTGGCGCGATCGGCATGGTTTGCGCGGGACACACGGCCTGGGAGCCAGCCCTGCACGGCGGCGGAGAATGGGTTTCGTTTCTGTATTGGAGTGTGTGCACGGCATTCGTCGTCTCGACCGCCGCCTTTGCGTATTTGGCGTTGTTAAACGCTGAGAAAGGTGTTCGCGCGCTGGCAAACGGAACGAGCCAGCTCCCGCTGCGTCCAGCCAACGCGCGGCGCAATCACCCGCACGAGCAGCACGTCAAGGTTTGATCCCGGGCGCGGTCCTCATCCGCAGGTTACAGGATTTCTCCTTGTTTGCCGTCGGCTCGCTCCGGCGGCGTTGAATTTTCCATGGCCAGTCTTTGCGGGCTTGCCCCCGCGTCGCGATGCGCTTAAACATCCGCGATGCGCGCGCCCGTCATTACCGCGATGCGACGGTGGATTGATCTCCACTGGCTGTGCTGGCCTCTTGCGCTTGCGCTGGGTTGCGGCTGTTCAATCAAGAGGATGGCGATCAACACGCTGGGCGATGCGCTGGCGGGCGGCGGGACAGCATTCGCTTCAGACGACGATCCCGAACTGATCAAGGCGGCGGTTCCCTTCAGCCTTAAACTCATCGAAAGCCTGTTGGCGGAAAGCCCGCGCCATCGGGGTTTGTTGTTGGCGGCATGCAGCGGCTTCACTCAATACAGTTTTGCTTTCGTGAACCAGGAGGCTGATGAAACGGCGGACACTGATTTGGCGTCGGCGGATGTGTTGCGCGCGCGCGCCAAACGCCTTTATCTGCGGGCGCGCGACTACGGGTTGCGCGGGTTGGAGGTGAAGCATTCCGACTTCGGGCCGGCCCTGCGCAAGGATGCCAAGGCTGCGGTGCGAACCGCCACCGCTGCGGACGTTCCTTTCCTTTTCTGGACGGCGGCGGCGTGGGGCGCGGCCATCTCAATCTCGAAGGACGATCCGGCACTGGTGTCGGATCAGTTGATGGTAGAAGCATTGATCGACCGCGCGCTCGAATTGGATGAAGACTTCGATCATGGCGCCATCCACAGCTTTCTCATCAGCTACGAGATGGCGCGGCAAGGAGCGCCGGGCGATGCGGCGGCGCGGTCGCGCGAGCATTTCGACCGGGCAATGGAACTTTCGCACGGCAAACTCGCCTCCCCCTTGGTCAACCTGGCGGAATCGGTCGCGGTGGAAAAACAGGATAAGCCCGGTTTCCAAAGTTTGCTGAATCGCGCGCTGGCCATTCACCCGGATTCCGCGCCGGATTGGCGTCTGCAAAACCTCATCGCCCAGCGCCGCGCCCGCTGGCTCCTCGGACGAATCGATGAACTGTTCCTTGACGGAGCGAAGGATGGGTCCAAATAAATGAAGTATGAGTACGTTGATTGAACTCCGAAGACACAGCGTTCCCGTGGCGCTGCTCCCGCTTCTGGCTGTGATGGCTTGCGTGGCCGCCAAGGCGGCGCCGATGACAGTGACGCTGGGCACCCTGGCGCCCGACGGCACTTCCTATCACCGGATGCTGCTGGAGATGCGCGAGAAATGGCGCAAGGCTCCGGGCGGCGGCGTGAACCTCCGGGTGTACGCGGGCGGCAAGATGGGGGGCGAAGCCAAAATGGTAAGTCAGATGCGCCTTGGCGCGTTGGACGCCGCGTTGCTGACCGCCATCGGCCTGTCCGAGATCGAGCCGGGCGTTTCCGGGCTGCAAAATGTTCCCATGATGTTCCATTCGCTGGATGAACTGGATTACGTCAGCGAGAAGCTGCGCCCGATGCTGACCCAGCGCATGGAGAAGTCTGGCTTCGTGGTGTTGTTCTGGGGCGATACCGGCTGGGTGCGTTTCTTTTCCAAGCAGCCGATGCTCACCCCCGATGACTTGAAAAAGACCAAGATGTTCGTCTGGGCGGGCAGCCCGGCGTACACCGAGCTGATCAAATCCGCCGGGTTGCAGCCCGTGCCGCTGGAGACGGCGGACATTGTGCCGATGCTGGACACCGGCTTGATCACCAGCGTGGCGCTGCCGCCATTCGTGGCTCTGGCCGGGCAGGTGTACAGCCGCGCCCCGCACATGCTGGAGTTGAACTGGGCGCCGCTGACCGGCGCGCTCGTCGTACGCAAGGCCGCTTGGGACAAGATTCCCGCCGCGGCCAAAGAGACGCTGCTGGCGGCGGCGGCGGAAGCGGGAAAGAGCAACAAGATCCACGGCCGCGCCGAGAGCGACAAGGCCGTGGTTGCAATGAAGGAGAAAGGCCTGACGGTCCACAAAGTGACGCCTCAATCGGATGTCGAGTGGCGCAATGTTTCGGAATCCTTTTATCCGAAGATTCGCGGCAAGCTTGTGCCGGAAGATGTCTTCGCCGAAGTCGAACGGTTGTTGAAAGAGTATCGAGCCAGGGGCACGTCGGCCACGCCATGACCGAACTGCCTCTTGGCGCAGCGGATGCCAAACGCCCGCTCCCCACGTGGGTGCGCATCCTGTACTCGGGCGAAAACCATCTGCTGGCGCTGGTGCTGGCAGGCATGATGGTGCTGCCCCTGGCCGAGATTGTCCTGCGCAAACTTACGGGCCGGGGCATCGCGGGATCGAGCGCGTTTGTGCAGCATTTCACGTTGCTGGTCGGCGTGCTTGGGGGGGCGCTGGCCGCGCGCGAGGGACGTTTGCTCACGCTTTCGTCGCTTCCTAATTTTCTCAAAGGTATCTGGAAACCCGCCGCCATTATCTTCAGCCGCGGCGTGGCAGCCGCATTGAGCGTCATCCTCTGCGTGGCGGGATGGCAGTTCATGATGGCCGAGCCGGCGGACAAAGTCCTCGCCTACGGCATTCCTTATCGCGCATTTCAGTTTTTCCTTCCGCTGGGCTTCGCCGCCGTGGCGTTGCGCTTGTGCTGGACGGCTTCGGATCGCTGGGCGGGACGCGGCCTTGCTCTGGCGCTCGCGTCAGCGTTGGTCTTCATTGGCGTTCAATCCCCCATCGAGCCGGCCAAACTAATCCTCCCCGCGCTCATCACCCTGGGAATTGCAACGCTCCTGGGCGCGCCCATCTTCACCATTCTTGGCGGCGCGGCCATCATCCTGTTCTGGGGTTCGGGCCGGCCCGTCTCAATCATGTCCGTGGAGAATTACTATCTGGTGACGGATGCGGTGCTGCCCAGTTTACCTCTGTTCACGCTCGCCGGTTATTTCCTCGCGGAGAGCGGCGCGTCGAAACGGCTGGTGCGGGTGTTCCAGGCGCTGTTTGCGCAATTCCGCGGCGGGCCGGGCATCGTGACGGTCGTGGTGTGCGCGTTCTTCACTTCGTTCACCGGCGCGTCCGGCGTCACTATTCTCGCGCTGGGCGGTTTGCTGTTGCCGATCCTGATCCAGGCGAAGTATTCGGAGCGGACGGCGCTGGGGTTAATCACCGGCTCCGGCTCGCTTGGTATGTTGTTCCCGCCCTGCCTGCCGCTGATTCTCTACGCGGTCATCGCGCAACGCACGATCCAGAACCTGGAGATGCCCGAAGGGGCGGCGGTGCCGGAAGTGACCATCAACCAATTGTTCCTTGGCGGCATCGGGCCGGGCTTGCTGCTGGTGGCGTTGACCGCATGGTGGGCCGTGCGCGCGGGAGCAAAGCAGGCTGCCGATCGGCCCCGATTCGACTGGCGCGAGGCCCGCGCTGCCCTGTGGGACGCGAAGTGGGAATTGTTCCTGCCCGTGGTGGTGCTGGGCGTGATGTTCGGCGGGCTGGCTACCGCGGTGGAAGCGGCGGCGGTGGCGGCGCTTTACGCGGCGTTCACCCAAACAGTCATCCACCGCGACCTGCGTCCGTTCAAAGACGTGCCCCGGGTAATGGCGGAGTGCGGCATGATCATCGGCGGCGTGCTGTTGATCCTGGGCGTGGCGACGGGCTTCACCAGGTTCCTGATCTTCGAGGAAGTACCGGCGGCGGGCGTCGAGTGGATCAAGGCCGCTATCCGTTCGCCGTGGGTGTTCCTGTTGCTGTTGAACCTGGTCCTGTTCCTGGTCGGATGTGTGATGGACATCTTCTCGGCCATCGTGGTGATGGTGCCCTTGATTGTTCCGATGGGCCTCGCCTTCGGCATTGACCCGGTCCATCTGGGCATCGTGTTCCTCGCGAACCTGGAACTGGGTTTCCTGACCCCGCTGGTGGGCGTGAACCTCTTCCTCTCCTCCTACCGTTTCAACAAGCCGATGAGCTACGTCGCGCGCGCCGCCCTGCCCATGATGGGCGTGCTCGCGATCGGCGTGATCCTGATCACTTATCTGCCTGCGCTGACGACATGGCTGCCGCGTATGGTGAAGTGAGCGAACCCGGCGACTTTCGCCAGGGACCTACCCCGCACATGACTTACGGTCCCTCCGACCGTACTTTTCCCGCTAGGCAGCGGCAGCCGTTTTGCTACGGTCACGGCCAAGCAGTTCACGAATGGATTCTTTATGATGACACATCGACGATTTATTCCCCGTGCGGGCGCCTTGGCTGGCCTCGCGCTTTTCCTTCTCAACCTGACGGTGATTCCGTGCCTTCAAGCAGCGGTGTTGCCGGTCGTGCGCAACGTCGAGTGGCAGCCGCTCGCCGCGCAGGTGAAGCGCGTCCTGGACTCGCTGGATTACATTGGTTCGCCTTACACCGGGATCGAGCGCCAGGCCATCGACGCGGCCTTGGCGCAGGGTGATTCCTATCTTCTTCAGCAACGGATGGACGTGCGCTGCCTGTTCGGCGTCCACATCAACCCTGAGATGCGCGTGAAAGTGCAGCAAGGCACCGCACCGCCCGACTTGGTCGAGCAGGGTTGGCGTGTCTTCCTTGTGAAGGTGGAGAACGATTCGGGCACGACAGCGAAGCTGGCCGTCGAGAGCGCGAACTTCAAGCGCCTGCACGGATCGCCGCAGAATGAGGTGGCCAACCGCTGGCTTGACGGCGAGATGTTCGACAAGCAGCCGATGAGGGAAACCTTGAGTGGCCTGCCGGTCGAGTATCGCATCATTTCGCTTTACAGCCGCGATACCGGCAAGCGCGAGGCCAAGCTGGTCTTCAATGTCGGCCAAGGCACACAAGACCTCGGCTTCCGAAGCGAACTGGACGTGCTGTTCAATTGTCGGGCGGCCCGGCAGGTGACGTTCCGTGTGCGCGACGAGAATGACCAGCCGACCATGGCTTCGTTTATCATTCGCGACGCCAAGCAGCGCGTCTATCCATCGCAGGCCAAGCGGCTTGCGCCGGACTTTTCATTTCATCCGCAGGTGTACCGCGGCGACGGCGAAATCGTGCGTCTGCCCGACGGACTTTACTCGGTTGAATTCCAGCGCGGGCCGGAATCCATCATGCAGAAGCAGATGATTTCGGTCACACCCCAGATCACTGAGGCCACTTTTAAGGTGGAGCGCTGGGTCGATCCTTCCAAACTCGGCTGGTGGTCGGGCGATCATCATATCCACGCGGCGGGTTGCGCGCATTATGTCAATCCGACGGAAGGCGTCCATGCGCCGGACATGTTCCGGCATTGCGTGGGGGAGGATTTGAAGGTGGGCGCCAACCTGACGTGGGGACCGTGCTTCGATTATCAGAAGCAGTTTTTCTGCGGCACGGTGGACAAGGTTTCGAAATATCCCTACCTGCTGCGCTATGACATCGAGGTGTCCGGCTTCGGCTCGCATCAGTCGGGGCATCTCGTCCTGCTGCGGCTCAAGGACCAGATGTATCCGGGCGGCACGTCGAAGGACCACTGGCCAAAGCTGGGCTTGAACACGCTGCGGTGGGCCAAGAAGCAGGGCGCAGTGGTGGGACCGGCACATTCCGGCTGGGGTTTGCAGGTGGACGGGCCGGAGTTGCCAAACTACTCGGTACCCAAGTTCGACGGCATCGGCGCCAACGAATACATCGTTGATGTGACGCACAACGTGCCGGGGCCGGACGGCAAGCTGGTGCCAGCGGTGGATTTCATTTCGACGGTCGATACGCCGTACACCTGGGAGCTGAACATCTGGTATCACACGCTCAACGCCGGCTTTCGCACGCGCATCAGCGGCGAGACGGATTTTCCGTGCATCTACGGTGAAAAGGTGGGCCTGGGGCGCAGCTACGTGAAGCTCGACGGCAAGCTCGACTACGACGGCTGGTGCGAAGGCATTCGACAGGGACGCAATTACGTGAGCGACGGCAAGAGCCACCTGATGGAGTTTACTGTTCATGGCCGCGAACTCGGCGAGAAGAACAGCGAAGTGAAGTTGTCCAAGCCGCGCAAGGTGAAGGTCACGGCCCGGGTCGCCGCGCGCCTGGACGAACAGGCCAACCCGAAGATTCAGAAGCTGCGCGTAGATCAAAAGCCTTACTGGGACATCGAGCGCGCCCGCATTGGCGAGACACGCGAGGTGCCGCTAGAAGTGCTCGTCAACGGAGTGCCCGTCACGAAAAAGAACATCGTGGCCGATGGCAAGACGCAGGACGTGGAATTTGAAGTGGATATCCAGCGCAGCAGTTGGGTGGAGCTGCGTATCCTGCCCAGTTCGCACACGAATCCCATCTTCGTGCTGGTGGGCGACAAGCCGATCCGCGCTTCGCGGCGCAGCGTCGAATGGTGCCTCAAGAGCGTGGACCAGTGTTGGTCGCAGAAGGAGGAGTTCATCAAGGGGAACGAACTGGACGATGCCCACTCGGCCTACTCCCATGCGCGCGCGATCTATCGCAAGCTTCTTGCCGAGTGCGAAGTGGATTAGCAGCCCCTCATTTAAAAAGTAGCCGCCGAGGTGAGGAGGCGGAGGTCCTGCTGGGATTACGGCAACCCAGCTATTATTTACGGGCTGTTAGCGTCGGAGTCTCCGGTCTCCAGATCACAAGGATAAGTCTTTTCAAGCATGCAAGGTCACGCTTGGATAGCGCCGTTTTATGAAAGCCGCGCTTGCATTCCTTTGTATTTCAACTGCCTGCTGCGCCGCTGCGGAAAACTGGCCGAGTTTTCGTGGCCCGACGCGGCAGGGCATCTCTCTGGAAAGAAACCCGCCGCTCAAATGGAGCGCATCAGAGAACGTCGCCTGGAAAACGGAAATCCCCGGCCAGGGCTGGTCGTCGCCAATTGTCTGGGGCGACCGGGTGTTCGTCACGAGCGCCACGGACAACGGAACCAAATGCCGCGTCATTTGTGTTGATCGCAAGACCGGCAAGATCGCCTGGAACAAGGAAGTCTTCGAGCAGGTGCCGCGGCGCAAGGAAAGTAAGAATTCCTACGCCACGCCGACGCCGGTGACCGACGGCCAGCATGTGTTCGTGGTCTTTGGCGACGGCAGTGTTGCCGCGCTGACCGTTGACGGCTCGCTCGTATGGACCAACCGCGAAGTCCAATTCTACAGCCGGCACGGCCTGGGCGCTTCGCCCATGCTTCACGAGGGCCTGCTCATCATGCCCTACGACGGCAGCAATCCCATCGGCACGCCTGGAAATTATCCTCAGGTCAGCGACGAAGAAAAACTCGGCTGGCAAATCCCGTGGGACAAATCGTTCATCGCTGCGCTCGACGCCAAGACGGGTAAACGCGTCTGGACCGGAAAGCGCGGAATGTCCCGCATCGCGCATGTCTCCCCGATCATCGTCCCCACGGAGGACAAGCCTATCATGGTCAGCGGTGCCGGCGATCGTTTGCAGGGGTTCGATCTCAAGACGGGAGAATTGCTCTGGTCCGTCTATGCCCAGGGTGAAGGCGTGACGCCCACACCGGTCACCGGCGCTGGCATGGTCTTCGCCTCGTCAGGATTCGAGAAGACCACCCTTCGCGCTATCCGGCTCGGCAACGCGACGGGAGATGTCACGCAAACACATATCGTCTGGGAACAGAAGAAAGGTGTGCCCACGCAACCGTCGCCGCTTTTCGTGAACCCGTATCTCTATGCCATCACTGACGGCGGCATCGCCACCTGTTACGCGCCGGACGACGGCGAGATCATCTGGCAAGAACGCGTGGGCGGCAATCATTCCGCCTCGCCCGTGTATGCCGATGGCCGCATCTACTTTCTGGCCGAAGACGGCGAAGCCACGGTGATCAGCGTCGGCTCCGAGTTCAAAGTGCTGTCGAAGAATCTGCTGAAGGAAAAGTGCCAGGCTTCCATCGCTGTGTCACAAGGCCAGCTTTTCATTCGCGGTGAGAGAAACCTGTATCGCATCGGTTCCCGGTGATCGGCTTTCTCGACAGCCGGCGCGACGGCAAACTCCGTTTCTTATTTGGACCTCGTTTTCTATCGTAGAGTCGCCGGTCAATTGCAAGCCACAGCGGGTACAAGCGCGAGCCGGAGACGCTGGGCAGGCTTGCGAATTCGCTGATGAATCCCGACCATCCCGGCCATGAAAGCGCTGCACCATCTCCGCGCCGGCATCATCGGCACTGGTTTCATCGGACCTGTTCACATCGAAGCCCTCAAACGCCTCGGCGTGCAAGTCACCGCTATCTGCGGCTCTACCAAGAACGCCCGCGCCACTGCCGAGAAGTGGGGCATCCCCGAGGTCTATGGCGACTACGAATACTGCGCGATGTATCGCTCGCCGAATGTCGATGTTGTCCATATCACCTCGCCCAACAAGGTTCACGTCGAGCAATCTCTCGCCGCGCTCGCCGCCGGAAAACATGTCGTGTGCGAAAAGCCGCTCGGTATGTCCACCGCCGAAACCGCGAAGGTCGTCGCCGCCGTGAAGAAAAAGGATTCGCCCGTCTTCGCGGTGAACTACATGTGCCGCTTCTTCCCTGCCGTGCTTCAGATGCGCGCGATGGTTCAGCGGGGTGAACTCGGGCAAATCATACACGTGGAGGGGCATTTCTTTCAGGACTGGCTCCTGCAAGCCACGGACTATAATTGGCGCCTGCTCGCCAGCGAAGGCGGCAAGCTCCGCGCCGTCGGCGACATCGGCACTCACTGGATAGACGCCGTCTCCTTCATCCTCGGCGCGAAGGCGGAGAGCGTCTTCGCGCACATCGAAACGTTTCACAAGACCCGCTACCGGCCCAAGGGCGAAGTCCAGACCTTTGCCAAAGTCGATCCGAAGACGATGCTTCCATACAAGGTCGATACCGAGGATTTCGGTAGCGTGCTGCTCCAGTTCGGCAAGGCCAAACACGGCTACGTGAACGGCACGCACGCCAATGCCTCCATCTCCCAGGTCGCCGCCGGCTGGAAATGCAGCCTCTACGTCGGCATTTACGGCACGAAAGGCAGCGTGCGCTGGGACTTCGCGCAGCCAAACGAAATCCTTCTGGGCCGGCGCGATGACCCGAATCAAATCCTCCAACGCGCCACCGCCGGCTTCAGCGAAGATGTGGCGGGCTTCACCGATTATCCCGGCGGCCACCCCGAAGGTTTTCCCGACAGCCACAAGATGCACTACCGCGCAGTGTACGAACACATCGCCAGCGGGAGCAAGACCCCGGTCCTCTTCGCCACCGCCGAGGATGGGCATCACGAAGTGAAACTCTGCGAAGCCGTGCTCAGGAGCAGTAAGGCGAAGGGTTGGGTAAAGGTATGAGGATCGGACTTTGAAGGACATGCAAGCCGTGCCGGAATTGTTTTCGTTGAAACGTGATCCCCATTCGTTCCGCAACGCGCGGATGTGAATAAGTTTTTGTTTCGGTTGCCTCCGGCCTGCGCTTCACTGACCAAGCAATTCCACCTTGGGCGTGGTTCTTTTCTTGCCGATGGTTGAGCGGAGCAGCGGTGATAAGTAATTATTCAGAATTGAAGCCGTGTTTTTTAAGAACTCGCGAATCTGTTCCGATATTTCAATCATGGCCGGGCGCGTTACCTGTCAATGGATGGCGTGCGTCCTGGTGCTGGCAGTCTGCGGCTGGCACGGGGCGTTCGTGGGTGCGTCCCTGGCGGCTGAACTTCCGTTTGCGGACGCCGACGTTGAAGAGGATTTGCCCGACATGAACCACGTCAGAGCTTTGGCCGAGGCGGGTCGCGCCAAATCGCAGACGCAACTCGCTGATTTCTATCTGGCCGCGGCGGACTTCACCAACGCGGTCTTCTGGTATCGCCGGGCGGCTGACCAAAGGCATGTGCCGGCGCAGTTGTCGCTGGCGGGCTGCCTGATGTCGGGTCGGGGAACCGCCAGGAATCCTGCCGAAGCGGCGCGCGTCCTGCGTCTAGCGGCGGACACCATTGAATCCTCCGGTGCAACTGGCGGACTTGCCAGGGTCACCCTGCCGCTGGCGGGTCGTTCATCTTCCAACGAAGCCACAAACAGTTCGACCAATCTCCCACTCGCATCTCTCACGACGCCTGCTCCGTCTGCGACAACGCTGACAAACCTCGCTCGTATCAAGCGAGCGGAAACCTTGCTTGCGACGGAACCGACCTTGCAGGCAACGCAACCTGCATTGCACCCACCTTCTTCTCCGCGCTGATTGGCCATGAAGTTTGCCAAGTTGTATCTGGTTCTGATGGTCCTCGCGGTGGTGTCGATATCGAGTGATGTTTTGGTCGCGGCGACGTGGCTCAATGATTTTTCAAAAGCGCAGACGCAGGCGAAAGTGGAGGGAAAATATGTGCTGGTGAATTTCTCCGGCTCGGACTGGTGCGGCTGGTGCATCAAGTTGCGGAAAGAAGTTTTCCTCAAACCGGAGTTTGAGAACTACGCGAAATCGAACCTTGTGCTGCTCGAGATAGATTTTCCGAAACGCAAGCCTCTGCCGCCCGTCGTGCTGCAACAAAACCAAAAACTCGCGGAACAATTCCAGGTGCAAGGCTATCCCACGCTGATTGTACTAAACCCGCAAGGAGCCAAACTCGGACGGGTCAGCTATGGCGCGGGCGGTCCCAAGCCATTCATTTCGGAAGTCGAGAAACTCATTCGACCGCCGGTTTTGCCGATGCCCTCACGAACCCCGGCCAGGAAAGTGGACGCTCCCAGGCGCGCGAGCAACGTTTCGGCAGTCTCGGAAACCAATCGCGCAGAACTCAAGCTGCGAAGCATCGTAGGACCCAAGCAACGGCGACAAGCGGTTATCAACGATCACGCTTTTTCTGCTGGAGAAACTATGATCCTGAGGCTCGCGTCGGGCACCGTAAAAGTCCATTGCGTGGAAGTCCGCGAACGCTCCGTCATCGTAACCATCAATGGCGGCCGTGATAAGCGTGAATTGAAGCTGGCGGGAGGCGCTTAAGCCGGCTCCAGGCAGGGCCGATGAAGGGAGTAATGAGCGCATTTGCGCCATCAAAACTTATGCAATACCTCAAACACCTTCTCTGGATCGGGGTCCTATTCATCACCATCACGGCGTCCGCTGCTTCCTGGCTTACTGACCTGAACGCCGGGAAGGCTCAAGCGCAAAAGGAAGGCAAGTCCGTGCTCATCAACTTCACCGGATCGGACTGGTGCCCATGGTGCATCAAGCTCCAGCAGGAAGTTTTTTCGCAGCCGGAATTCGAGGCGTTCGCGGCGAAGAATCTCGTGCTGGTCGAAATCGACTTTCCAAAGCGCAAACCGCAGTCCAGCGCCTTGCAGAAAGCCAACGCCGCCTTGGTTACTCAGTACAAGGTCGATGGGTTTCCCACACTGGTCTTCCTGAACGCACAAGGAAACGTGGTGCATCGCGGAGGCTATCTGCCGGGCGGCGCGAGGCCGTTTGTGCAGGAGATGAGCAAGGTGCTTGGAGTGCCGGCAGCCGCGCTGTTGGTTCAAGCCCGCGCCAAGCCAGCGCCTGAACCCGTGAAAGAACTGCCGCTGTATGGCGGCGCTCCGCCCGCTCCACCGCAGCGTTACACCGCCTTGGTTTTGAAAAGCATCTCCGGCACAAAAAACCGACGTTTTGCGCTGCTGAACAACCAAACTTTCGGCGTTGGTGAAAGCGCACGGGTCCAACTTGGAGATTCGGAGGTCAAGGTCCGATGCTTAGAGATTCGGGAACGATCGGTGGTGGTCGCTGTGGAGGGACAAGAAGGGTCACGGGAGGTCTTTTTGCGCGATTGACCCTCTCGCGCCCGACCCGTCGAGTGCAGCGGGCCGATTCAAAACCGAGTAAGCAGTTCTAGCTCTGCCACGCGTTTGTCGATGTCGCCACGCTTCACTCGCGTGGTGCGGTTTAGGCCGAAGCCTTCGCAACAGAAACTCGCCACCACGCTGCCATAAATCATCGCGCGCCGGATGTTGGCGTCGATGCTACCGCGAGCTGTGGAGAGATACCCCATCAACCCGCCCACGAAACTGTCGCCGGCGCCGGTCGGGTCCAAGACTCTCGGCAGTGGATAGGCAGGGCAAATGAAACACCCCTTGGGGCTGGAAAGGATCGAACCGTGCGAGCCCTTCTTGATGATGACGTATTTCGGCCCGAGCCGGTGCAGCTTCTTCATGGCGGCGAAGACGTTGTCCTCCTGCGTCAATTGATGGGCTTCGCTATCATTGAGGACAAAACCGTCGAGCCGCCTCAGAAGGCGAAGTAAATCCGCCAGCGCGATGTTCAGCCAGAGATCCATCGTGTCGGCGACGACGAACTTCGGCCGGGCCATCTGGTCAAGCACATGATGTTGAAGCGCGGGAGCGATGTTGGCCAGCAGCACGAACGGGCTTTGTTTGTAGGCGGCTGGCAGGTGCGGCGTGAACTTTTCAAACACGCCAAGTTCGGTGAGCAGCGTGCGACGGTTGTTCATATTCACTTCGTATTCGCCGGCCCAATGGAAGGTTTTGCCGTCTTGAATCTGTAAACCCGCTAGATCGATGCGGTGCCTCTTATAGAGGGTGACGTACTTCTTTGGAAAATCATCGCCTACGATTCCAACGAGTTTCACCGGCGCAAAGAAACTCGCGGCTACCGCAGCGTGACTGGCCGAACCACCGAGGAGACGAGGATTTTCTGCGTGCGGGGTCTTGATAGAATCTAACGCGGTGGAGCCAACGATTAGGACGCTCATGGTGCGCAAGGCGTGAAACGTGAACTGTAATTCAAGGCGCGGACGGTAAGCGGTCTTTAAACGCGCGGCAAGCCTTCGCGATGTCGGAAGCTTTGAGGATGGCGGACACAACACAGATCCGCTTCGCGCCCGCCGCGAGAACATCGTCGAGGTTTTGGAGCGTGATGCCGCCGATGGCGAACCACGGCACATTCACGTTGGCCGCCGCCCAGCACACGTATTCCAGAGTCACGGGCCGGGTCGTTGGCTTCGTGTCTGTGGCAAAGACCGGTCCGATGGCGATGTAGTCGGGTTTCGCGTCGAGAGCACGCCGGGCTTGTTCTGGCGCGTGGGTGCTAAGACCGAGTTTGATTGCTGGTGGACAACCGGTAACCTGCGCGGCCTGACTGTAGCCCGCATCAAAAAAATCTTCCTGCCCGAGATGGCAACCGAACGCGCCGGTCTGCAGGGCGAGTTGCGGATGGTCGTTGATGACCAGCCCAATACTGGCGCGATCGGTAATAGGAAGAATCGCTTCGGCAAACCGCCGAATCTCGTCTGGTATGGATTCTTTTGCCCGGAGTTGGATTAAGTCTGCTCCGCCATCGCAAAGTTCCCTGACCATTTCCTCCAGTTTTCGGTCTCGCAACCAAGCTGTATCAACAAATGCGTAGAGCCGGCAGTCATGGAAAGATTTCACAGTGGATGGACCGTCAACCCGGACCAATCGTGAAAGGTTACGCTTTCTCTTCGATCAACTCACGTCGCGCGCCGCCAAGAAGGGTTTCGACGAAGTTTGTCGAATAGACGCCGCGCCGGAAGTTAGGATCCTGAAGAATTGCCTGCTCGAACGGGATGGTCGTTTTGATGCCGGTGATCATATATTCGCTCAGCGCGCGGCTCATTTTATCCATGGCATCGCGGCGGTCTTTACCGTAGGTGATGAGCTTGCCGATCATCGAATCGTAGTGCGGCGGTATACTGTAGCCGGCGTAGGCATGACTATCCACGCGAACGCCGCGACCACCGGGAGCATAATACATTTCGATGCGCCCGGGTGATGGACGAAAATCATCGAACGGATCCTCGGCGTTGATGCGACACTCGATCGCGTGACCGCGGAAGTGAACCTCCTTTTCGGAGAGCTTGAGGGGTTCGCCCATCGCAATCATGATCTGGAGTTTTACGAGATCATAGCCGGTGACCTCCTCGGTGATCGGATGCTCGACCTGGATTCGTTTATTGACTTCGAGGAAGTAGAAGTTGCCCTGGTCATCCACAATGAACTCGACGGTGCCTGCGTTCGTGTAATGGGCGACTTCGGCGATGCGCACTGCCGCCCGGCCCATTTTTTCGCGAAGCTTCTTGAATTTGTTCTCGATGAGAGGAGAAGGCGTTTCCTCAAGAATTTTTTGATTGCGTCGCTGGATGGAGCAGTCCCGTTCACCCAGGTGAATGATGTTGCCGCGGTTATCTCCGACAATCTGAAATTCGATGTGGTGCGGGTTCTCGATGAACTTTTCTATGTAAACGCCGGAATTGCCAAAGGCCTTCTCGGCTTCGGAGCGGGCAGTGTGATAGCCTTTGACCAGCGAAATATCGTTGTGCGCAACACGCATCCCGCGCCCGCCGCCGCCCGCAATAGCTTTGATCATGACGGGATAGCCAATTCGTCGTGCGGTGGCCAAGGCATCCTGTTCGTTCTCGATATTCCCGTCCGAGCCAGGCGGTGTTGGCACCCCGGCCTTTTTCGCCAAGGCGCGACTGACGGCCTTGTCTTCAAGAGCATTCATCGCGCGGGAACTGGGGCCGATAAAGCGGATATTGCAGCTTTCGCAGACGTCAGCGAAGTGCGCGTTCTCGGACAGGAATCCATAGCCTGGATGAACAGCATCGACGTCGGTGATCTCCGCCGCACTAATAATACGGTCGATCTTCAAATAGCTTTCAGAGCTTGGGCCTTTACCGATACAGATAGCTTCATCCGCCATCTGGACATGCATCGAGTTGGCGTCAGGCTCGGAATAGACGGCCACAGAGCGAATGTTCAGTTCCTTACAAGCACGGATGATCCGAACAGCGATTTCGCCACGGTTGGCCACCAGGATTTTCTCGAACATGGAATGGGCTTATTCTGATCCGTACGCTTAGAGAGGACGAATCTTGAAGATGGGTTGGCCGAACTCTACGGGTTTAGCGTTATCGATCAGAATATCAGTAATGATTCCGCGGACTTCAGCCTTGATTTCATTCATCACCTTCATGGCTTCAATGATGCAAACCACTGTGTCTGGATTCACTTCGCTTCCAACCTCTACATAATTGGCGGACTCAGGTGATGGTGCCCGGTAAAAGGTTCCAATCATGGGGGATTTGATTTCTGTATCGTTGGAGGCCACTGGGGCGGGTGAGACAGCCGTCGCGATCGGGATTGTGTGGGCCGGCGAGTTTGCCGGGAGGGCCAAGGGGGCGGAAGTTTCTTCATATTGAGCCACCTGCATCCCGCCGCGTTTGAGCTTTATCTTGAATTCCTGTCGTTCCAGTTCGAATTCGGAGATCGAATTCTTCTTCATCAGGTCGATAATGGCTTTGATGTCCTTCAGATCCACATGCTCCTCCGGGTTTAAGTTGTGTTGAGGATCCGTTTGTCGTTTATGTTCATTAAGAAAAAAAGCAGTGACCGATTTGCGACACTGCTTCAACCATTCTTTTCCCAAGACGAGGCGAAGTTAAGGAGCCAGACTGGGGAGCGTCAAGAAGTAAAACCTAGACCAATAGACTCATCGGATAGCCACGATTATTGCAGAATCCAACCAAGAATCTAGTCTGGTTGCGATTCGTTAATGTTAACGGCCGCCTCCAGACCCAGAATATAGGAAAACGCTCCAAATCCTGAGATTTGCCCCTGGCACACGGGCGCAATCAGAGACCGGTGTCGGAATTCCTCACGAGCATGGATGTTCGACAGGTGGATTTCGATGGCCGGAACCCCTACAGCCGCGATGGCATCACGAAGCGCAACGCTGGTATGGGTATAGGCAGCAGCGTTGATGACAATGGCGTCATGCTTGCCCATGGCATCTTGAATCCATCCGACCAATTCTCCTTCTGAGTTCGACTGCCGGAAAGTGACTTCCGCTCCCAATTTCGTCGCCCGCTCCCGGACTTTGCCTTCGATGTCGCCCAAAGTCAGCCAGCCATAAGTCTCTGGCTCACGCCGGCCCAGCAAATTCAAGTTAGGTCCATTCAGGAACAAGATCTTCATGCCGCCGGGCCAGCCTACGAAGTTACCGATTCTTTGTCGATTCCATTCGGTGACTCCCCCGTTCCCAGCCGCCAACCCAGCAAGATGAAAAAGGGCCAGGACAATGCCGGGATATAAAGACCAAATTCCACTACGCTTTGCAGGGCCATCCCGACCAAGCCAAGCCAGACGCTAAAGACTGTCCAATTGGCCCGGCTTTTTCGACCGAGCAAAGTAATCGCTCCCCAAAGCCAGGCGATATATGCCACTAAACCGACCCAACCCGAATCAGAGCCTTGTTGGAGAAAATCATTGTGCGCCAGTCGGGCCATTTCCGCCTCCGGTGGTTTCAATTCCTGGTAGGCGACCATGAATGTTCCCGGGCCCGATCCAAGAATTGGTTTCTTCGCAAGCGTTTGGCAGGCCGCCCGCCAATAATCGAAGCGCGCTGCGACGCTTGTCGCACCGCGATCGAAGTAATCCTGATATTTAACCCAAAACAACCCCAAGCCAATGGAAAGCGTCGCCATCACAATAATTACCTTCGATCTCATGCGAAGACGGGATTGAAGGAACACTGCGGACGCCTGAATCATCGCAATCAGCCAACCGGTCTTGGAGCCGGACCAATAGAGCGAACCCAGGCCCAGAACCGCGATGATGCCAACGACTGCAAACTTCAACCACGGCACTGAGGCGCGGGTTACCTGCCACACAATCGAAAGCGAAACCGGCAACAACAGCAGAATGAGTCCCGCCAGCGCATTCGGGTAAAAGAGGGTTGAGTAAATCCGGTCGCTCGAAATCTTTTTCAAGAACTCTGGCGGGTAGCTTTGCCAGTCCGGCAGGCTGAAAAAAAAGCGCCGCGTTTCCTCCAGACCGCCGAAATGCTGCTTCCAGCCTGTAATCAACACCACCGCAAAACCTCCCGCCAGGCCCAGCCAGAATGGGCCGAGTCTCGTCACGCGGGCCAGGGCGAACAAGCCCAGGTAAAACGCCGCCACACACGCCGCAAAGTGGGGGAGCGTGGCCACCGTCAATGTGCGATCCACTGTTCGCGTCGCTGACACGAACTGCCAGCTCAACCAGATCACAGGAACGATCAAGAGCCATGTCGGAACTGGCGCGTGCCAAGACCAACATCTCCATCCAACGATGAAGACGAATGCGAGCAGCGCGTAGCCCCACGCCACAGGCCAGGGCTGGATCAGCAACTCGTCGAGATTGGCCGGCGCTCTGATTTGCTGGTCGAGGATGATCGGGTTGCCGAACTTGATCAGCGCCAGCGCGAGCCATACTCCGACTCCTCCGGTGAAAACGTACTCCCAGGCGTCAATGACGGGTTCGGATTTCCTGGAAAGCATGGCCGATTCTCAATGCAGAACCAGCCATTGGTCAAACGAAGATGAGCAACAGCGTGCGGCGGGACTTCAGCCGCACGCAGGCTAATGATTGAACAGAAATTCCTTCGTGTTCAGCAGCGCCCACACCAGATCCTCATAAGCCTGGCGTCGGCCGTTCACCGGATTCCCCTTCTCGTCACTAGTTTTACCCGCACCTTTTTCAAGATACGTCCTGGCGACCTGGAGTTCTTCGGGCCGCGGTTCACGCGAAAAGGCCCACTTGTATAATTCGGCAATTTTTTCGTCGTCATTCCGCGCATTGTCGGCGGCAAGCGTGGCCGCACGGGCCTTATCGTCCGCGATTTTCGCCTGCATGTCCTTTGAATTCAGCAAGTGCAGACTCTGCGCCAGGCTGGCGTCCTGGCTGCGCTCGCATTCGCAGGCACTGGCTGATTCGGGTCGCCCGAAAACCTGAAGGAAATAGGCGCTCGCATTAAAACTGTTGTCCGGCAGACAAATTGCGCGCGTGCCGGCGGGCAGGCCGTCCCACTTGTGCTCCGACTTCGTGACCTGGTTCACCGCGTCGAATAACACCTCCGCCGTGAGGCGCTTCGGATAATAGCGGGAATAATTCTGTTTATCGACACCGTTGAACTGGTTTGGCAACGCGCTGAGTTGGTAGGTGTGCGAGCGGCAGATGCGGCGAACGAGTTGCTTCAGGTCATAGCCCGAATCTGCAAAGCGTTTCGCCAGCGCTTCCAGGAGTTCCGGGTTGGTCGGCGGATTCGTCTCGCGCATGTCGTCTTCGGGTTCGACCAGCCCCCGGTTGAAAAAATGTTTCCAGTAGCGGTTTACCAATGACTTTGCGAAGTAGCGGTTCTCCTTGCTGGTCATCCAATCCATCAGTATCTGTCGCGGATCGTCATCCGGCGTTAAGCGCGCCGCCGTTGCGCCAAGGCCGGCGGGTTTCACCGGCTGCTTGGTTTTCTTGTTGATCGCCTCGGCCGCCCCGCGCCGGTGAAAGATGATTTCTTCCCCCATTTGGGAACCGCCCTTGCGTCCGACCCGGCTGAAGAACGCGGCAAAACTATAATAGTCATTCTGGCTCCACTTTTCGTAGGGATGATGATGGCACTGGGCGCATTGGAGCCGCTGGCCCAGGAGCAGTTGGGCGGTGTCCTCAAGCTGCGCCGTTGTTTCCCGGACCTGTCGGTACCAGGCCACCGGCGGGTTTTCACCGATGTCACCAGAGGCAGCGAGAATCTCGCGCACGAACTGGTCAAATGGTTTGTTCATGAGCAGGCTGTCGCGAATCCAACCGTGAAACGCGTAGGCGCCTCGGGTCTGGTTGCCGTCGCTGCGTTTGTTGCGGAACAGGGCGCTCCATTTGTTTGCGAAGTAATCCGCATAATCCGGGCTGTCGAGCAGCCCGTCGATGAGTTTGTCGCGCTTGGTCGTGTTGGTTGTGGAGAGGAATCGTTGGGTTTCCTCCGGCGTTGGCAACCGTCCGGCAATGTCGATGGTCACCCGGCGGATGAATGTGGCGTCATCGCACAACGCGCTTGGCGGCATGCCCACGGTCTTGAGCTTCTTGAAGACCAGTTCGTCGATGAAATTCCTGGGCGGCGGCAGGCCTTCCACGGGCGCGCCCAGCGGAATGGTGGCGCGAAACACCGCGACCTTGGCCTGATAACGCACCATCACCGCCACATCACCCGGTTGCTGAAACAATTTCACCAATCCCGTTTCATCGGTGCGCGCCATCTCCTTGTCGTTCGGCTCGTAAAGCGCGCTGCGCGTTACATCTTCCAACGAGCCGTCTGTGTAACGGGCCAGCACGACCAATTGCTGCTCTCCACCCAAGGGCATCACGCGCTCCCTCGGCAACACTTCGATGCGCTCGACCGTTGGATCTTTCGGGCTGCCGTAGGGCATCCCTTGGGTGATCCAACGGACCAGCAGCCGATAATCATCGGAGTCGGAGTCCAGCCGTTTGCCTCCGCCGTGCGGAAGGGTGGCGGCACTTTTCAGCAACAAAAGGCTTCGCTCCGGCGCGGCGGGAAAGAGCCGGCGCGCTCGCGCTTCCTTCACCAGATGTTCGTAATCTTCTTCCGGTTCAAAACCCAGCAACGAGAGTCGAAATCCATTTTGCCCCGCCGACTTGCCGTGACAACCGCCGCCATTGCAACCGGCCTTGGTGAAGATGGGGACGATCTGGTTTGGAAAATTGACTGGTGCAGCGTCGTGGAACCGCTCCACTACGACGGGAAGTGAAGCGGACAAACCTTCCGGCGTCCTGGCCGTTACGGTGGCGGCGCCGTTATTGAGCGGAATGAGCAAGCCAGACTTGCTTATCTTGACGACGTGTTCGGGCGCAACCTCATAGGTGACTTGGCGCGTGACATCGCGCCAGGAAGCATTGGTCAGTTTAACTGTAGCCAGCACCTGCTGACGCGCGTCCGAACCTCGCAACTTGAGTATTTCGCTTGGCGCTGCTTCCGTTTCCGTTTGAGCGTGGAGGAACAGTGCGCTGACAGGCTCCGCGTTCGTTGCGCCCATAAGGGAGCATCTCCAGCCATGCTCACCAAACGTGAGCGAAACAGCTAGAAGGATCCCAAAAGGCGCGCGAGTCGGTCGAGACAGCTTCATGGCGTTGTTTGTGCCTGAGTAAGACGCTGTTGGCCCGAAAAAATTCTAACCCGCTATGGACCACTATTCCCAATGGGCGCACAGCGACCAGGAATGTGTTAACAGGCGGCACGCTGCGAAACAAGCCCTCAACGAGGAGTGGGTGAAGAAGCCGGTCGAAGCCGCCCTTTGGCAAATCGGGGAATCCCTGAGAAGCTGGCGGGAGGTTGACCGGGTGGATACGATGGACTTCCTGAGCGATGCTTGGCAGTCTAAGTTCGTCCGGTTGCCGGGCTTGCGTGATGATGAAGATTGAGCGGGACGAGCAACGGATTGTCCATTAGTCACATGACGTTGGAAAAACAAACGACGGGGCATCGTGCCCATGCGGGGTATTGCGCCGAATGGCTGGAATTGTGGCGCAGCTTTCCCATGCGCTGGCAAGTGGTGGCACTGGTGGCGGCGTGGACGGCCTTGTTCCATTTCATCGGGCACTCGACGCTCGGTTACGTGAACACCCGGTCGTTGTTTGGCTGGTGGCTTTGGGTTCATACACGAGGAATCGAGGGTCCGGATGGTTCGATGCATCTCCTCAGAATATTCGATTCGGAGGAATTCCATGCGTGGCTGATCCCGGCAGTGGTGCTGATTCTCTTATGGTGCCGCCGGGCCGAGTTGGTGGCGATGCACAAAGGTGTCTGCTGGCCAGCGTTGGGGATTTTTGCCGCAGGAGCTTTGATTCACGTCCTGGGTTACATGGTGCAACAAGCGAGGATTTCCGTGGTCGGCTATTTCGTGGGGCTTTACGGCCTGACGGGATTGCTCTGGGGCGCGGCGTGGTTGCGGGCGGCGCTGTTTCCGTTTGCTTTGTTCGCCTTCTGCGTTCCGCTTGGCAATTCAGCCGAAGCGATCACGTTTCCGTTGCGGCTGATGGCGACGCGGATCACCAGCGTGGTGTGCGACGCCCTGCTGGGGATCAATGTGCTCCAGGATGGAACGCGGCTGTTTGACGCCGGTGGTTCCTACCAGTACGAGGTAGCTCCGGCCTGCGGCGGGATTCGCAGTCTGACAGCCATCACGGCGTTTGGAGTGATTTACGGCTATGTCACGTTCAAGACCACCTGGCGCCGATTGCTAACGGCAGCGGCGGCGTTTCCACTGGCGGTGCTGGCGAATGTTTTTCGGCTCACCTTGATCGTGCTTGCAGCCGAGGCTTTCGGCCAGAAAGCGGGCAGCTTTGTGCATGATAACTCCATCTTCAGCCTGGCGCCTTACATTCCTGCCATCGGAGGAATGCTGCTTCTCGGTTGGTGGCTGCGCGAAGATAAGAAGCAACGGAAGAAAGCTGACGAACCGGTCATCCTTCGCGGCACAGAACAAAAAGCATGAACCGACAATCAAAAATAGCGTTTGCGGTCGCCTTGGCGCTCATCGTGTCCACCGCGGTCGGTTTAAGCCGGTTGCAAGCATTGCAGCGCCTCGGCACACCGGGGGTTAAGGTCGTGGAGCGGCCTGTTTATCGCGAGGACGGGCAGACCATCGGGAGCAATGCAGTCGCGTTGCCTGAGCGGGTGTTGAACTTTGAATCCAGGGAGCAACCGATTTCCAAGATGGTCTGGGACTGGTTGCCCAAGGACACAACTTACGCGCAGCGTTGGTATCAGGCGCCGGATGGGTTTTGGACGATGGTCAACGTGGTGTTAATGGGGACGGATCGGACCAGCATTCATGATCCGAAGTATTGTCTCGCCGGCCAGGGCTATCAGACGGTGAAAGAGGAGTTTGACAGTGTGCCCATTCAGGAGCCGCACCCTTATTCACTCCCCGTTTTTAAGTGGACAGTGCGGCGCGAGGCGCTCACGCCTGAAGGCGTCAAAGTGCCGCAGAGCGCGCTCTTCGTGTTTTGGTTTGTGGCCGACGGGCAACTGACCGCCAACCATAAGGAGCGCATGTGGTGGATGGCGCGCGATCTCGTCACTCGCGGCGTCCTTCAGCGATGGGCCTACATTACATGTATCTCGGCTTGTCCCCCCGGCCAGGAAGACGCAGCCTATGCCCGGATGCGCGAATGGATCGCTGCGGCGGTGCCGCAATTTCAACTGGCCGCCGGACCAACGACGGTGCAAACGCCTTGAGTCAGGAAGGCGTAATGATGTGTTGCGCGAAATCCTTCAACTTGGCCTGCCGCCACCGCTTTCAGAGTTAAGCGCAAAGCGAACGAAGTATGCTGCGACGTGATCGACAACTGCGGACCCAGATATACCAGCTCAAGGACGCGGCCTTGTTCGCCCTGGGCCTTTGGCTGGCGCACTGGCTGCGGGCCAGTGCGCCGGAAGAGATGTTCGGCTGGGTGTTTGATCCAATCGCCCCGTTCGAAAACTTCGTGTGGCTTTATCTGCTCATTATTCCCGGTGCACCGTTGGTGCTCGAATCGCAGGGTTTCTACTCCCGCCCGATGTTCGCCTCGCGTCGTGAGACCGCCTGGCAGTTGCTCAAGGGATGTGTTCTGGCCACCATAGGAGTCATCCTGGTCATGTTTCTCTTTCGCATCGAACTGGCGCGCGGCGTGATCGTGCTGTTCGGTTTCGTCAGCTTCGGCTTGGTGTTTCTCACGGAAGAATTGCTGCGGATGGCCTACAAAAGCCGCTTCGGAGAGCTGCAACTCAAAAAACGGGTGATCCTCGTGGGAGCCGCTGATGATACACACCGGATGCGGGAAGATCTGCGGACTCGAAGACTGGAGAATTTGGAAGTCCTGGCCGAATTCGACGTCAACGAAAGCTCAACTACCGAACTGGTCAGGCTCTTGCACGAAACCTCGGCCAATTATGTCATCATCAACGCCAGGCACACTTATTTCGGAAAAGTGGAAAAAGCCATCCATGCCTGCGAGATCGAAGGTGTCGAGGCATGGCTGGTGGCGGATTTCTTCAAGACCCACGTCTCGCAAACGACGTTCGATGATTTTTACGGGCGGCCCGTACTGATCTTTCGATCCGCGCCCGAAGCCTCGTGGCAGGGCGTGTTCAAACAAGCGCTGGATTTGGCGGCGGCGTTCGTGGCCCTCGTGGTGCTGGCGCCGCTGGTGTTGTTGCCGGTGGCTATCGCCATTCGCCTCACTTCTCCCGGCCCGGTTCTTTTCCGCCAAAAGCGGTGTGGCCTGAACGGCCGTCCGTTTACCATGCTCAAGTTTCGCTCCATGGTCAGCAATGCCGAGCAGCGCAAGCACGAACTGGCGGCGCTCAATGAAATGGGCGGACCGGTCTTCAAAGTCACCAACGATCCACGCGTCACCCGGGTTGGCCGATGGTTGCGCAAATACAGCGTTGACGAGTTCCCGCAGTTGATCAATGTGCTCCGCGGCGAGATGAGTCTGGTCGGCCCGCGTCCGTTGCCTGTGGACGAGGTCTCGCGCTTCGACGACCCGGCGCATCGCCGGCGCCTCAGCGTCCGGCCAGGTCTGACCTGCCTCTGGCAGGTGAGCGGGCGCAACCAGGTGCGCGACTTCAAGGATTGGGTCCGCCTGGATCTCGAATACATCGACAACTGGTCGTTCTGGCTCGATTTGAAGATCCTTTGGCGAACCATTCCGGTGGTGTTGACCGGCGCAGGGGCAAAATGAAGACGCCCTCCGTGGCGCGCGGTGCATGACTGGTGCATCGCGTCTCCGACTTTCGCCGCTCCCCCCCAGGTTTCACGTTTCCTCGTTGCACCCTCCCAGATCGCTCTGTATCTACGGGCCATGCCGAAACGCACCAAACGCCGCGCCCGCTCCGCGCACCCCACTTCCATCGTCACCGGGGGCGCGGGGTTTCTCGGATCGCACCTCACCGATCTCTTGTTGTCGCGCGGCCATCGCGTCATCGCTATTGACAACTTCGTGACCGGCTCGGTGGAGAACATCGATCACCTGGCCGGCAATTCGAACTTCAAGTTCATCCAGCAGGACGTAACGGAATTTCTCTTCCTGCACGAAGCGGTCGATTACGTCTGGCATTTTGCCTCTCCCGCCAGCCCGATCGATTATCTCGAACTGCCCATCCAGACCCTCAAGGTCGGTTCACTCGGCACTCACAAGGCGCTGGGCCTGGCGAAAGAGAAGGGCGCCCGCTTCCTGCTGGCCTCCACTTCCGAGATTTACGGCGACCCGCTGGTACACCCACAAACAGAAGAGTATTGGGGCAACGTGAACACCATCGGACCACGGGGCTGTTACGATGAATCGAAGCGTTTTGCCGAAGCGCTGACCATGGCCTACCACCGCGAACACAAAATCCAGACGCGCATCGTGCGCATCTTCAACACCTACGGACCGCGGATGCGCCTCAACGACGGACGCGTGGTGCCGGCCTTTGTCAGCCAGGCCTTGCGGAATAAACCGATCACCGTCTTCGGCGACGGCACACAAACGCGCAGCTTCTGCTACTGCTCCGATCTGATTGAAGGCATCTACCGCCTTATGATGGGTTCCCACTCCGAACCGGTGAACATCGGTAATCCGCACGAGATGACCATGCTGCAATTCGCCGACGCCATCATCAAGGCCACCGGCTCACGCAGCCGCGTCACCTTTCAGCCGCTGCCGCAAGACGATCCCAAACAGCGCCGCCCCGACATCACCCGCGCCCAACGGTGGCTCGAATGGGAACCCAAGGTGCCGCTCGCCGAAGGATTGAAATCCACCATCGCCTACTTCCGCGAGAAGGTGCGCCGATAGTGGCTCAGATTGGTGGGGCGAGGCTCCTGACGAGCCGGCTCCTGAGCGATGCTTGGCAGTCTAATGAGCAGGCCGGAAGGCCAGGAAGCCGGCAGGCCAGAATTCACCCCTGCTGGCCTACTGGCTTTCTGGCCGGCTGAAGTTTCCGTTCAGGGAGCCTGGCGGCGGTAGAGGCTGGCGACGAAGTGCGGGCGTTGTTGCTGGGCGGCGGGGATTTCGCGGGGCGGAATGAGGCCACGCCGTAGCAAGCCCTGCTCGTTTTCGCGGTCCAGCAGGAGCACACGGAGGATCAAATCCTGAGCCTGACGGACGAGGAAGCCGATCTCCGGCTGGGCGGAGCGCTCGGCAGCGGTCAGATGCCGCCACTGGATGCGGTGCTGGCGGACTTTCTCCAGCATCTCACTGAGGCGGGGCAACAGTGGCTTACGAGCTTGATGGACTTCATGAAGCACGGCGGCCTGCCCCTGGCGCAGGGCCTGCGATTCGCGTTCGGCCAGGGTGAGCAATTCGTAGCAGATGGTCTGGTGCGCGCGAAGGTCGGCGAGCATTTGCGGATTCATGGTTTGGCGTGGTGAGGAGTGTTGGTGGCAGCGGACAAAACCGGGCTGAGTCGCAGCGCCTGCACGGCCACCTCGGTGCGGCCCTGCCAGGTGATCTGATCTTTGCGCCAACGAGCCATCTCGATGACGGTCTTCAAGCTGGGCGCGGCCCCGGCGGCGACCGCCTCCTTTTCCCGCGCGAGCACCGCATCAAACTTTTCGACGGCCTTGCGCGGCTGGAGCAAGCGCTCGTAAATCAGGCCGGTTTGGTACCACACGGGCAATTGCCAGGCCGCGTCGGTGCTCAATCCGGCGAGGTGGTTGTAAATTTCAAGGGCGTTGAGGTAATCGCCCTCCAGATAAAGCTGGTTGGCGATGTCGTTGCCGGCCCGCTGCTGCCAGTAAAGCCAGCTTTCCGGGTTGGTGGCGCCTTCCTGGGATTCGAGGAGTTTCAAAACGTGGCGGAGCGCTTCGCTCAATCGTCCGAGCTGTTTGAGCGAAGAGGCGCAAAGGAAGCGCAACTCCGGTAATTCACCGGCGTCGGGGTTCTGCTCAAAGAACGCATCGCATTGCGTCACCACTTCCGTGTGCCGGCCCAGGCCCGACAGGCAACGGATGAGCTTGAAGTGAACCTGAGGGCGGTTGAGGCTCGGTGAGTTTTGTTTGAGGAGCCGGCTGAAGAAATCGGCGGCATCGGTGAATTTGCCCTGCAAGTAATAAGTGTCCGCAATCTCCGTTTGGGCCAGGAGCACCAGGCGCTGGTAGTAGTCGAATTGTTCCGGCTTGAGGCCGAGCGCGCTGTTCATCACGGCGTAAAATTTCGCGATGGCGGTGTTGAACGCGCCCATCTGGCGGAAGATGAGGCCCTGCCGCAGGAGAACTTCCGGAACGGTGGGATCCTGCGGGTAAAGCTGCAGGTACTGGGCGAGGATTTGCTGGGCGCGGGAGTACTGCTTTTCTTCCTGCGCGACCAGCGCCATCTCGAAGAGCGCCGCGCGCCGGAACTCAGCGGGCAGTTCGCTCTCCAGCAGTTTTACGAGCAACCGGGCGGCGCCCGCCCGATCCAGGCTGTGACGCAAAAGACGGGCAGCGTCGATTTGGTGTTGGTAGTCTTTGGCCGTCAGCTTTCTTTTGAACCTGGAGTCGGGTGGGATCAGGTTCGCGTTCGACAAGGCGTCGAGTTCGTTGGCGGGGGAGAGGGCCGTTGATGTTTGCGCGGAATTCCCGGTGGAAGAAGCGGAGTTGTGCTCCGCCAGAGGGTCCGCCGCGGCTGCCGGCAAAGCAATCATCAGGCATGACAGGAGTGTCAGTGCTTGCGAGCGCACCCAACGTGGAAGGATTCTGAAACGGCGCACGTTCATGGCTTGGTGGGCGGCGCTGTCTGAAATGTGGCTGAACTGGAGGGCGGAACAATCGGCAGAGGGGGCACAAAGCCCACCGGCGAGAATATCGAAACACCCGTGGCGTTGGTACCAGTCCCTCCCATGAAATACTTCATGAACATCTGTGGGACCAGAGTTTGTGGCGCGGTGGCGGAGGGCGCGTTCGTCACCGGCGCGGCGAGCGGTTCGGCAACCGGGGCGAACGGATCAACAAGAACCGGATCGACAAGTGCGTTCGCAGAATCAACAACGGGCGCAGGCGGTTCGACGTCCGGCGAGGTCGGACGGGGTTCCACAATCGCAAGCGGCGGCAACGGGGTGACAACGGCGGGTGGAGGCGGGGGCGGCGGCGCGAAGCGCAGCGCGGGAGGTCCGACGATCGGCAAATAGCCCGGCCCGGCCGAGGCGCACAGCGCCACGACCAGCCAGCCTGCCAAGCCCAACTGTCGCGTCATGCGGGCGATATGTTCTTTGTTCAGAGCCGCCAGGCGCTTCCACTCCGCCGGCTACTCACCGTACCAATCGGAGAAACCGGAGAGGCCTTGAGGCAGAAACTGCTCGTTCCGTTGAACCAGCTTTCCGCTCACAACGCTTCAGGGTTCAACGGTTAAGCGCTTTAACGATTCAATGCTCTCGCCCACATCAACTCCGGTCCGATTCCGACGATAAAAACATGGATGACGACCGATATTGCGCCAACCCCGCCGCGTCCTCTGAGCCGGGGGCAAATCGAACAGCGACTGAAGCATTGTCCGCGCCTGCCATCGTTGAGCAGCATCAACAGCGCATTGCGCGAACTGCTCGGCGCCGACCAGCGTTACACGTCGCAGGTGGCGGAAATCATCCGGCGCGATCCCAGCCTCACTGCTCGGCTGCTGCGGCTGGTCAACTCCGTCTATTACGGCCTGTCCGCGCCCGTCAACAATATCGAGGAAGCGGTCTTTTATCTCGGCGTGCGCCAGATCCGCCAGCTCGTGATGGTCACGCCCATCATCGAGGACTTCCAAAAGCTCGCCGGCAAGACACTGTTTCCCTGGCGGGATTTCTGGCAACATTGCATCGGCACGGCCATCCTCACCCGCGAGGTCATCGGTGCATTGCGCTCGCCCAACGACGAAGTCGATTATGTCGCCGGTCTCATTCACGACGTCGGCAAGATCGCGATGGCTGCGGCGTGTCCGGAGCACTTCACCGCAATCTATTTCTCGCCGGGCAACCCAGACCTGCCGTTACGCGAAAGGGAACACCGGATTCTCGGCCTCGATCACACCGAACTGGGCGCGATGTATCTCCAAAGCCACAATCTCCCCGACGCGCTGGTGGACGTGGCCCGCTTCCATCACGAACCGGCGCGGGCAACGCACCATGCGAACCTCGTTGCTGCGGTCCAAATCGCGGACTTGATGGTGCGCCACGCAGGCATTGGCCATAGTGGTGACGAGGACGCCGTCAGCGATAACACATGGCTTAATGCCGCCGGCTGGGGCATCCTCTTCCCTCAACAGCCCGACGGGGAAAAAGCGGAATCCGAAAAGTCCCTCGCCCGCGCCAACCTCAAGCGAAGCCTGGACCGATTGCCGATGATTCTTGAGGGTTTGGTGTGACTGGATAGGGGGCGGTCAATGATGTCAGAAAACTCTGACACATGACGACGTTCGGTTGGAAAATCAGTCAATACCATTGACTGACCCCTATGCTGACTGACGCGGCATTCGAGAAACTTTGGTTATGCGTCCGCTAATCATGCCGATGAAAAGGAAGCGTTTGGCCCGCATGGCCCAAACCACAGACACCTTCGATGAAAGTCCGTCGCCCGGCCAAAAAAACAGTACGCCGCGAGGCGTCGCCCGCGTGCGCCGCGCTTCCCGCCAGCGAAGCCTGGTATCGGGCACTCTTTGAATCCAGTCCGGACGCCATTTTCATTTTGGAAGCAAGCGGTTTTCAAGCTGGCCGTATTGTCTCCGCCAACCCTGCCGCCGCGATCCTGCACGGCTATCCGCTGGATGAATTGCTCCGACTCCGAATCCAGGATCTGGAGACGCCCGAATCGGCCGCTCTCGCTCCTGACCGGTTACGCCAGATTCTGGACGGCCGCACCCTGGTTTTTGAAGTGGAACACCGACGCAAGGACGGCGCCACCTTTCCGGTGGAAGTCACGGCGTCACCATTACAACTCGACGGGCAGAGTTATGTGCTGGCCATTGCTCGCGATATCACGGAGCGCAAGCAGATCCGGCAGGCGCTCGTGGAACGCGAGCAGCGCCTGCGTGCCATCTTCGACCTGGAACCCGAGTGCGTGAAGCTGCTGGACCACGAAGGACGACTGTTGGAAATGAATCCGGCGGGACTGGCCATGATCGAGGCGGAATCAATCGATCAGGTGCGCGGCCAGCCGGTATTTCTGCTCGTCGCGCCCGAATGGAAACCTGCCTTTCTGCAGTTCCACCAGCGGGTCTTTGCCGGCGCCAGCACATCGCTTGACTTTGAAATCATCGGCCTCAAAGGCACGCGGCGTTGGATGGAATCCCACGCCGTGCCTTTGCGGGACGCAGTGGGTAAGGTGACGGCTCTGGTCGCCGTCACCCGCGATGTCACTGCCCGGAAACAAGCTGAAGAGGAGAATCGGAAGGCCCATGCCGCCGTCGCAGCGATTAACGCCGATCTGGCGGAGACGAACCGCCAGTTGGAAGAATCCATCCAACGCGCCAATCAAATGGCCCTGGCCGCCGAGGCCGCCAGTCGCGCCAAGAGCGACTTCCTGGCGACCATGAGCCACGAAATTCGCACGCCCATGAACGGCGTGATCGGGTTCACCAACCTTTTGGCTGACACGGCGCTGACGGTCGAACAGCGCGAGCACATTGAAATCATCCGCTCCAGCGGCGAGACGCTCCTGACACTTATCAATGACATTCTTGACTTCTCAAAGATCGAAGCGGGCCGGATGGAACTGGAGCGCGTCCCTTTCGACCTCCGCCTTGCCGTTCAGCAGGCCCTCGCTGTGCTGAAAACGCGAGCCGCCGCCAAAGGCATTGAATTACGCAGCCAGATTGACCCCGCCGTCCCCACTGTTGTCATCAGCGACACGACCCGCCTGCGTCAGGTCTTGCTCAATCTGATTGGCAACGGCATCAAATTTACTGAACGCGGCGAGGTGGCCGTGGAGGTGCGGCGCTGCCCGGTGCGCGTTTCGCGGGACTACTCACGCAGCGAATTGAACACCGAACTATTCCGCCGCCAGCAAGCCGCCGTCGAGACCATTGACCTGCTCTTTACCGTGCGGGACACGGGCATTGGCATCCCGCCGGATCGGCTGAACCGGCTATTCAAGCCTTTCAGTCAAGTGGACACTTCCACCACCCGCCGTTTTGGCGGCACTGGTCTGGGACTGATCATTTCCAAACGGCTGTGCGAATTGATGGGCGGCGGAATTCACGTCGAAAGCACGCCGGGCTTCGGTTCCGCGTTTCATTTTACCATCCAGGCGCAAGTCGCCAACACCGCTGCTCTCTCGACGCCAGTCGTCGCCACGCACGCAGAACAACTGCCAGGGTCGGGGCGCACGCAGAATGTCGCCTTATCGGATCGGGTCCCGCGCTGCCTGCGCGTACTGCTGGTGGAGGACAACCGGGTCAACCAGGCGCTGGCCGGCGCGTTACTCAAGAAATTTGAGTGTGAGATTCGGCTGGCCGAGGATGGCCGCAAGGCCCTCGAAGCTTTGCGCGCCGAAGCATTCGATCTCGTGCTCATGGACGTGTGCATGCCGGAAATGGATGGCTGTGAAGCGACGCGTCGCGTCCGCGCAGGGGAATGCGGCGTGGAGCGGCAGGACATCTACATCACCGCCATGACCGCGAACGCCATGGAAGGAGATCGTGAGAAGTGCCTGGACGCCGGCATGGACGCGTACCTGAGCAAGCCGATTGACAAGTCCGAACTGGCTGCCGTGTTGGAGCGCGCTGCTCTGCACCAGCAAACGGAAACTCGCCGTCGTGTGAATCCTTCCCGTCCCGTTTCGCCCAGGAACGAGAGTTTTTAGCGTTGCCGGCTCGTCAGTAGCCTCGCCCCACCAAACTGAGCCACTACCCTTTGCCGGCTGGGAGGGGTGAGAGGGTGAGGGAGAACTTCTCCCCTCTCACTTCTCACCTCTGCCCTCGACGACAAATGCCGGTCGGCGAAGTTCATGAACACTTCCCAATCATCCGCCGTCATCGAATGCCGGCCTTCGCGGATGTAATAGCCGAGAGGGCTATCCACCAGCTGACGGTGCGGCGGCATGGTCTTCGCGGCGAGTTCCTCGACTCCAAGGAAGCGATAGACTGGATCCGCCGCTTGAAGGACCTCGAACTGCCCGGACGGATTGGCCCACTGATCTTCCTGCGCGTTCGAGAAAAGCACCGGGCGAGGAGCGCACAGCGCCACCAGCGCATGTTGATCGAAGGGCAGCCGCTCCGGCGCATCGTTGAACTTCTTGAACTCGCCGTTGAACCAATGCGGGAAGCTCCGGTTGATCACGCCGACGGTCTCGGCAATCGGCCGCCCATTGGCCTGCGGCGCGGCCAGGGCGGGCGCCACCCGGTTCGGCGCCGTGCCACCGCAACCGGCCTGGTGCGGGATGGCGAGCGCGATGCGCTCATCGTACGCCGCCGCCAATAGCGCCGTTTTGCCGTTGCGCGAGTGGCCGACCGCGGCGATGCGCCTGGCGTCCACGTCACGATCGCTAATGAGATAATCCACGCACCGATGAAAACCCCAGGCCCACGCCGCAATACTGCCGCGGTTCGTCGGATTGTTTTTCGCCAGATCCACCCTCCGCAGTGCTGCTACGGAGGACGGGTCGCCATGGGCGAGCCAGCGGTAGATGCCGTCGCTGACTTCCTTGCGATCTGAATCCACATCGCTGCTGCAAAAGCTGGCCAGCGCGTAGCCCCGTTCGACCAATCGGGCCAGCGGCCAGTCCTGCGACTGACCACCGCGCGCCGCTTCGGTGGCCGCGTTGTTCGTGCAGCCTTTGCAACTGTTGTAGAGCCAGCCGCGCGCGAGGGGCACGCGAGGGTCCGCGGTCAGCGCGTGGTTGCCGCAAAAGTTCATCGCGAGGAACACTGGCGCCGGACTGCGTCGTTCATTGGGAACGACAAGCATCAAGTCGATGGCCGGTCCCCAATCCCCAGCCTCGAGCCGGACGACCTTCAACGTCGCTTTACCGCCGAGGACATCGCGATGCACCGCATGAAGCTTCATGCTCATCTTCACCGGTCTGGGGATCTTCCCATACATGTAGTGCTGAAAGAGCGCCTTTAGCTCCGGACGCCGCTCCTGTTCCCATTGCTCGCGCGTAGTCACGCGGCGGCCGTCCAGCATCACGAGCGGATCGGGCAAACCGGGTTGAGCCGGGAGTTTGGCAGCGTCAGGGAAGTTTCGAGTCGGGGCGGTGATGCAGCCGGAGAGGACATTGAGGAGGAAAGTGCCAAGGACCAGCGTGGACCATCCGCAGGGTGCTTTCATGCGAGGAGCTTTGCCGAACTTCCACCGGCTGTCTAGCCGCCAAGCGAGGTCGGATCGCTCACGTCGCCTTTGTTGAAATCCACGTAGTCCTCGGTGAGATCGGCGGCGTACATGAGCGCGCTGCTCGTGCCGAGATTCAGCTTGATGTGGAGGTCGAATTCCCGTGGTGCAACCGCGGCGCAGAGTCGCCTGAAAGAAGCCCTGGTGGGTTGACCGCGCTTAAGGCTCCAGAGAATCTTCCGATGGCCCGGTGCGCTGTAGCCGATGTCCACCTTCTCTTCGACCACGGCCGCCGCGCTGTAGCCGAGCGCATCGATAATGCGGCCCCAGTTCGGATCGCCGCCGTGCCAGCTTGTTTTCACCAGCGCGCTGTTGGCCACCGCGCGGGCGGCAGCGTCGGCATCAGCAAAGTTCCTGGCGCCGCTGACCCGGACCGTGACAAATCGTGAGACACCTTCGCCGTCGCGAACGATCATTTTGGCGAGTTCGAGACAGACGTGGCTGAGGGCGGACTGGAAGATTGAGAATTGAGAATTAGAAACTGAGAATTTGGAATTGCCGGCCAGACCGTTGGCCAGCACGAGCACGGTGTCGTTCGTGCTCATGTCGCCATCCACAGTGATGCAATTGAAGCTGTTCGCCACCGCCTCCTGAAGAGCGGCCCGCAATACCTTCGCTTCAATCGCCGCGTCAGTGGTGATGAAGCAAAGCATCGTGGCGTGCAGTGGCGCGTTCGACGAGCGAGCGCGACCGGGTGTTGCCGCCGGTCGCGCGCCGCTGGCCGACATGCCCGGCTGAATCATCCCGGCGCCTTTGCAGATGCCGCCGATGCGGACCGTCTTGCCGCCCAGCTTGAACTCGATGGCAACTTGTTTTGGCCTGGTGTCGCTGGTCATGATGGCTTCGGCGGCCTCATCGGCATGGGCCACGCCATTGCCCAGGAGTCGCGCAACGCGGAGGATGCCGGCCTTCACGTTCGCCATCGGCATGATCACGCCAATCCGACCGGTGCTTCCCACCAGAACGTGTTCAACCGGCATGTGCAGTCGGTTCGCGACAATGGCGGTCATCTTCAGGGCGTCCTTCATGCCTTGTTGGCCGGTGCAGGCGTTGGCGTTGCCGGAATTGACCACAATGGCCTGGGCTTCTTCTTTCCTTACGCGTGACGCGCAAACCTTGACGGGCGCGGCGCACACCTGGTTCGTCGTAAACATGCCCGCGACGGTCGCCGGCACTTCGGAAACGATGAGAGCGAGGTCGCGCTTCCTTCCCTTGTTGGAACCCTTGCCGGTGCCGAGGCGTTTGATGTCGCAGAAGACGCCCGCCGCAAGAAAGCCCTGCGGGGCAACGATGGAACCGGCGACGCTCTTGAACTGTTTGCTCATGTGCGCCGCTGTTTGTGCCAGCGGCGGCGCGAGTGTAAATCATTTTCTCGCGCGGCAGGCACGAGCAGGAGCTCCCGGTTTGAGGCGGAGGTTTTCTGGCAAGGCAGGAGCCGGACCATTGCGCATCAGTTAAAGCTTTCGGGATACAGCTTGGAGGCGCAGTCGGGGCAAAGGCTGGGGCTGACGCGCGCTTCGGAGTAGCGCTCGATGTAAACCTCCAGCCGGCTCCAATGGCCTTTGGCGCTGAGAATGCGTTTGCACGTCACGCAAACGGGCAACAGTCCGTTGATGCGTCTGACTTCCGCGAGGGTCTCCTGCAATTTGCGGATCAGCCGTTCGCGTTCCTCCCCCGTCCGGCGCCGTTCTTCGAGCAAACGTTTTTCGCGAAGCACACGCCTGACCGCCAAAGGCAGACGGCCCAGTCGATCCTTGAGGATGTAATCGTCGGCGCCCTTGTCGATCATCTCCGCCGCTGTGGCGTCGTCCAGCGCCCCGGTCACGAGAATGAATGGAATGTCCTGCTCCAGCGTTTCGAGTTGGTCCAGCACGTCCAGCCCGCTCCACTTCGGGAGGTCGTAGTCCGAGAGCACGACATCATAGACGGCCTTGCTCAACCGCTGCATGAACTCCTCCGGCTGGCTCACGATGTCCGCGCAGACATTGTACCCATGCCGGCGAAGCGCGTGAAGACTCAGTTCCGCATCGGAAGGAGAATCCTCCACCATCAACACCCGGAGCGGATGTCCCGTCACAAACGCCGTCTCAAAACCTCTTCTGCTCATACTGCCAGACCCTTTCATTTCGGGGTCGCGGCGGATGTCACCCTGGCGGCCGGCCCGTTTGCCGAACGCCGGCCACCCGCCTGCGGCCAGCCTTGCTTCGTTGTTTCCAGGTTTCGGGAGCGCAGAAGCGGTGCCAGTTAAGAACGGAAGCTGTTGTTGGAGCGGTGAAAAACGGGCTTGGCATCTTCCCGTGCGGGAATCAGACGGGAGTTGAGTGGGCTGGAGCAATGGGGGTCGCGTCCGGAACTCTCTCTCATCGGTTTGGCGTTGAACCAATGGTGGACATTTCGTGTCTTGCGCAAGACACGCATCCTTGGGCCGGCAGGACTCGCGCAACCGACTCTCTCACCCGTATCGATTACCGGCCGTCAAGGCCTTTGAGATAGGCGAGGATCAACTCCGGCAGGTCGTTGCTGTAGCCGCCTTCGAGCAGGCTGAACACCGGCACGCCCAGCTTGCGCATCGATTCCCCCAGCCAATGAAAATCCTCCGCCTCCAGCGTCTCCTGCGCCAGCGGGTCGCGCGCATAGGCATCGAAGCCGGCGGACACTCCGATCAAATCCGGCCTGGCCTTCTTCATCTCGTCGAGCGCCCGTTGCAGCACCTTGCGATATTCTTCGCGTGGCGTACGGGGGGCAACCGGGTAGTTGAAACAGTTTTTGCCCACATTGGCCGTGCCGGTGCCGGGATAGCACGGATGCTGGTGAATGGAGAAGAAGACCGCGTTCGGATTGTTCACCAGAATGGCCTCGGTGCCGTTGCCGTGATGCACGTCGAAGTCAAACACGGCGACCTTCTTCGAACCAGTCGCGATGGCTTCCAGCACCGCGATGGCGATGTTGCTCAGGTAACAGAATCCCATGGCCCGGTCGCGCGTAGCATGGTGACCCGGTGGACGCAGGAGATTGAACGCCATCTCTCCCTTGCGGGCCAGGGCCAGCGTCCACAACGCACCGCCCACGGAACGGCGCGCGTGAGCGAAAATGTCCGGGTGCGTCGGCGTGTCGCCATCGAAGTCCTCCGCGGCGGCCTTCACCCGGGCCAGATGCTCCTTGGTGTGGGCGCGGAGGATGATGTCGTCCTCGACCGCGGTCAGCGGCTCCACCCAGTCGATGGGAAGTTCCTTTTGCCCGCGCAGTTTTTCCAAAGTGCGGGTGATGCGCTGAGGCCGTTCCGGATGGCCGGCGCGATGATAACCGGTGCAGCGTTCGTCGGTGATGATCTTCATGGTCGTCGGTCTGGTCGATGTTCTTCGGCAGCAATCGTAACGAAGCCGCTGACCCCAACGCAAGCGACGGGACGCACGAACGATGCGCGGAAAAATCTTTTCGCCCTCTGGTGGGGCAGGACTCATCCCACGATCCTGAAAATCTGTAGCGCTTGGCTGGTGAGTGGAGCGGGAACAGTCACACGCCCGCTTTTCAGCGTCGTCAAACGTTCCGTTCACCGTGAAGATTCTTTGAACAGCCGCTCAACAAATCGTTCCAAAGTCCGCTGAAAGGTTTGACGGGTCGGCGCACGGTCGTTACATCATAACGGCATCCGGTTGGCGCCGGGCGGACTGTTTCTCAATGCACGCTTCGATTTGTTTGTTGGCTCAATCCGAATTGGTTTCCGTGTGGCGATACGCCACACCGGAAGGCAAGGCGATCATTGTCGTCCTCGTCATTTTCTCCATCTTTGCCTGGTCGATTATGGCGGCCAAGGCCGTCCAGATGCGCCGGGCCAAGAAGCTCAACCTCTTCTTCGAGGCCGAGTTCCGCACGCAGAAGCACGTCCTCGACACCTATGACCGGAAATTGCAGGTGCCGGATTGTCCGCTGTTCATGGTTTATCAGGAAGGCTGTCGCGAACTGGACGCCCGCCTGCGCGCGGCCGGGAGCACGGTGCGCAAGCGTTTCGTCTCACTCAAAGGCATGGAACATGTCAAGCGCACGCTCGAACGGACCGTCGCCCAGCAATCGCTCAAGCTGGAGTCCGGACTCATCCTGCTGGCCATCGCGGTGAGCGGCGCGCCGTTTCTCGGACTGCTCGGCACGGTCTGGGGCGTCATGAGTACGTTCAGTTACGTCGCCATGAAGGGCAGTGCCGATTTGAAGACGATGGCGCCAGGAGTTTCAGCCGCGTTGATTACGACGGTGGCCGGCTTGCTCGTCGCCATCCCGTCGATGTTCGGCTACAACTGGCTGGTGCATAACCTGCGCGTGCGGACGGTGGAACTGGACAACTTTGCCCAGGAACTCACCTCGAACATGGAGACGGAGTATTTGCAGGAAGAGGAAGGATGATCGAATGGCCTTGAGACAAAGATTAAGATTACGATTAGGATTAAGAACAAGAAGCCTCGGACAACTTCTTAATCTTACTCGTAATCTCGCCACGCACGGTTCCGGACTCGAACGATGAGACGTTTCTCCCAACGCAACAGCCTGGTGACGCTGTCGGATATCAACATCACGCCGCTACTCGACCTGGCGTTCGTGCTGTTGATCATCTTCATCATCACCACCCCGCTGCTGGAGCAGGGATTGAACCTCAAGCTCCCGGCGGGGGGGCAGCCCGACAGCCCGAAGCTCAACCCGCGCGACATCCGCACCATCGACATCAGCCAGAACGGTCTCTACAAATTTCGCGCTGGCTACTCCACGCCAGAAGCCATTGCCGCCGAGTTGCGGCGGGAGCAGGTGCGCAACCCCAACCTCCTGGTCTATATTCGGGGCGACCAGGAGGGGGCGCTGAAGTATTGCGCCGCGATGTTGAATCAGCTTGAACGGGCGGGCGTCGTCAACATATCGCTGCGGACGGATCCGACGCCCCGACGCTGACACATGAACCGCTTTCAAAAGAAATGCCTGATTGCCTCCACCGGCCTGCACGGCTTTTTGCTGTTGCTGCTGGTGTTTGGCTCGGCGTTCTTCGTGTCAAAGGAAAAGCCTCCGGCCCAGCGCCTGAATGTCGTGCCCACCCACTTGATTGAGGCCGCCCTCGCGGGCGGCGGCGGAAATCCCAATCTTCCCCGAACCGAGGATCGCCAAAAGGGCGAGACCCTTCTTCCGCAACCCGCACCAGCCCCACCGCAGCCGGCACCCCCTCAACCCAAACCGCCGACGCCTCAGCCGCCAGAAGTCAAACGGACTGAACCCCGGAAAGCGGATCCGCCGACCCCGAAACCCACCAAGCCAACCGAAGTCGCCAAGCTGACTCCCGTGGAGAAAACGCCTCAAGCCAAGCCGAGGATTGATTTGAACGAGTTAAAACCCATCGCCCGCACCGAGACGGACAAGCGTAAGACCCAGCAGGAAGCGGAAGACCGTGAAGCCAGGCGGCAACAACGGATTGCGGACGCGCAGCGTCAGAAGATTGCCCAGGAGATTGGCATAGCCACTGAAGCGATGCGGCGCGGATTTTCCAGCGGCACTCAAGTGGAAGTCGGAGGGCCGGGCGGTGAAGCCTACGCCAATTATGGCGCACTGGTTCAGGCCGCCTACGATGATGCCTGGAAGATTCTGCCTGATCTCACCAACGATGACGCCGTCGCGGTCGTCCGCGTCACCATCGGGCGGGATGGGCGCGTGCTCTCGGCAGCCTTTGTCCGCAAAGCCGCCAGCGCATCGATGAACAAATCCGTCCAACGTGCTCTGGACACCGTGAAACAGCTTCCTCCCTTTCCCGTCTTTATCAAAGATTCCGAACGTAGTTTTGTCATTGAATTCAACCTGAAAGCCAAACGACTCGTGGGATGAATAGACATTCTTTTCTTTTGCCGTTGATTGTGGCTGTCCTGCTGCCCTTCCTCTCGAATGGCGTAAAAGGCGCGGAGGAACACCTGGTGATTCCGAAGTCCTACGATCCGTTCGGCTTCCTTAAACCCGTGCCCGTCAATATCAGCGGATTCACCGGCGAGGCCGACGCGGTGTTGAAGACCGATCTCACCTTCATGGGCGTCCAGCACGTGCCGTTGGAGCAGGCGGAATATCTCGTGACCGGCAGCACGGCGGGACGAGTCGAAGGACAGTTGGTCAACAAGGCGACAAAGAATCAACTGTTCGCCAGGGCTTACACCGGCGGCAGCACTCGGGCGCAAATTCACGCCTTCGCCGACGACATCGCCAAACAACTCACCGGGCTTCCCGGCATTGCCCAGACCAAGATGTCCTTCAAAGCCGAAGCCGGTCTCGGCCGCAGCGAAGTTTACATCGCCGATTACGACGGACACGGGCCCCTGGCCGTCACGAGCGATCAATCCATCATCGCCGGGCCGACGTGGCGGGATTCGGTCACGCTGCTCTATTCCTCCTACAAGCTGGGCAACCCTTACATCTTCTCGCATCAACTTAAGACCGGCGCTCGCGCCGCGGTCGCCCGTCATCCGGGCGGCAATTACAGCCCCGCCGTTTCGCCGGACGGCTCGCGTGTGGCCATGATCCTCAGCAAGAGCGGCAGCCCCGACCTTTATGTCGCCAACATCGACGGCAGCGGCCTGAAACAACTCACAACCACGCGCGAAGCGGAGTTCTCACCCTGCTGGTCGCCGGACGGCAAATTGATTTGTTACGGCTCACGGGAACGGGGGGCCGCGCTACTCTTCAGTGTTTCAGCCTCCGGCGGCGCTCCCAGGCATCTGGCGACGACAGGGGCGCCCAATCCCACCGAGCCGGACTGGTCGCCCGACGGCAAATGGATCGCGTTCACCTCGCAGACGCGTACCTTTCAGATTCACATCGTGCCGGCCAACGGTGGGAACGGCGGTACATCCATCGAACTGGTCGAAGGCGAAGATCCGTCCTGGGCGCCGAACTCGCGGGCGCTGATCTTCTGCCGCGGACGCGATCATGCCAAGCAGTTGTCTTTGCTTGACGTGCCTACCAAACGGGTAAAAACTTTGCCCCGCATTCTGGAGAGCAACTCGCAACCGAGTTGGGCGAAGTAAACAATGCACAAAAGGCTCTCCGCACCGGTCAACATCATGAAACTCGCAAAGTTCTCTTATCTGCTCGCCATTGGCCTGGCTCTCTCGCTGGCCGCCGTCGGCTGCCGTAAAGGTTTGGACAAAACCACCAGTATTCCCGGACGCGGAACCGCCCGAATCGGAGATGATAGTTCGCAGCCCCGGCCGCTTCCTGCTACGAACCCAACGATTCCCAACGATTTCACTCCGACAACGACCACTCTTCCCGATCCAACCAAACCGATTGAGCAGGCTGACGGAGACAGATTCCGGGATTGGAAGGAAAATCGCGAGGAGTTCGCCGCCCAGACGGTTTATTTCGATTTCGACAAATCGAACGTAAAGCCTGGTGAAGTTGGGAAATTGGAGGAGGTCGCCCGCCGGATGAAGAGCAATTTCCAGGGCAAGGCCCTTCGCATCGAAGGCCATTGCGACGAACGTGGCACCGAAGAATACAATCGCGCGCTTGGTGATCGCCGCGCGCTGTCTGTCCGCGAGAAACTCGCCGCGCTTGGGCTTGACCCCGCGATGTTGCCCACTATCACGTTCGGTGAAGAAAAGCCTGCCGATGCCGGCCATACCGACGCCGCATTCGCCAAAAACCGGCGGGCCGAATTGATCCTCCTGTCGCCTCCATAATCGGATCAGGGTTCTGCATCCGGAGCGCCGGTCTCGGCACGGGGCGAACGTCCAATCCACATCGAACCGCCGTGCCGGAGGCCGGCGCTCCGGATGCCCGTGTCATTTGCCGTCTGAATGGCTCTTTACTTTGCCTGACCGGGGCGTAGTCTGAATGGCAATCGTCAGTTTAATCATATGAATACGACATTATTCGCGATGCTCGGCTGGCCGGAAATCGTCGCCATCCTCGTCATCGTGCTCGTCCTGTTTGGCGCGAAGAAGGTTCCGGAGTTGATGCGGGGCATGGGCCACGGCATCAAGGAATTCAAGAAAGCCACGCGCGACGTGCAGGACGAAGTGCAGCGCGCCATCGAGGAAGAGCCGCCCCCGCCGCCTTCCCGCAAAATCGCGCAGGACCAAAGCTCGAGCGACGCAGCCTCCGCGTCGGCCCCAAAGACCTAGCCAGAGCCCTCGCCCCTGCCCATGGACTCCGAGCAGGAGGATCTGCCTCCTGATCCCAATCTTACTCGCGACGAAGAGGAAGAGGGAGGCGGTCCGGTCAAGAGTTTCCTCGAACACCTTGAGGACTTGCGCTGGATGCTCCTCAAGTGCATCGCCGCCATTTTCGTCGCGATGCTCGTCTGCCTGATTGGGGGAAATTTTCTTATCAAATTGCTGACCTGGCCCCTCGTTGAGGCCGAGTTTTTTCGGGCGGCCCGCGACCGGTCAGTGCCGATTCATCTGGGGACGAACGTCATCGCCAAGGTTTCCGCCACTGAACTCGCCAGTTTTTGGGGCACTAACGCGCCGAAATCCTTGCGCGCAGGATTCGTTCGGGAAGGTACGAACGTTCTCTTCAAAGTCGAACCGGACTCTGAGGCCTGGTCAGTCCCGAACAGAGGAATGGTCAGCCTCATCAGCCTGGGTCCGTTGAGCGGAATCATGGTCGCCATGAAGCTGGCCTTGTACGGAGGCCTGGTCATTGCCGCGCCATTCATCCTGTTCTTTGTCGGGCAGTTCGTGCTGCCGGCGCTGCACCTGCACGAGAAAAAACTCCTCTACCAGGTCGTCTCCTTCGGCAGTGTGCTGTTTTTCATGGGCGTGGCCTTTTGCTATTTTATCATCACGGCCATCGCCCTGAGCGCCGCCGTGCAGTTCTCGGAATGGCTGGGCTTCAGCGCCGATCAGTGGCGGGCGGAGGAGTACATCAGCTTCATGTGCAAATTCATGCTGGCCACCGGCCTGAGCTTCGAATTGCCGGTCGTGATTCTGACCGTTGTGAAAGTCGGGCTGCTGGACTACGTGCAGTTGAAGAAGTTCCGGTCCTACTGGATCGTCATCTCCCTGATCATCTCGGCGTTCGTGACTCCTTCAGGCGATCCGGTGACCATGCTGTTGATGGCCCTGCCGCTCTGGGTGCTCTACGAAGTCAGCGTGTGGGTTGCGTATGTCTGGAATCGCCGCGATATCAAGCGTGAGGAAGCGGAACGCAAGCGCGAGGAGGAGGAACTTCATCGTTCAGGCGGCGCGCCAAGGGATGCGTGAGATGAATAAAGCGTGAAACGTGAAACGTAATTATGCTCGGCAGACCAGCGGTTGTTTACGTTTCACGTTTTACGTTCACTCCGCCCTCAGCTTCCCACGCCTTTACCGTCGCCTCCAGGCTTCCCGCGTCCGCCACGTTCCACATCTGCGCGTTGCCGTCGATGCGCTTCATGAATCCACTGAGCGCCTTGCCCGGCCCCAGTTCGATGAAGCGCGTGAAACCCTGTGCCAGCAGGTAACGCATCGAATCCTCCCACCGCACAGACGATGTGACCTGATCGACAAGACGCTGATGGATTTCGGACGGCTCGCCGTGTGGTTGAGCCGTGACGTTGGAAATGACCAGCACGGACGCCGGCTTGAGGGAAACGGTTTTGAGCGCGGCATCCAGTTTGGGTTTTGCGCCCGCCATCAAGGTGGAGTGATACGCGCCGGCCACGGTCAACGGCAGAGCTTTCTTCGCCCCCTTGGCCTTTGCCACCTCGCATGCCCTCTCCATTTTTTCCGCGGGACCGGAAATGACGATCTGGCCGGGGCAGTTGAGGTTGGCCAGCTCCACGCCCGCTTCAGCACATGCCTCGCGCGTCTTCGCTTCGTCAAGTCCGATGACCGCCGCCATGCCGCCTCGGGTGGCATCGCAGGCTTCCTGCATGAAGCGCCCTCGCTGCCGGACAATTCCGATCGCTTCCTCAAAAGTCATCACCCCTGCCGCCGCGAGAGCAGTGAATTCGCCCAATGACAGACCGGCCGTGGCGTCGAACTTCAAACCCGGGGCCCGTTCCTTTAACAGTTCAAACGCGATCCAGCTGACGAGGAAAATGCCGGGCTGGGCGTTCTCCGTCTTCGTGAGTTCAGTGTCCGGCCCCTCGAAGCAAATCTTCGCCAGGTCGTAACCCAGCGCGGCGTTGGCCCGCTCAAACCATTGGCGGGCGGTAGGAAAGTGTTCGGCCAGATCCTTGCCCATGCCGACGGCCTGGGCGCCCTGGCCGGCAAACAACAATGCGGTTGTGGTCATAGCGTTCCACAGGTTAACCAGCATCGTCAGCCGCGAAAAGCCGTTTTACGCGAAGGGAGCAGGCCATTGAGCATTGGAAACTGAAAATCTGTCCCTTGCTCGAAGGAGCCTCGCAATTCTCATTATTCAATTCTCAATGTTGTTTTGTTCCGCGCCCGATTGATTCGCTGACATGTCCGCCGCGTCTCGTTACAACTGCGCCATGCCGAAATGGGTCAAGACCATCATCGCCATCCTGCTGCTGCCCTTGTGCGTGGGAGCCGTCAGCGCGTTGGTGAAGGTCCTGCGCGTCACCGGCAGCGCGGACACGTTCTGGGTCGCTTTCCTCGGCGGCGCGGCGTGTTGGGTCGTGATCTTTCTGCTCCTGCCCAAGCCAATGCTCATTTACGTCTTTGGCCACGAGTTGACACACGCGCTCTGGAGCTGGCTGTTTGGCGGAAAGGTGAAACGATTCAAGGCCACGGCCAACGGCGGCCACGTCGTCATTTCAAAGAGCAACTTTCTCATCGTGCTCGCGCCGTATTTTTTCCCGCTCTATGTCGTGCTGCTGGTGGCGCTCTTCGCTCTCGGTCATCTGTTTTTCGGCTGGGAACGTCATTTGCCCTGGCTCAATCTGCTGGTTGGCGCAGCCTATGCCTTTCACGTCACACTTACCTGGCACATCCTGCGGATGCGACAGTCGGACATCACCTCACAGGGGTATCTCTTTTCGGCTGTGGTCATTTTCCTCGGCAACATTGCCGTGCTGCTGGCCGGCCTTCCGCTGCTCACCGCGCGCGTGACCGTGCTCACGGCAATGGGCTGGTGGCTGCAAGAGTCAGACGCGGTATTGCAACGTCTGGCCCGGCTGCTGTGATGACGCAGCACATCGCCAGGCGCGCGTACCGGAATCGTCCGAGGGCTTCTGACTGGCGCCAGCTTTTGGACTGCGCCAGTGCTCTGGCGCTTTTCGATCCGCAATGCGTTCAAGAGCGGCACAACGGCGCCGCAGTCCAAGACGCCAGCAAGGCCGCTGCGGAATCAATGTCCTCTTCTGGAAATTCCTTCGCATCGCTGTCGTCCGTGCTTATCTTTGCCCCACTGAATCAATGGACGCGTCGTCTTCACATCTGAAGAATCTCGACTATTCGGTGGTGCAGCAATGCATGCACTGCGGCCTGTGCCTGCCGACCTGCCCGACCTACGATGCCACCAAAATGGAACGCAACAGCCCGCGCGGACGCATTGCGCTGATGCGTTCCATCGCTGACGGGCAGTTGGAGCCGACGAAGGCCTTCGCGGACGAAATGTACTTCTGCCTCGGCTGCCTGGCCTGCATGACGGCCTGCCCGGCGGGTGTGAATTACGCGGAGCTGTTCGAACACGCGCGCGCCGAGGCGGAGCAGAGTGGCGTTTTCGATTCGCCGAAGCGCGGCGCGATCCGTGGCTTTACCTTGCGCTGGCTCTTCATGGACCTGGGCCGGCTGCAACTGGTCGGCCATGTGTTGCGGCTCTATCAGCAGCTTGGGCTGCAAATTTTCGTCCGCCGTTCCGGTTTCCTCAAGCTGTTGCCGAAACGGCTGCGTGAACTCGAGGCCATGACACCAGAAGTGCAGCCTAGATTCTCCGCCGAACTGATCGCGCCGGTCACGCCTCCCGTCGGCACAAAGAAGTACTGCGTCGCGATGCTCACGGGTTGTGCACAGGATTTGATCTTCAGCGACGTGAATCGTGACACGGTGGAAGTGCTGGCGCGCAATGGCTGCGAGGTGGTCACGCCTGCCGAACAACTTTGCTGCGGCTCATTGCATGCGCACAATGGTGAATGGGAACTGGCACAACAACTCGCCCGAAAGAACATCGATCAGTTTCCGCCGGAACAGTTCGATGCCATCATCACCAATGCCGGTGGTTGCGGTTCACACTTGAAGCACTACGCGAAGCTGCTTGAGGGCGAGATGGCCTACGAACAACGCGCGCACGAGTGGGATCGAAAAGTGAAGGATATCCATGAATGGCTGGCGCAGATCGGCATAGCCGCGCCGCCGGCCGGGCTGGAACAGGTGGTGACTTATCACGAGAGCTGCCACCTGTGCCACGGGCAGAAGGTCAGCGCGCAGCCGCGCCAGTTATTGCGCGCCATTCCGGGAGTCAAGCTGGTTGAACTACCGGAGGCAAACTGGTGCTGCGGCAGCGCGGGCATCTACAACCTCACGCAACCAGAAATGGCCGGGCAGTTGTTGGAGCGAAAGATGAAACACATCCGCTCCACCGGATGCCAGGTAGTGGCCACGGGCAATCCCGGTTGCCTGTTGCAGATCGTGAACGGCGCGAAACAGGAAGGCTTGCCGCTGAGGGTGGTCCATCCGGTCACGCTGCTGGCGGAGGCGTATCGACAAACCGGCTGACGCAGATCCTGCGAGCCGTTTTAGCGGCACTTGCGCACCAAGGCGACCAGTACGCCCTGGATTAACAATTCGTGGGCGGGATATAAATTGGGATAGTCCGGGTTCTCCGCGCGCAGAAACGGACGCCCGTTTTCAATGGCGAACGTCTTGAGCGTGCTCTCCCGATCGATCAGCGCGGCCACCACATCACCGGGCTTGGGAGTCAGCGCGCGGTCGAGGATCGCGATGTCACCGTGAAGGATGTGCCGGCCAACCATGGAATCGCCCCGCACTTCCAGTGCGTAAATCTGGGCATGAGGACGCAATCCAAGGCTCTGTAGATCCACGGCCACAGACCGATCCGCTTCTTGTGTCCGTTCATCGGCAAAGCCCGCCGGGATGGTGCCATACAGTGGCACGTTGACCAGCGGGCGGCGTCCTGCCTGTTGCAATGAGGGCACAACCGAATGGGATCGCGCGAGGCGCGGATGATGCACGAGGTAGCCTTTTTTGCGCAAGGCACGGACATGGTCGGCGGCAGCTGTCATGCTGCGAAAGCCGAACTGACGCGCGATTTCGCGCAGCGTCGGCACGACGCCGCTTTCGAGCTGGCTCGCCTGAATAAACTCAAGAATCTCCTGCTGCCGGGACGTGAGTCCTTCCATAGGTTTTGGGTCGGAGGCGAGGGTAGCGCCCCGGCCAATTCTGTCAACGCGCGAATCGCCCGTACTTGTTCGTAAGCCCGAAACCGCAGCCCTTGGAACAGCACCTGAAGAACTTCGAAGCCGCGCTTGCAATCCGGCCAAAGCATCCTCATGCTTACGCTGCATTTTCCCCGGCAAGGGATCGGTTGTTCCGCCCGCGCCGTGGCAGCCAACGCATGAGCACATTGCCTGAAGCGGATTTTGATTTGGAAAAGCTGTTCCTCCCGGCCTGGGCCAAGGAGTCGCCGCAGCACAACCGCTTTGCCAAGTTCGAAGGCGAATCCGAACGGCGCGACGACCGCCGTGGGGATCGCGGCGACCGGCGTGACCGACCGCCCCGCCGGCCTGGCTTTGGCCAGGGCAAAGGCCCGTCCCCTCCGCGCGGGCCAGGTGGAGGCGACCGTCCGCGCGGGCCACGTCCTGGCGGCGGACCGTCGCGGGACCGCGATCGAGGGCAGGGACGGCGGCCGGATTCCTTCCGTCCAGCGCCTCCCGCGCAGCCGTTGCCCGAGGTGCAGGTCTCATTTATCGCCGAGGACCACGGCGTGGATTTCCTGGCGAAGCAGATTCGGATGACGGGCCGCGCCTATCCGCTGTTCGAGATTGCGCAACTTGTGTTGCAGAAGCCCGAACGGCACTCGGTCACCTTCAGCGTGAAGAAGAAGGAAGACGGCGCGATCATCCAGCCGCTTTTCTCTTGTGCGCTCGACGACACACTCTGGCTTTCGGAGGATGAGGCGGTGCGTTACGTGCTCGACCGACACTTCACCACATTCTACCAGGCTGAACGCACGAAGATCGATCCGCCCAAGGGCGTTTACACCTTTGTCGCCCAATGCGGGATGAGTGGTGTCATTCTCGGACCGCCCAACTATCACGATTACCAGAACCAGCTTCGCCGCGTCCATGCGGAGCGGTTCGCGCGCCTGCCCTTTGACGCCTTCAAAGCGCGCGTGAGAATCGTGAAGGATGAGGAAGTCGTAAAAAAATGGGTCGAAGAACAAAGTTGGAAGACTGAGTTCAACTGCCTGAACCTGCCGGAGCCGCTCAAGCTGCCGAACCTTGAAGAAGTCACCAAACACTTCCGGCAAGTGCATCTCGCCAACATCATCAAGCCGGTCGAAACCGTCCGCCTGGCCGGCGAGGCCAGCCGGAACATTCGCGACCGTGAATTGATGCGGCTCCTGCGCCAGCGTTGGGAGGAACAGAAACGGTTCCCGTTGCAGATCGCCACCACCTTGAGCCAGCAGTTCGCAGCGCGCGGATTGCAATTCTTCAAGGTCAACAAAACAGTCACCCATGTCGCGGTGGCGCGTCCGCATTTTCTGGATTTGGAAGCGACGCCGGTCTCCGACGGCGTGAAGCGCATCGTCGAGTTCATCAATGCCACGCCCAAATGCACCCACAAGCAGTTGCTGAAGGCGCTCGCTCCGGCTCCCCTTTCAGTCGCGTCCGAGACGCCGACAGCTGATCCATCCCCCGTAGCAGAAGGCGCCACGCCGCCGGCGGAGAATCAACCGCAACCGGCCGCGCCTGTTGCTCCCGTATCAGCCGAACCAACTCCTGAAATGGCCGCGGTGATGACCGACTTGCATTGGCTCATCCATCAGGGGCACGTCATCGAATTTGCCAACGGCATTC
>Ga0187893_10000943_pt1 | contig 73128 bp, 62 predicted proteins | sample MA1701074metaG_FD_139574 | JGI IMG/M metagenome (GOLD analysis project Ga0187893, IMG submission 139574) | White microbial mat communities from a basaltic lava cave in the Kipuka Kanohina Cave System on the Island of Hawaii, USA - MA170107-4 metaG ...
GATCGACGGCGATAGCTACCGCCGCCGGGTCGCCGAGGCCAAGCGCAAGCCGCCGCGGCCGGCCGCGGACAGCTGACGGGCCGCCGGTCGGAATTCCCGCGCTTCCTCATGTCGCGCAACACCTGGTTGAAATACGTATTGATGCCGCCGTACGTTTGCCGCGCGTAGACGATACCGTCGACGATTATCCGCATTCGCGTGGGGTGCTGCGGTGGCAAGCCTCCGCGAAGCATCTTACCAGGCACACGCCTGATGTAACATGATCTCTGACGTTGGAACCGACGATAGCGTCGCACTAAATCGGATCCTGCTTTCTTGGACACCGGTTTTTACTAGCTATGGTGGGACCAAGGAGCCCAGCTTGGGAAAGAAGTCGCGGAAGCCGACTGTGCACCTAGCCGTCTTGGAGGTTAGAAACTACTTCAGGCGGCTCGACCGGGCGTTGAGTGGCGGACGCATACAGGACCTCCATGGCTGGACTGTGGAGCAGGCCCAGGCCGTGTTGGTCGCCGATTCAGGCCGGGACGCTGTGCAGCAGGAAGCGCAGGCTGTGCACGCTCTGGATCGGGTACGTAAAGGTGCGTTTGGGCTCCCTGAGAGTGTCGATCTAGACGCTGCTCCGAAGGTTGTGGGCGAGAATGCTCGGCTGCTGCCACGTACCGTGACGGCTAGGGGTAGGCTGGTGTGAGCAAGCGTCATGGTGTGTCCGCTATCAGTCTGATGTCTTACGACTATCGACTCCTGCTCGCGACGATTCCCAGGTACTTGCATTTCGTCGACGAGGTCCTTCTAGGTGTCGACAGTGAGGGCCTGACATGGTCCGGCGAGCGATTTGACATTCCGGCGTCATTTTTCGCCGAGCTGCGCCTGATAGATGAGAACCCATCGAAGATCCGGTTGGTGTCGCAGCCTTTCTATTTGGCTTCCCGGTCTCCGATGGAAAATGAGGTGATAGAGCGCAACGTCTTGTCGAAGGAAGCTCGACACGATAACTGGTTAGTATCTTTCGATGCTGACGAAGTCCTGCTGAATCCCGAGGAATTCTTCGGTTTTATCCAGCGAGTGAAACGTAGGGCGCGTGACGTTGACGTTGACGTTCGATTGATTACGGTGTTCAAAGACCTCGGCGGAGCGGTCCTGATCGTTGCTGCTCAAGAAGATGGCGCGCTCGAGCAGTGTCCGGTAGGGACCCGCAAGAGGGACGCATTCGCCGTGGGACGTCGGACAGGAGCCGAGTCGGTGCTCAGTCCAGGCCTCGTGTTGCACTACGCCTGGGCTCGAAGCGAGGAAGACCTCCTTCTGAAGCTGCGGAATTGGGGACACAGTCGGGACTTTGATGCTCAGAAATACTTTGAGTTCTGGCGCGGCGTGACCGAAGAGAACTACAGATCACTTCGGGAGTTTCATCCTATTTGGCCACGTCTCTGGCCAAGGCTGGTGATGGTGGACAAGCGTAACTTGGATGATCTAGATCTCCGGGCCTTGCGATGTCACGAAGGTTCGGCGGCTGGGATGGCGGTGCGGCGAGTCTGGGAAGGTCTGGTTAAGCGGTGGCGTAGGCGGCCTCTAGGTAGATTAAAAGGAGACGGAGGCGGTAGGAAGAGCGCTAGGTGATGCAGAGAGTACTTAACTAACGGAGAACCTCCACCGTGTAGTCAAAATCGCAACGATAGACGCCTGGGAACACAACGGTGTGCTGCGTTAGCGCTGGGTTTTGCGCGAATTGACAGGTGGCAGCATGTTCGATGTAGTCAATGTCCTTATCTTCTTCGACCCCTACACGCCCGAGCCAAAGGCCCACGAAGTACACACCTGGCTTAAGCAGGACGTTCCGAACCTCAAACCGGGCGCGAACTGTCTCGCCAGGTCCAAGTGACACGAAGTCCTGCTTCATACCAGTGTCAGCATCGATTAGGCGATAACCAGTCGCGTCAGCGATGAATGCGGCCAGGTTAGCGTGATCGATGGCCGCACTGGCGGTGGCCGTGACGTCGATGACGAGATCGCAGCCGGTGGTGGCGACGGACGATAGCTCTCCGGTGGCAGTGACGGCGGATACCTTCAGGAAGGTGAACCGAGCCTTGGCGTTACCCCGACGCACAGCGTTACTGAGGTCATGGTCGGCGGCCACAGGAGTCAGAGATCGAGCCTGGTAGGTGGCGGCCACTTCGGCTGCAGGGCCATCGCTCAGAAGCTTACCATCATGGAGAAGAAGAGCCCTCTGACAGAGGGCGGCGACGGCTCCCACATTGTGGCTAACGAAAAGGATAGTTCGCCCTTCGTGTGAGATGGCCTTCATCTTGCCTAGGCACTTCCTCTGAAACGCCGCGTCCCCGACCGCGAGAACTTCATCGACGAGCAGAATGTCTGGCTCGAGATGCGCGGCAACAGCGAAGGCGAGCCGGGTGTACATTCCACTGGAATAGTGTTTGATGGGTGTGTCCAGGAAGCGCTCGATTTCGGAGAATGCAACGATTTCATCAAACCGCTGCTTTATGTCGAGCCGGCGCATCCCTAGGATGGCACCGTTGAGGAAAATGTTCTCGCGGCCCGTGAGTTCCGGATGGAACCCCGTACCGACCTCAAGAAGGCTGCCGACGCGTCCTCGCAAGACGATGCGGCCTCCGGTTGGCTCTGTGATTCTGCTCAGAATCTTGAGTAGCGTCGATTTTCCGGCGCCGTTACTGCCGAGAACTCCGACGACCTCCCCCTGTTTGACGCTAAAAGTGATACCATCCAGGGCCCAGAATTCTTCACGGCTAGTGGCTTTGGCGCGATTTCCAAAGAAAAGGCCACCGAGGGCCCTGGCCTTCGAGGCGAGCAGATCGCGAACGCCGAGGTGGGAACTTTCGCGCCGATGCGCGATAAGGTACTTCTTGGAGATACTCTCCACTTCAATTACGGGCGTGTTCATGTCGAGTCGGGGTGGCGACTAGAGGATGTCCGCGAAGGTCTTCTCGACCCGGCGGAAGTAGAGCGCTCCCGTCGTGGCCATCGTGAACGCGACGATCGCCGAGATGAGCATGATTGCCATCGGTGGCTCGGATCGGCCGACCAGAGCCCAACGGAAACCTTCTACAACGCCGACCATTGGATTGATACCGTAAAGGGTGCGCCAGGGCTCGTGGATGAGGCTGGACGGGTAAGCGATAGGTGTGGCGAACAGCCACAACTGCGTGAGGAAGGGTACAGCGTGGTCGACATCACGATATTTTGAATTGAGGGCCGAAAGCCAAAGGCCGGCACCGAGCGCAACGCAGAGGGTCAGCAGACACAGGAGCGGGACCAAGATGGTAGCCGCCAGCCTTGGCCACAACCCGTAGGACCAGGCGACGGCGAGCAGGACGAGAAACGACAGCGCGAAATCAGGTAGCCCGCCCAGGATGCGGGCTAGAGGAATAAGCAAACGAGGGAAGTAGATCTTTGTGATGAGATGGGTGTTCGCGACCAGGCTGTTGGACGAGAGCGCCAGGCCTCTAGCGAAAAAGGTCCAAGGAACTAGAGCGGCAAGGCTGAAGAGCGGGTATGGGATGCCGTCGGATTGTATACCCGCCAGGTGGCCGAAAAACACGGCAAAGACGGCTGCAGTCATCAGGGGCTGGATGATCACCCACGCCGCACCGATCACGGTCTGTCGGTAGCGCACCTTTATATCCCGCCACACCAGGAAGTAGAGGAGTTCGCGATATGCCCACAGATCGCGAATCTTCAGCGGCGCCCAGCCCATGGAGGGTCGGATGATAGTGACGACTCCACCGGGCTCTGGAGCCGACGCTGGCGGGAATGTGACCGAGGCGTTCTCGGGTGAAAAGACAGTTGGATTGGGGAGATCGCGCATATTCTGTTCCTGTTGCGTGCTGACGTACCTCGGTACCAGTATACGGCGCAGAATGGCGGCGACCAAGAAAAAGGTCTCGAACAAGCATCAGATCGGGGAAGGCTTAACTGGGGCCGAGCACCTCGAATATGCGGTTGACGTTGTCAGTGTGAGAAGCCGCGGATAGTTGGAATCCGCGCGAGGGTTGAGCGGAGGGGTCGGCGGCGGCGTGAAGGCGCGCATTCTGCCGTTTGCCGTGTATATCCTGCTTACCGGAGTGGAGGCTGGCCCCTCGGTGGTTGAGCGATTCATTCCTCTGTCCCAAGTTTGGACCGGAATCGACAATCTGTGGCTCTATCCACTCAAGATTGGCATCGTTTTGACGCTCTTAGTCTGGTATCGGAGCGACTACGGCGAACTGCGAGGTCCGATCTTTGGGGGAGGTCGTGAGGCGCTGCTCGCCATCGGCACGGGCGTCTCTGTCTATATCATGTGGGTTCAGTTCAGCTGGCCCTGGGCGACCCAGGGCCAGCCCGCGGGCTACGACCCTTTTCGAGCCGGTCTCGCTGCAGGTGTGGCGTTGGCGGTGCTCCGGACCTTCGGAAGCGTCGTGGTCGTTCCGGTAATGGAGGAGCTCTTCTGGCGTTCGTTCCTGGTCCGATACCTCGTGAATGCAGACTTCCGGACCGTCAGCCTGGGCGTGTTCACGCCGTTCTCGTTTGTGGCGACGGTCGTCCTGTTCGGGCTCGAGCATCACCTCTGGCTGGCGGGCATGGTGGCTGGCGCGGCATACAATCTGGTTCTACTGCGGACTCGCAGATTATGGCCGTGTGTCGTTGCCCACGGCGTAACTAACCTGTGCCTGGCAACCCATGTATTGCTGCGGTCGGAATGGCACTGGTGGTGATCACCGTGCGACCGGGCGGGCAGCACGTGATGCCCCGGCGGCGATCTCGGCGAGGCGAGCCAGGGCGTCGAAGTCCATGCCGATGTCCTTTCCGTCGGTTGCCGCTCGCTTGAAAGGACTGCTTGGCCCCAGGCGGTAGTCGCCCCGCGCCAAGTCCATGAAACCCGCGTTCTCGACCGTCACCAAGGAAGTACCGTCCGGGTATTTCTGTGCCAGATTTGTGATGCCCGGCCCCCCCAGGAAGACGTTCTTCTGAAAGATGGCGTTGGGGAAATAGTGCTGGATCGCGGCGGTCCCCGTGCCGAGGGTGTTGCCGCTGATCCCCCCGGCCCCGTGATGGGTGAGGTTGTTGCGATAGACGAAGTTAGTCACCGGAGCGGCCTCGATGAAGAGCGTGGCGAAGCTCGGGGCGAAGGCCGTGTTGTGCTCGATGACGATACTATCCATCGCCGCGCCCTGAAGCTGAAAGAGCGTCTTCTCGAGACCCGCAAACAGGTTGTTGGCGATCGTGATTCGCTTGGTGGAGCCGCTCTGCTGGCTGTCATCCCGCCCGAGAAAGGACACACCAGATGCTGACCGGATGACAATGTTGTTGACGAAAGAGACATCCTCGACGGTGGACCATGGAGCCCCGCCCTGCTGATTCCGAGGAGTGAAGAGGATGGCGAAGCCCGTCTGGGCGTGCTGCCAGCAATTCTCGAACAAGTTGCCGTCGACGAGCACCCGGCGAGCGTTCTTCAGCTCGAAGAGGTTCTTGATCGTCCAGGGCTTGCCGGCATAGGAGGGATGGCCGATCCTCCAGGACAGGGGCTTGAAGAAGTAGTTGCCCCGCACCTCGATGTCCGAGGGCGTGAGGTTGGCGATGTGGGGGTCGGCGCCGCCGAACATGATGTTCTCTCCGGCGCCCTCGAGGTAGTTGTTGGCGATCTTGAACGGACCGGGGCCGTTGTATCCCAGGATCGCTTGAGAGTCGAAGCCGTCCACGTGGATGTCGGAGATGTGCGAATCGATGACCGCAGAGGAGGCGCTGTTGAGCAGCACACCGCGGAAGCTGTTGATGGCGGGCAGTCCGTGGACGTAGGACCGGTCGAGGATGAGGTGATGCGGGGTATCCTCGAGAGATTTCTGGTCACCGCCGAAAGCCACGATGCTGTAGATGCCCTTCACCTGGGGGGTGATCGTGAACTCGATGCCGACGAGGCGGTAGTGGTGTGATCCCGGGGCTGCGGTGACGGCGGGGTTACCGTTCGGACTGACCACCTTGGGCATGAGGCTACTGTGCGCGGGAGTCACGCGCGCCCCGGGGGCAGGCAGACTGCTGTCGGGGGCCGACGTGCGGACGATGATCCACCCGGCGCCCGTCTTCTTGGGCAACGTGAAGTTCCCGGTGAAGATCGAGCCGGCTTCGAGCTGGATGACGTCTCCCGGCTGGGCGGCGTTGAGCGCTGCCTGGAAGTCGCCGCCCGTTTTGACGGTAGTGGTTCGCCCGGTTGGCGAGGGATATGTGGTGTCCACGTAGGCTTGTGGTAGAGCCGCGGGGCCCGCGGGGGCCGCCCAACCTGCAGGCAGCGGTGCGGCGAGGATCAGGAGCAGCACCAGAGGGGCGGCGATGCGTCGAAGCATGGGACCTAGTATAACGGCGCGGGGCGCGCCGTGCGGCGATTCTATGGCGACGAGCCCCGAGGTTGAGTAGCCTATGGGCGTGGAGCCTCGGACGGCACGGACGGGGTTGCCGTACGTAGGGTCTCTGCGGGGGGGCCTCGCCCTTTCGCAGCTTCCTGCCCTCGACGGGTTGCGCGCGGTGGCCGCCTTTCTCGTCGTCATGTACCACTTCGGGGTCGGGAATACCTCCGGCGGTCTAGGGGTCCTGACATTCTTCGTCCTGAGTGGGTTCCTGATCACGTGGCTTCTGCTCAAGGAGTACGACCGATACGGAAATGTCTCCCTGCGACAGTTTTACACGCGGAGGTCGCTGCGAATCTTCCCGGCCTTCTACTGCTATTTCGGCGGTCTCCTTCTGTTGCTGGTGATCTTCAACAAGCGTGTCGTGTGGGGGCAGGCGGCTTGGGCTGCCCTGTATGTGAGTAACTATTACCAGGCGATCTGGGGGGATCCGAACACCGGGTTCAGTCACGCCTGGAGCCTGGCCATCGAGGAGCAGTTCTACCTGCTGTGGGCGCCGGCGTTCGTCTGGCTGAGGAAGCGGACGGGCTCGATGCTACCCGTGCTCGCGAGCACGATCGGCGCGCTGTGGATCTACCGCGCCGGACTGGTGCTGGCCGGGGTCGGCCACGGCTACGTGTACGAGGCCTTTGACACCCGAGCCGATCACCTGCTGATCGGGTGTGCCCTGGCGGTCATGCTGCGTGAAGAGCGCGCACCCGGACTGTGGAACGCACTCTGCGGCAGCTCAATCTGGCCCGTCATCACCGTCGGCCTCCTCGCCACCTCAACGAGGCTTGGCGACGCCTACGGGACCTTCTACCGCGACGTCATCGGGTTCGCAGTGGAGCCGGTACTGGTGGCGGTGTTGATCCCGCAGCTGATCGCCTTTCGCGGGGCGGCCGTTGGGGCGTGGCTGAACTGGGCCTGGGTGCGCTACCTTGGTCGGATCTCGTACTCGGTCTACCTCTACCAGCAGATCGTGGTGGGCCCGGCGAAGACGCTCCTGGCAACGGCGCCCGCCCCGGTTCAGCTCCTGGGGGCCATCACGGTGATCATCGCCCTGGGGAGTGCCTCCTACTACCTCGTCGAGCGGCCCTTCCTGAGGCTCAAAAAGCGAATCGGAAGTCGAGACGGGGACGCCGCAGGTGCCAGCGGGTGAGGTGTCGCTTGCTGTCGAGAATTACCGTGCCGGGAGCGGGGTTCTCGTTGCCCGGGAGGCGGTAGACCCGGATCTCGCTTCGAGGCAGAACGCCGGGCTGGCTCGGAACCGTCGCCACGAGCTGAAAGCGGTCGGGGTACCGTGCCAGGGTTTCCAGGATGAGGCGATGGTGCTCGTACACCACGCGGCCGGGCGAGAGGTCGAGGACGAGAACGCCCACCGGAAGCTGGTCCAGGTGTCCTAGCAGCTCGGCCGGGGTGGAATAGTACGGTTCCTGCCGCCTCCCGTTCCAATCGACCCGCGCGAGGGCCTTCGTGGCGCGGAGCACGAAATGGCCCGGGCGCTGCTCCCGCATGGCGATCTCGGCGATGAGCATCCCCTCTCCGTCACCTTCGGATGAGACCAGGATCACCGAATTCTTGAGCTCGGGTCGTCCGAGGAGGTCCGCGGCTACCCGGATGAATCCCATCTCGGTCTTTCTCGGGATATGGAACGTCTCGACGGCGAATGTGACGGTGACTGCTGCCGCCAGCACCGCGATGCCGATGGTCGGCGCCAGGCGGAGGTATCGAGCCGCGGCGGCGAGCCGGACCGCGCCCGCGACGAGGAACATGACGAGAACGGGCGTCACCGGCACGAGATACCGCTCCTCGAACCCCGCCGCCACCACGGTATGGAACAGCCAGTTGCTCAGGACCAAGCCGATGACGGCGGCCCAGAGTCCCGAGACGGCCCCGCGTCGAAGGGGAAGAATGACGCGATCGATCAAGCCCAGGGTGACAAGCGGCAGGAGGGTAAGACCGAGCGCGCGGACCGCGTGAAATGCGTAGAAGCCCCCCGCGGCGTTCGTATACCTCCATCCGAGATTCTGGGCGAACGTCTCGGTAACGGCCCGCGCGGTGAAGACGTACCAGGGCCCGCAGAGAACAACCACGATCACGAGCGGCAGCCAGAACGACAGGCGGCGGAGAAGAGAAAACCGGAGCGAGATCGCCAGCGCGATCGGGGGAAGGAAGGCAAGCGCCAGACCATTGCCCTTGGTCAGGATGGCGAGCGAGGCAAGGAGGCCGAAAGCTGCGGCGTCCCGAGCCCGGCCGGTATCGAGGTAGCGCCCGAAGACAAGGGCGGCGCCAAAGGTGAACAGGGCGACCGGGACATCGGCCATGACGTTCTGGGCCCATGCCTGGTTGAGAGGCAGGGCGACCAGCAGTAGCCCCGCCAGCAGGGCGGCCGGGGTTCCGAATTCGTCGCGGAGCGCCCTGAACAGCATCAGCGCCACGAGACTCATGAGGACGGCCATGAGCACGAGAACCGAGACGCGGGAGGTGGAAAAGAGGAGTGTCCACACCGCCTGGATCATGTAGAAGGCCGGGGGCCAGTGACCCAGCGCGACCTTGGGATAGTGCAGGTAGTAGTCCGCGGCATACTGCAGGGGCGGCCAGGGAAACCCGCTGGCGATCCAATCGTGCACCAGGAGACCCGTGACGTAGTGGGCGGGCTCGTCCGGATATCCCGAGAAGGACGCGTGGTAGGCACCGGCCAGGTACTGGAGCGCTACGGATAGGCCCATGAACAGGAGGAAGGCAGGAACACTCAGGCGCCAGCCTTGCTCCCGCGCTGCTGCCGAAGTCGAGCCCGGAAGGTCAGGTGCGCTCGTGACGAAGCTCCGGGCTGACCTCGGAGATGATGCCGAGTAGCTCCCCGGCCCGTCCAGGCCATGTGAAATGTAGCCGGATGATCTTCTGGAGATTTGCGAGCGTCTCGTCGAACTCACGCGGGCGGTCCAGGAAGAAGAGAATCTGCTGGGCCATGGCCCGGGGGTTGCTCGCGACGAGAAGGCTCCGGCGCATGGGCTCGTCGAGGAACTCGACCGCGATGGCCGTGGCCGCCACGAAGGTGCCGACCGAGAGCGCCTCGACGATCTTGTTCTTGAAGCCGCCACCCGACACGAGGGGAGCGACGTAGAGCTCGCTACGGGCAATCTCGCCGCCGAGATCGTCCACGTACCCCAGGATTCTGACGTCGGCGGCGGCCAGCGCCTGCAGCTCAGGGAGGGGATTTCGCCCGGCCACCACGAAGGTGATCCCTGGACGCTCCCGGCGCAGGAGCGGCAATACGTGGCCAATGAACCAGACGGCCGCCTGATGATTGGGCGGGAAATTCATGTTGCCGGTGAAGATCAATTGGTCCTTGATCTTCGCTTCCACGGGCTTCGTGTGCGCGTGGACACCGTTGAGGAGGACGCGAGTCTTCTGTGGGTGTCCGAGGATGCGTTCGAGTACCTGCTTGTCCGCCGGCGAGACGGTGATGTTGGCGCGGGCCCGCCGGCCGTAGTAGCGCTCCTCGAGCCAGGCGTGGAGGAGATAGCGGAGGGCGACAAGCAAGGGGCCGAGCTCGAGCGAACGAACATGGCGTCTTGCGGCGCGAGCATGGTAGAGGACGAACGAATCCACCCAGTCGATCAGGACGGGCAGCCGCTGCGCCAGGTCTGGCAGGAGGAACAGCATCTGTCGAGCGCTGAAGATGCAGAGATCCGGTCGCATGCGCTCGGTGATATCGGCGAACTGGGCGCGCACGCCGCGTCGGGCGGTAGCGAAGACGCGCTGGCCAATGCCCGGAAAGTCCACGAGCGGTCCGAGCAGGCTTCGCCCGCTCGGCAGACGGTGGTGAGTGTCGACGTAGCCCGTGATGAACGACTCGCGCTGGAGACGGTCGAGAAAGGCGCTCGTCGGGGCGCGATCATTGCCGGGCTCGTGGTTGACCGCAAAGTAGACGGCGTGGCCCTGCTTCAGGAGCTCGCGGGAGAGGTTGAACCAGCGAAGGTTGCCACCGTGGAGCATACCGGAGTGATGGTCGAGATCGATGAGCCACAGAATGCGCAGCCGACGGAGCTCCGGAGGAGGAGCCGGGCTCATCGCCAGGAGGGAATCAAGGTCGGCGGGCCGCGGCTGGCTGTTCAGAGCGGAAGGGTGGAGAGTCACTGGGCGGGGCGCGCTCCGGGTGATGGCGACTCGCCGGCGAAGCTCCGCACGAGGTCGACGAGGATATGCTGTCGGCCGAGGGCGGCGACGGCGTCGGCCGCGGTCTGGCCGGCGTTGCCGAGCACGACCACTTCCGCGTGCTCCAGCAAGCTGCCCAGCGTGGAACACATCAGCGAGGCGACGTGGGGAATCTCCTCCTCGATGTAGCGCTGGTTCGCGCCCCCGAGACGGGCGATCGACACATTCTCGTCCAGGATCCGGAGGTCGCACCCCTTGCCGATCAGCGACTCCACCAGGCGAACCATGGGGCTCTCGCGCAGATCGTCGGTCGCGGCCTTGAAGGCGAGGCCGACCACGCCGATGCGCCGGCGGCGGGTGGCGAGGATCCGACTCACGGCCTGCTGGATTTGCCGCTCGTTGGAGGGCAAGATCTCGGAGAGCAGGGGCACCGCCAGGTCGACGCTCCGGGCGGCATGGAGGAGCGCGCGCAGGTCCTTGGGCAGGCAGGAGCCTCCGAAGGCGAAGCCGGGACGGAGATAGGCGTCGGAGACGTTGAGCTTGCGGTCCGTGAGGAAGACCCGCATGACTTCCTGGGCGTCGGCGCCCAGGGCGTCGCAGAGGTCACCGATCTCGTTGGCGAAGGTCACCTTGAGGGCGTGGAAGGCGTTGGAGACGTACTTGGCCATCTCCGCGGTGCGCACCGAGGTGTGCACGAACGGGGCGTTCACCCCGGCGTAGAGCTCCTCGAGCACGGAGGCCGTTGCCGGCTCCTGGCAGCCCACGAGGGTCAGAGGGGGCTGGGCGAAGTCCCGCAGCGATGATCCCTCGCGCATGAACTCCGGATTCACGGCGACCGCGAGGCCGTCGGCGGCCGTCGCGCCCCGGAGGGCCGGAAGCAAAACGGACGCGGTGGTACCGGGCAAGACCGTGCTCCTGAGCACCACGGTATAGGGCCTGGCCAGGTGCCCGCGCGCGCGACCGATGCTCTCGGCCACGCGCTGAACCGCCGTCACATCGAGCTGGCCATTGTCGCGACTGGGAGTTCCCACGCAGATCAAGGCGAGGTCCGATTCGCCGACCGCCTCATCGGCGGAAGTGGTGGCACGCAGGCGCCGGTCCCGGGTGACGTCGGCGAGAAGCTCCCCGAGGCCCGGCTCGACCAGGGGCGATGTCCCCGCGTTGACCATGGAGACCTTTTCCTCGTTGATGTCCGAGCCGACCACGCGATGCCCGGCTTTCGCCAGACAGGCGGCGGTGACACACCCCACGTAACCGAGACCGAAGACGCTAACGCGCATGGCTCGTGGCGATCTCCTCACAGTAGCGCTCGAATTGTCGTCCGACCTGCTCCCAGGAAAAGCGGCCTTCCACCAGGGTTCGCCCCGCGGCGCCGAGGGCGTGCCGACGAGAGGGGCTCTCGATCAGACTCACGACCGCGTCCGCGAAGTCCGCTGGACTGTCGGCGCGGAGAAAGTGCTGGTAGGGCACGATCGGCAGCCCCTCGGCGCCAACCGTGGTTGCCACGACCGCCTTGCCCATCGCCAGCGCCTCGAAGATCTTGAGGCGGGTACCGCCCCCGATCCGGAGCGGCACTACGTAGACCGCCGCCTCGGCGACGTACGGGCGAACGTCGGCGACCGTCCCGGTGACGATGGTCCCGGCCGCGGCCCCCGCCGCTTTGAGCCGGTCGCTCGGGTTGCGACCGACGACGGTGAGCGAGACGCCGGGGACCCGCCGACGGATCTGCGGCAGGACCGTATCGAGGAAGTGGATGATCGCGTCCTCGTTGGGGTACCAATCCATGGCCCCGGTGAACACGAGGCTGGCCGGCTTCTCCGCCGAGCCGTTCGGGTGGAAGTAGGACGGGTCCACTCCGGTGGGAATGGCCCGGATCCGGGCACGGGGCGCGGCGGCGGCCAGCAGAGCGCGGTCGCTCTCGGAGACCGCGACGGTGAGGCGAGCCCGGGTGCAGGCCCCGGCCTCGTATCGCCGCATCTTCCGCCATTCCAGCCCGAGCAAGGCCCGTCGCCCACGCCGCCGCTCCACCTCGTGAAGCCGTTTCCAGATCATGTGCTCGACGTTGTGCTCGAACAGGAGCGTCGGGACGAAGCCGCGCGTCGGCACGTTGGCGGCGGCCACCAGGAAATCGGCCACGCAGACGTCGACGCCGGTGGCGAGGACCTGACGGATCTGCGCTTGCAGCGCCGGGATGCGACATTTCCAGAGATCCACCGGATAGGGTGAGAGCCAGGACCGGGCCAGGGCGGCGGCGAAGCGCGGCGTGCCGGCCTTCGGGATCGCGTAGGGCACCGAGAGCACCCGCTCGCAGGCGGCGAGCTGCTGGGCCAGCCCGTGGGGATCATCGGCCGGGCCGTGGGTGGTGAGCACGGTCACGCGATGGCGTCGGGCGAGCTGGGCGATCGTGTGAAAGCTCCGCAGCCGGCCACCCATGTTGAGGGGCCAGAGGCCCCCGATCTTCACCCAGAGGATCCGCATCGGCTCAGGCATCGGCGCGCACGTCGGCCGGGTCTTCACCGTCGAGGAAGATACGCTGCCAGAGCTCGAGATTCAGCAGGAGCCAGAGGCGATCGGTGTGGTTGACCGCACCCGTCTCATGCTCGGTGACCAGACGCTCGAGCAGCGCGCGGTCGAAGAGACCGCGCTCCATCGCGCGGGGCCCCAGGATCGCGGACCGGATGGAGGGCGCGAAGCGTTCGCGCGCCCAGCGGCCGAAGGGGACGGGAAAGCCCAGCTTCCGGCGGTGGAGAATCTCGCGCGGGACCCGCCGGCGAAGCGCTTCCCGGAGAACGGCCTTGGTGGTCCAGCCCCGGACCTTGAAGCGGTCCGGCATCCTCACCACGTGCTCGACCAGCTCGTGGTCGAGAAACGGCACCCGACTCTCGACGGACGCGGACATGCTCATCTGGTCCTGCCTCATCAAGAGCTCGACCAGGTAGGTCTGCAGATCGGCATGACTCATCCGATCGAGCGTGGAGCCGGAGCCCTCCTCGAAGCATCGGCGCTGCTCCCGGTAGGGATCGACGGTCTCCGCGAGGGCCTGGCCCCTGAGCAAGGCCCGGCGGAGAGCGTCGGGAAAGACGGCAAAATTCTCGTGAAGCTGCGCTCGCATGCCGGGATCGAGCGCCAGGAACGTGCGGCTCGCGTAGCGACGGAGGGAGTGAGGCAGGCCGGGGACTGCCTGTCGGATCCCATTCCGAAGCGGGCTAGGGACGAATCGCCGGTAGGGGCCGCCCATCCGCTCATTCCAGGCCGTCACCCGGTACCAGCTATAGCCCATGAAGAGCTCGTCCGAGCCTTCTCCGGTCAGGATCACCTTCGCGTGCGGCTGGGCAAGCTGGGCGACGAAGTGCAGCGCGATGCTCGAGGGAAAGGCGATGGGCTCGTCCTCGTGCCAGATCAGCCGGGGCAGGGCTCCCCAGAAGTCGTCGGGCGACACGACGACCTCGTGGTGCTGAGCCCCGATAGCCCGGGCGGCCAGTCTTGCAAAGGGAAGCTCGCTGTTCGCCGCATCCTCGAAGCCCACCGCGAAGGTCCGCATGCGGTCCTTCACCATGGGAGCCATCAAGGCCGCGACCCCGCTGGAGTCGAGCCCTCCCGAAAGGAAGAGGCCGAGCGGCACGTCGCTCATCAGGTGACTGCGGACCGCCGCCTCCAATCGCGCGTGAAGGTCTTCGGCCCGCTCGCTCAGGCCGGCCGCCGCGTCGTCCGTGCCCGATGGCAGGCGCCAGTAGCGGCGTCGCCGCGGCCCGGTCTTTCTGGACCAGCTCAGGACATGGCCCGGAGGCAGCTTCCAGATGCCCCGAAAGAAGGTCTCGTCGCCGGCCAGGAACCGTGTCGCGAGGAACTCCGGGATCGCGGAAGGGTTCAGGACGGGACGCTCCCCCCACACCGCGAGGATGGCCTTGATCTCCGAGGCAAACAGCAGCTCCTGGTCCGTGAAGGCGTAGTAAAGGGGCTTGATCCCCAGCCGGTCGCGGGCCAGGAGCAGGCGCTGCTGGGGCTGGTCCCAGAGGGCGAAGGCGAACATGCCCTGCAGCCGCTCGACACACCGGTCGCCTTCCTCCTCGTAGAGGTGAAGGATGGTCTCGGTGTCGCTCCGGTTCCGATAGCGATGACCGCTGGCCTCCAGGCCGGGCCGCAGGCTGGCGTGGTTGTAGACCTCGCCGTTGTAGGTGATCCAGATCGAATCGTCCTCGTTGGCCATGGGCTGGTGGCCTCCGGGGACGTCCACAATGGAGAGGCGGCGGTGGCCGAGCCCGACCGGCCCTTCGATCCAGAGCCCTTCGCCGTCCGGTCCGCGATGGCGCAGGATGTCTCGCATGCGCTCGAGGCGGGCCTCGTCCACGGTCTCCCGCGGATCGAGCTTCACGATGCCGGCGATTCCACACATCAGATGTACTCCTCGATGCCAAGCTCCCGGCCGATCTGCTTCAGGTCGAAGTTCAGCGCCATCTCCTCGGACTTGCTCGCGGCCTCGCGGTACCCCGGCACGCTGAAGGAGGCGAAGTGCCCCTCGGCGACCCAGCGCTCCCTCAAGCTTCGCACCTTCCCTCCGTATCGCCGCTTCCAGTACCGGATGCCGACGCCATGATCGTAGCTGTACCGGCGGCGGCGGCGGCGCTCGGCCTCGTCCGGACAATTGGGATGGCTCCAGATGCAGCGCCACCAGCCGCACCCGTGCCGGAACTGGCTCTCGCTCGCGGCGCGCGTCGTGCAGCCGAGCAGCTCCCAATAGCGATAGCTCCTGGGCTTGAGGAGGCCACGACGGCCACCGTGAGAGAACACGGCCGCCATCTCGCCGTCCTGGAGCTCCTCGAACATGCGGACGGCCCGCTGGAGCTTCGGCAGTCGCATGAGGAGATCGGCGTGCCAGAAGGCCAGGCGGTCGGTCCAGAGGAATGCGAACTCGAGCGGTACGTGGACCCAGAGGACCGGGAGCTTCAAGTCGGCATTGAAGTCGATTGCGATCGCCTCCGGGATCAAGGGCGGGCACCCGACACCGTTGCCGGGGTCCCAGCCGACCACCGGAGTCCAGCCGACGGCGCGGATCAGCTTCTGCTGGATCAGGCACCAGGGGTCGCTGAGATTCCAGCAGAGCCACAGTCGCTCGCGCCCGCGCACGGCCCGCCTCCAGGCCTCCGCCGCGCGCTGCACCTCGTCCAGCTTGCGATCGAAGGCTTCCCAGTTGCCCGTGCCCGAGCGGCCTTCCTCCTGGGCGAGCTTCCAGACCGACGGCTTCGCCGAGTTGGTCCCGCTCACGATCCGACCTTCGGCCTGAGGCGGCAGCGGACGAAACTGGAGAGTAACTCCTGCGTGATCGGACTGGCGAGGGCCCGAAGGCGGCGAATCGGGATCGCTTCGAAGGTCTCCACCCTCAATGGGCTCCGGGCGACCAGCCGCTTGAACCGAGCGATCGTCATCTGGTTGAGACCGCCCTCGACCTCGCCGAAGCGTGTGGCGCCGTCTCGCTTGAAGCGAGCGCGCCAGCGAAGGAGCGCCGGCTCGGTGAAGAGAAGATGCGCCCACGGAAAGACCGAGAAGAAGTGTCCGCCCAGGGGATGGAGCCACGTGGGGCCGAACGCCACCAGGACCCGACCGTTGGACGTGAGGAGCCGACGCATGTCCTGAAGGACCCCTTCAGGATCGCCAAAGTGCTCGAAGCCATCGAGCGAGATCACGAGGTCGGCCGGGCCGTCCACCCGGCTCGTGAAGGAGCAGCGATCCTCGAGACCCGCTTCCCGCGCCGCCCTCCGGGCGCGCTCCAGGGCCGACCCCAGAATGTCGACACCGACGACGCGGCGAGCCCCGCGGCGGGCCATCTCGATCGCGTCGCCGCCCGAGCCGCAGCCGAAATCGACGATGCGCTTTCCTTCGATCTCCCGCCAGATCCCGGGCCCGAGCATCACCTCGAGCTTGCTGCGGCCGCGGTAGGCGCTTCCGTCACAGTAGCCCTTCGTCTCCGGATCGGTCAGACGGGCGAGCAGACGGTCGGCAATCGGGCCGCCGATGATACCGGTTCTCATCGGTGGCGCTTCCATTGCGGGCCTGCCCCGGCCACACGGAGGACGCCCAGGGCGGGGCCGGCCAGCCCGACCGGCGTTCCCGCTTCGAACAAGCACGAGACCGCGGGACGGTCGGACAGGTCTTGCACCGGTAGCAGCAGCGTCAGGATCCGGACCGGCAGGTCGGTCACCGCCGAATAGGTGAGCATCGGGGCAGGGGCCCGCACACCGTAGTCGGCGGAGACCCAGCCCTGCGGAGGCTCCATGTCCCCCTCCGCGAGCGTCGCCTTGAGCGGAACCGTGGACCAGACGCCGATGAAGAGACCCGGGCCGGGAACCGAGCCCGCGCGCAGCCAGAGGTCGGGATCCAGACGGGCCGGCATCGGCGCGAGCTGGAACCGCACATCGAGCCGATGCTCGCCTTCGCCCTCGAGGTCGTCGACGAGGACGCAGTAGCCGGCCTTGACCAGGATAACGCGCCGTCGGTGAACAACCGGCTGATCCAGGCGCTCGAAGGCGCGATGCTCCGCTTCGGCAAAGTCCAGGTCCTCACCAGGTTCCCAGCGGAGGAGACGGGCCCGCGGTCGTCGACCGTCCCAGGCGAAGGGCCCTCGCGGTGTCGCCTGACCACGGCCATCCACGTCGACGGTACTGTGCGCGGCCGTGCTGCGGAAGTAGGATCGCCACCCACGCTCGTCGGTGTAGACGAAGGTCCCGGGATCGACGACGTAGGGTCGGCCCCGGAAGGAGCACTCGACGCCGAGGAGATCGGCATGACCGTGCGCGCCGCTGATCGGACACCCCAGCGGCCCGGCATCGAAGAGCACCTGGTCGGCCTCGCGGTCCCACGTGGTGCGCAGGACCACGTAGCCGCCCTCCGGGAGGGCCCGCGACGGCGCGGCCGCGGGCGGATCCGGCCTGAGCGCGTCGAAGATGTCGACCGCCGCGGGACCAAGCAGCCAGAGCGTCTCCGGCGCGATCCCTCCGGCGACCCAGGCGTAGTCCGCGCGCCGGAAGAGCACCGCGGCCGTGGAGAACACGTCATGAACGTCGGCGGGGTCGCGGACATCGAGCGGGACCAGCCGGCCGCCATCGATGTCGCCGATCTGCGGCATCGACCCGTCGGGCCGAAGCACCGCGAGGAGGGCGTCCAGAAGCCGCCCCACTCGATCGCGGACGTCGTCGGATACCTCCACCCCGGCCAGGCCAGCCAGCATGAGGAAGTGGAGATAGATCTCCGCGGTGTAGCGATGATAGTAGGTCGACTGCTCGAAATAGACTCCATCGGCCAGGATCTGCCGCGCGCTTTCGCGCTCGAGGATCTCGGCTCCCAGCTTGCGCCACCGCTCGGCCCCGGGCAGGCCGGGGAAGAGCGCACCGATGTAGAAGAGACCGAGCGCCTCTCCGGTCAGATGGGTGTTGGGCGAGAAGTAGTAGGACAGGTACCGCTCCACCCGGAGCGCATGGTGGTGGAGCCCGGATAGCATGTCGGCCTCGAAGCGCGGAGTGAGGGTCGGCGAGCCCTGGAACAGATGGAGCGCCCAGGACCAGGCGATCATCCGGAAGGCCACTTCCAGGCTGCTCGACCAGTTGATCCCGTACCCGCGGGGATTGCTCTCGTGCCAGGCCGCGATGTGTCCCGCGAAGGCGTGGGCGAACCGCTCGTCACGCGTCAACCGGTAAGCCTGACCGAGCCGAACCAGCCACTGGTGGCGGTTGAGCTCCCAGATGACCTTGCTGTCACCGACCTGTTCGGTGTCCAGAGGATCGATGAGGCTCCAGTGCCGGAGCGGGGCCCGTCGCCCGTTCACGGGATCGAGATGCCAATCGACCGGATCCCCGAAGGAAAGCCCGCGATAGCCGAGCAGATCGAAGCGCAGGCTCAGGATCGCTTCGACGGTGGCCAGGACCCGGTGCCGATGCTCCGGCGCGTGCTCGTCGAGGAAGGACGGCGTGCGATCGTGCGTCGCCCCGGCAGGGAAGATTGCAGAGGGAAGGAGCCGTGCTCCCCGAAGCGAAAGCGTTGGCTCACTCCTGCTCGAAGCGAGAAGGCGATCGGACCACATCGAGATCTGTTGACGCGCCCGCGTGGAGATCTCCGCGGGTCCCATTCCGAGTAGGCGCCGTAGTCTCATGATGTCACGTGCGAGAACAGGCGGGGATCCTCTCCGACGAGTCGTGAATAGACGCGCCACAGGTCCCTCGCGGGCTCGTGAGGGTCGTGCGGCCGCTCCGCTCGGCTCGCCGGGGCCGCCAGCACCTCCTCGAGCTTGGCCAGGAGATCTCGGACGTCACCCTTGCGAAACAGGATGACGCCGGGCGGCCGGAAGGCCGTGTCGCTGGCGACGATGGGCACGCCCAGACCAAGCGCTTCGCGCACGGTGATCGCGTCGCCGTCGGCGAAGGTCGAGCGCACCACGACGTCGGCCTCCCGCAGGAAGCCGAGGCAGCGCTCGTGAGAGATCTCCCCGACACAGACCGCATGCTCGGTGAGCCCCCGGGTTTCGATGAGGGGGCGGACCTTCGGCCCTACCTGCCAGCCCGCGAAGACGGCGCGGAGAGCTGGGAACTTCCCCACCAGGTGAGGCAGGGTCTCGAGGACTACCGGCAGGCCAAGCTCGGGATCCCGGTCGCCTCCACCCACCACCACGATCAGAGGACTCCGGCCCTGGATGAGCGCGCGATCCGAAGGCTCGAGCGCGGCGCCCGTCGGGACACCGAGAAAGGCGGGAATCACCGTGAAATGGCCCGCCCGCAGACCGAGCCCCTGGATGGCCCGGCCGATCTCGGGATTGACCCCGACGACCGTCGCAAACTGGTGGAGCGCCCGGCGCGCCAGCGCCTGGCGAAGCCGGCCGAACGTCGCCACGTAACCGGGGAAGAGCCCGGAATGGATCGTCAGGATCGCCGGCGTGCCCTTGAGTCGGGCCGTGAGGGCCGCCGTCACGATCATCAGCCAGCTCTTCCAGTTGTGCCCATTCGTGTGGAGATGAAGGATCGTCGACCGATCCGGCAGCCCAATCAGCATCCGGAGGATGCCCCATCGGCCGGGAGCATTCAGATACTCGTCGCTCGACGGCGCGTGACGGTTGAGGTTCAGGACGTCGACATGGAGGCCGCGCTGCCGGAGGAACTCCGCGAGCTGCTTGACATGGATCGGCTCGCCGGCAAAGGGCGGAGGATAGAATCCGGCCAGGACCACGTGGATCGGCTTCATGCTCTGGACGCGCTCCTGACTTCGGCGGGCGCCTTTGAACCGCGGCCGAGCGCCCGGCAGTACAGGTGATCGATGCGCTCCAGCATCCGATTCATCCCGAACTCGGCGAGCACACGCGCCCTGGCTTCGGCCGCGAGCTGTCCGGCGAGTGCCGGCGTCTGGATCAGCTTGACGATGGCGTCGGCCAAGGCGGTTGGATCTCCCGGCGGCACCAGGAGCCCGGTCTGTCCGTGGCTCACCAGCCCGGGAGTGCCGCCGACCCGTGTCGCGACCACCGGTAGACCCGCAGCCATGGCCTCGAGCAGGACGTTGGAAGAGGCTTCACTGAGCGACGGAAGCACCAGCATGTCACATTGCCGAAGGACGTTCTCGGGCTCCGGGGTGGAGCCGTGCAGCCGCACGGTGTCGACCAGCCCCAGTGCTCGCACGCGGTCCTCCAGCTCGGAACGGAGGGGGCCCTCTCCCCATATCGCGAAGCTCGTCTCGGGCGCGCGCTGCCTGACCAGGGCGGCCGCTTCGACGAGCTGGCGGAGCCCCTTTTCCGGGCGCAGGTTGGCGAGGACGCCGACGATCGGGCCGTGGGGGCGGGCCGGCGAGGGGGAAGGCATCCCGAACCGCTGAAGATCCACGCCGTTGCGGATGACGTTCAGGCGCCCTGAGCGAGCGGCGCGGGTGCGGGCCAGGCGGTCGGCGATGGCATCGGAATTCACCATCACGTGAGTGGCCAGGCGTAGCATCGCGGCCTGTATTCGCCGCTCGTGCCAGGGCCGCAGGTTGCCCAGGTCGCGCTGGCTCGCGATCACTGCGGGCACCCGTGCGAGTCGGGCTGCCGGAACCCCGAGTGCGTTGCTGTAGAAGTCGAAGCAGTGAACGATGCTGACCTTCCGCGCCCTCAGGTGCCGCGCCAGCTTCAGAACGGCGAGCCCGATCCCAGGCGACTTGAAGGAGCCTCCGCCACAACTCCAGGGTCGGAGGCCGACCGACTCCAGCTTGCTCCGCAGCGGGCCCTCGGCGCGGATGCACGCGACGTCTACGTCCCAGCGGCCGCGATCGAGGCCTCGGGCGACCTCGACGAACTGGCCCTCGGTCCCGCCGAAGTTGAGCGTGTCGCCGACGAGCAGCACCGATGGGAGCCGGTCACTCATGATGCGAATAAACGCTGGACGGCACGGTCGAGGACCACGAGCGCCCACAGCCGCTCACCGTAGTCGCGCCGGCCGGTCTTCGCGAAGAGATCCTGGAGCGCTGGAATGGCGGCGCCGGAAATGCCGATATCCCTCAGCCTCCGTCCATCACCGAGCTGATCGCGGAAGAAGCCCCGGATGCCGCCCGAGAACCACGATTCGAGCGGCACTCCGAAGCCCTGTTTCGGCCGCGTGAGAAGCTCCGGTGGGATGCGCCCGCGTAGGACACGCCGGAGGAGGTATTTCGTCACGCCCCGGCGCATGCGGATCTCCGGCGGAAGCCCGCAGCCGAACTCCACCAGGCGATGGTCCAGCAGAGGCACTCGAGCTTCGAGGGAGTTCGCCATGCTCATCCGATCCACCTTGGTGAGGATGTCACCCGGCAGATAGGTCTTGATGTCGAGATCCTGAAGGCGTGAAAGCGGGTCCAAGCCCGACGCGGCCATGGACTCCAGGCGAAGCTCGGCACGGAATCCGGGCTCCAGCACCTGCGCGAGTGCCTGATCCGTGAAGACGGCCATCGCATCGAGGTAGCGACGGGTCCGGGGGAGCGAGAGGTTGTGGAGGAGGTTCCGACCTCCTCCCACTGGAAGCGCGCCGCCGAGCGCCCGAAGCGGGACGCCAAGCCCGAGATCGCCCGGAAGGCCCAGATAGCGACGCCGGTAGTCTACCGCATAGCGCTCGTAGCCGGCGAAGACCTCGTCGCCGCCATCGCCCGACAGAACGACCTTGACGTGCTGGCGAGCCAGGCGGGAGACGAGATAGGTTGGAATCGCAGAGGAGTCGGCAAATGGCTCGTCGAAACCGGAGAGAAGCTCGTCGAGCACCTTGAGGTCGCTCGGCTCCACGAGAAGCTCGTGATGCTCGGTGCCGTACGCTTCGGCGACACGACGCGCGTGCGGCAGCTCGTTGTAGCGGTCCTCACGGAATCCGACGGAGAACGTCTTGACCCCGCCGTTCGAGCTGCCAGCCATGAGGGCGACAACCGTGCTCGAGTCGATGCCCCCGCTGAGAAATGCCCCGACCGGCACATCACTCACGAGGTGCGAGCGGACGGCGTCCTCCAGGCGCGTCCAGAGAGCATCGGCGGCCGCGTCTTCGGTTGCGAACGCCGACGTCTCCCGGAAGAAGGGTGTGGCCTGCCAGTAGCGGCACGGCTTCGCCGGCCGGCCGTCCTCGACGAGCAGCGTATGGCCGGGCCCGAGCTTCGCCACGCCTTTCAGGATACTGAGAGGATCGGGAACGTATCCGTGCTGGAGGTAGGCCGTCAGCGCGACCGCGTCGAGGCGGCGGCCGAGCCACGAGCTCTGGAGCAGCGCCTTGAGCTCGGAGCCGAAGACCAGTCCCTGCGGAGTGGTCGCGTAGTACAACGGCTTGATGCCCAGACGGTCCCGAGCGAGAAAGAGGCGACGGCGAGGCGCGTCCCAGATGGCGAACGCGAACATACCCCGGAGCGGCTCCACGCAACGCTCGCCAAGCTCTTCATAGAGGTGCACCAGGACTTCGGTGTCCGCCGCGGTCGTGAACCGGTGCCCGCGCGCTCGCAGGTCGGTAGTCAGCTCGCGGTAGTTGTAGATCTCGCCGTTGAAGACGACCCAGATGGTACCGTCCTCGTTCGGAATCGGCTGATCCCCACCCCCGAGGTCGATGATGCTGAGACGCCGCATGCCCATGCCGAGAGAACCGGCCAAATGCGTGCCGCCGCCGTCAGGGCCGCGATGGGCGAGGATCTGCCCCATCCGCGAGAGGAGATCCGGACCGATCGGCCGGGCCGGGTCAGTGCTGAACGCGCCGTAGATACCACACACTGGACACAGCCTCTTTCTGGGTTGGTTTGAGCTCCACGTTCGCGAGAAGCCGCTGAAGGCAGACCGCGAAGGCGGCCGGATAGTAGAGGTACCAGAGGTACGCTACCGAGGCAAAGAAGCTCCCGACCGCGTACGCCACGAGCGACCCTTCGATGGCTATCGCCGTGAGCCACACCTGGCGATACCCGCGCGCCCGCGAATACTGTTTCACCACTCGCCCGGTAATTGCGATGACGCTGCACAGGAAGAGCAGGTAGACGATGAAGGCCGGGAGGCCGACCTCATTGAACACCTGAAGATACCCATTGTGATTTCCGAACTCGTAGATCGACACGTAGTGAAAATTGTCGATGCCGACCCCAAAGAGCCACCGAAAGGGATTGAAGCCCATGACCTCGATACTGCGCTTGATGAGCTCCCAGCGGGTGGTGGCGCTCTCGGCCGCCGAGACGCCGGACCCGGCGGAACCTTCGAAGATGGTGGTCACGCGCGCCCAGAAGGTACCGGGACTGGCCGCGAAGAGCACCCCCGCGGCGACCGCCGCCACTCCCCAGGCCGCCGGATAGCGTCGGCCGAGCTGCACCAGGAGGAAGCCGACGGCGACCATCAGGGTCAAGAAGCCGGCTCTCGAATACGTGGCCACCGCGGTGGCCACGAACAGCCCGGTGCACACGAGATAGACCACCTTGAGCAAGGGGTTTCGGCGAATCAGCACCAGACCGATCCCGAGGGGAATCAAGACATTCATCGCGAGGGCCAGGTCGTTCGGGTTGCCAAAGATTCCGCCGACTGCCCCGGCCGCCCGGAATCCTTCGGCGAGATTCTTCCCGCTGGCGAAATCGAGGAGGGTGGCCACGGCGACGAACGTGCCAGACAGGACCGTGACTTCGATCAGCAGGCGAAGTCGTCGGAAGGAATTGACGACATTGATCGTGAGCAGAAAGATGAGCACGATCTTGAGGAAGACGTCGGTAAACCCGGCGAAGCTGCCCGCGGGATCGAGACCGATCGGGATCGACAGGACCATGAGGATGCCGAGGATAAGCAGATACTTGAATGGCCGAGGCATGAGTGGGAGCGGGCGACCGTCCATCATCCGCTCGATGAAGAAGGACGCAAGGGTGACGACCGCTACGATCCGCACCACCGGGAAGCCACCGATGGGCAAGATCTCGTTCGGTCGCAGGTACAGAAGGATCGTGAAGAGTAGCAGCCCGGTGTAGGCGAACGCATAGCCGCCCCTGGCCTGAGGCCGGCGCAGCGCGGAGGGGGATGCCTGGCTCACCGGGTCAGATCTTCGAGCCGCGGACGCAGATCGGCTCGTCGGCGACGTACAAGTCGGTGAAGCCGGCTTCGCGAAACCAGCGGATCACCTCCGGGTAGCGGTGCTTCCACTGGTAGTGGGGTGTGTACCAGTCGAAGGTGTCGAGCCAGCGCCACCGCCAGCGCGGATGGTCGATGGTGGGAATGAGAATCCCCATGACCCGGCCGATGAGGGGTAGCCGGTGCACGTAGTAGAGGGGGACGGCAGCCCAGGACACGTAGTAAACGACCCCGCGGGGCAGACGCGTTGTGACCACCCGCAGCGCGTCAGACACGTGGCGCATGAGCCCGCCCGCCTGGTAGACGTACACCGCCAGATGGCCGCCCTTCTTGACCGTGGCCGCCACGCGACGGAAGGCCGCCGCGGTGTCCGGAGTGTGGTGGAGGACGCCGATCGAATAGGTCACGTCGAACGTGTCGTCCCGGAAGGGCAGCGCCAGGATGTCGGCCTGGATCAGATGGGCGTCGGGCCACGCGCGCAGGTTCTGGGCGGCGGCATCCACAGCCCGGGTGAGGTCGACGCCCACCACCTCGGCGCCCCACCGCGCCATCACCTCGGCATAACGTCCTGCCCCTACGCCCGCGTCCAGGACAAGACGCCCGCGGACGTCGGTGGGGCCGAGGCCGGTCTTGAGCGCGAAGCCCTGTTCCGACTCTCGCGTCCCATTGGCGGAGTCGATCTGGACGGTCCGGAAGCGATGCCACTCATCCCCAAAGCTCTCCGCGTAGGCGTCCCGGCTCACAAAGCGGGGGATGCCGGCCACGATCGCGTACCGGCTGGGGCAGGCCCCGCACGCGAGCGTGCCACTCACGATGTCACCGCCGGCCACCTGATCGGAGCCCACCGCCAGCTCGCCCTTGCAGGCCGGGCACACGAGAATGTCGAGAAGCTTTGGCTTCATGGCTTGCCGCTCACTGAACCCGGCGCCACTCAGCCCGCCCGGTCAGAAACCGCACGAAGCCCACGAGGAAGGCCAGATGCATCGCCAGCAGGTAGTAGGCCACGAGGGCGTAGCGGATCCGCCGCAGGGGCTCGCGGAACAGATAGCCGAGAGCCCCCCACCCGTAGAAGAGCATCTGGGCCACGAAGAAACCCCGGTAGATCGGCGAGTCGAGCAGTAGAGCGCTGCTGACCAGCATCCCGAGGAGCAGGAAGGGCAGCACCCACCGGAGCAGCTTGTGAGAGAAGAACGCGAACCCGGTCATCGCGTCCATCGGAACGGCCAGGATCTGGCTCAGGGCCCGGAAGCTGCCAGTGGCGACCCGCACACGCCGGGTGAACTCCCCGGCCACGGTCGCGGCCGCGAAGTCGGTGGCCCGGGCCTCCGGATCATAGACCACGCGGAAGCCGAGCTTGCGCGCGGCCATCGGAATCACCAGGTCCTCGACGATGGTGTCGGCCGAGAGGGGCACGAAGCACTCCCGTCGCATGGCGTAGATGGCGCCGCTGGCGGTCAGCGTGATCCCCAGGCGCGACTCCATGAGCCGCAGGATCGACTCGTAGCGCCAGTAGACGCCTTCGGTCTGTCGGGACTCGGCGGTGGCCTGGAAATCGAGCGCCCCGCAGACCACCCCCACCCGAAAATCTTCGAAGTGACGGACGAGCTTCTTCACCGCGTCCGGAGCGAAGAGGGTGGCCGCGTCGGAGAAGACGAGCACGCGATGGGCGGCCTGGGCCACCCCCTGGTTGATAGCGCTCGACTTTCCGCCGCGTACCGGCAGATAGATAGCGCGAACATTGTCACCTGCGGCCGTTCTCAGGATCGCGTTGGTGGCATCGGTCGAGCCGTCCGAGACGAAGACGATCTCGAGCCGGTCCTTCGGATACTCGAGCGCCCCCAGATTCGCGAGCTTGTCCGGGAGGCGGTCCTCCTCGTTGTGAGCGGCGATGATCATGGAGACGCCGGGCAGGTCGTGGGGGTCGGTGGAGACGCGCCGGCGCTCCTCGCGGAAGCGGAGGACGGTGGACGAGATGGCGAACAGAAGGAGCGGATAGAGGAGGTAGGTGTGGGCTACGAGGAAAAGGCAGGCCCAGAAGGCAACTTCGATCGCAATCACGGCTGGTGCTGGCTACCTGGCCCCGCGGCCGAACAAGACGATCTTCACGGTGTCGACGATGATGCGCAGGTCCAGCCAGAACGACATCTGCTTGATGTAGAAGAGATCGTAGCGCATCTTCTCGGTAACCTGCTCGAGATTGACGGAATAGCCGAAGCGAGTCTGCGCCCAGCCGGTAAGTCCCGGCCGCACGGATTGGCGAAGGGCGTAGTAAGGGATCTGCTCCACCATCGACTGCACGTTGGAGAGGATCTCGGGTCGCGGACCGATGAGGTCCATATCACCCTTCAGGATGTTCCAGAACTGCGGAAGCTCGTCCAGGCGGAGCCGCCGGATCCAGCGTCCCGCCCGCGTGATGCGAGTCGTATCGTCCCGGTCCCAGACCGGAGGGACGGGGTTCTGCCCGGGCGCCAGTGGATGCATGGTGCGGAACTTGACGAGCCGGAAGGGACGACCGTTCAACCCGGCCCGCTCGTCGATGTACAGGAGAGGTCCGCGGGAATCGAGCTTGATGGCAAGGGCAATGAGCGCCATGAGCGGGGCGGTCACCACGAGGCCCACCATGGCCGCGAGAAGGCTGACCACTCGCCGCCGCGCGAACTGCAGTCGCGATTTCCGGAACGCGCCCGAGAAGACGAGGAAGGACGGCGTCAATGCCTCGATGGGCAGCTTCCCCGTGAAGGACTCGTAAGTCCGGAGGCCATCCTCCACGACAATTCCCTTGGCGCCGCACTCGAGAAGCTGGCTCATCGGCATCCGCCCGCGCCGCTCCGTGAGGGCGACGATCAGGCGATCGGGTCTCACCTCGTCGATGATCTTGTCGAGCCGCTCGAGCGGGCCGAGGACGGGATAGGGAAGCCCGGTTGCGTCGACGCCGTTACCCTCCTCCACCACGCCGACGATGGCGTACCGAAAGTTCGGGCGCGACTCGGTTTCGTGGATGATTCGGCGGGCGAGGCCTCCCGTACCGAGGACCAGGACTCGGTCCGCGAAGGCGCGCCGCCGCATGATGGTGTAGCCGATTGCGCGGAGGGGCACGAGGAGCCCGGCGCTCACGAGCAGGCTGGAGACGAACGGGGCCTCGGCGATGCCCGCGCCCGGGACAACCGTGAAGAATCCGCCCAGCAGGATCAGAGCCACGCCGAAGGACTGCAAGAGGCGAGAGGCGAAAAGTCCGAAGCTCCGGACCACGCGTAGATCGTAGAGATCGTTGTAGTAGAAGGCAACGATGCAGCAGAGGGAGACAGCGGCCGACTGCCAGAGCATCGTCGCCACGTCGAGCCAATCCAGGACGAGCTGGTGGCCCCACGCGTAGATGCTCCCGGTCACCGCCAGGAAGAGGACGAGGCCTTCGATTACCGCGAGGCTCAACGCGACCCGTCCCGGCCGCGCCGGTTCCTCACGACGGCTCCGTTGCCGCGGCTGAGCAGGGAGCCGACCTTCTTCCGCATGCGAGTCAGCGCGTTCTTCCGGTGCGCGGCCGGCTGGGCATAGTACCCGACGTAGCGGCCGGCGTAGCGGCCGGAGAACAGATGGTCGTACCCGTTGAAGACCAGGCCGAGGACCTTCGCGGGGTCGAGGCTGTCGAGGGCCACTTCGAGAAGCGCACGGGGCGTCTGATCGGCGGCGACGACCAGCACGATGCCATCCACCCAGCGCGCCACGACCCGGCAGTCCTGGACCGGGGCAAGAGGCGGAGTATCCATCACGATGAACTCGTACTGACGGCGCGCCTCGTCGAGTAGGGCACCGAGCCGCGGCGACTTGAGGACCTCGTACGGGCTCGGCGGCCGCTGACCGGCGAGCACGACATTCAGGTTGAAGGGGGGCCTCGGCTGGACGATGTCTGAGAGAGCGAGTGTCGGGTCCAGGATGGCGTCGACCAGCCCCAGCGTGCGCGAGTCGTTGAAGCCGAGGAGCGGGCCGATGGATGGACGGCGGAGGTCGGCTTCGACGAGCAGGACCGAGGCGCCGGAGCCTTGCGCCAGTGCGCCGGCCAGATTGATCGCGGTCGTCGTCTTGCCATCCCCGTCCCCGGGGCTCGAGACGGCCACCACCGACAGGTTACCGCTCTTCTGGCGCTGCTCGACCAGGTGGCGAAGCGCGCGATACTGCTCGGCCGCGAGACCCGCGGGCGAGACAAGGCTGACCAGATGGCTGTCCACATCCTCGGTGGGGACGGCCGGCTGCCGACTCGGCGCGGGGATCCTTCGCGGGGGTGGACTCGCCGGAGGGGGAGTAGCCACCGGCGGGCGGGCGGGAGGATCAGACGAAGGCGGCGGCGGAGCCGGCACTGGCTGGGCCCGCATTGCTCGGTCCCGCTGCGCTTGCTCGAGGGCCCTGGCAAACTTGCTCATCGCATCAGATCGCGGACGGTCCGCGCGAGATCGCTCAGATATGAGGTCGAGGTGTCGACCGCCTGTGGCAGAAGCTCGGGATGAACGACCAGTACCGCGGCTACACCGGCGACAATCGCGGCCGAAGTACCCATCAATCCCCAGCTCACTGGCGAGAGCCGCCTGGAGCGTCTCCGGGTGGTTCTCCGCGAGGCTCGGCGCCGCGGGGAGGGTCGGTCTCCCGACTGAAAATACGTGATCGCCTGCTCGACGATTCCCGGGTCGATCCGGCGGGTCTGGTCGGCATAGCCGATGAGCAGACAATGGTCACACACCGTGTTCACCACGCGCGGAATGCCTCCCGCGTAGTCCGCGATCCGGCTCAACGCGTCGTCGGTGAAGAGGCCGGTGTCCGGCGCTCCCGCCATTCGCAGCCGCGTCCGGATGTAGTTTCGCGCCCCGGCCGACGTCATCGGAGGAATGGCGCACATCATGCCGATCCGCTGCTTGAGCTGGCGCATCTCGGGCATCTCGAGCCGGGACTGCAGCTCCGGCTGCCCGACGAGAACGATCTGGAGGATTTTCTCCTTCGTGGTCTCGAAATTCGAGAGGAGTCGGATCTGCTCCAACGTCTGTGGATACAGGTTCTGCGCCTCGTCCAGGATCAGCACCGTGTTCTGCCCGGCCCGGTGACGCTCGAGCAGGAAGGTCTGGAGCGCGACCAGCCGCTGGGCGTGCGATTCGCCGGGCTTCTCGATCTCGAACTCCTCGAGCATGTACTCGAGGATCCCCTGGAACGGCAGCATCGAGTTGGACACATAGGCGAGAGCGGTGGTGCTGTCCAGCTGATTCCGGAGCGCCTGCAGCAGGGTCGTCTTCCCCATGCCGACCTCGGCAGTGAGGAGGATGAAGCCCTTCCGCTCGTGAATGCCGTAGAGGAGCTGGGCAAGCGCCTCGCGGTGCCCCGGCGTCATGAAGAGGAAGTCGGGATCGGGCGTGACCCCGAACGGCTCGCGCTCGAACCCGTAGAAGCTCAGGTAGATAGCCATCGAAGTCTAGGCGCGACCGCCGCGGGACAGCAGTTGAGCGAGCTGCTCGTTGCCATGGGCGAAGAGGAAAGCCAACCCCGCCACCAGCAGCAGGCCCACCACCACGCCCACGGCCCCGAAGCGGAACCGCCAGTGCTGACGGCGGGCATCCGATTCGGTGATGATCCGCGGGATATTCACCAGCAAGGGGATCGTGGTATAGGCTCGCAGCTCGTTGGCGGAATGGAAGGACGTGTCCAGCACTTCGGCCAGGACGATGGCTCCGACCCCCAGGGCCAGCGAAAGGACGAGGCTGACCATCAGCAGCTTGGCCCGCTTGGGAGCGGTCGGCCCGACTGCCGGCACGGCCGAGTCCAAGATCCGGAACTGCTCCCCCTTCTGCCGCTGCTCCATGCTCTCCGCGAGCTGAGCTTCCTCGAAGCGCTTGGTGAGAGTCGCGTACAGCTCCCGGGTGGATTGATAGTCGCGGGTAGCCAGCAGGAACTCCTGTTCCCGCTTGGGCGCATTGTCGAGGCGGGCCTGAAATTGCTGGATGCCGCTCTTGAGGCGCTGCTCGTCGGCCTTGGCTAGCTTCAGCTCGGTCTCGGCCTGCTGGAGCTGCTCCTGGACGCGCACCACCTGAGGCGTGAGCGCCACCGGCTTCTTGGGCTCCTGCTTGGGCTTGGGCTCCACCATCTGCTTCTCGAGCCGGGCGATCTCATCCTTGATGCGGATGATGTCGGGCCAGAGATCGGTGTACTTGATGCGCAGCATGGTCAGCTCCTTCCGGAGCCGGGCCAGGCGCATGTCATCGGTCTCGTCACCGGATTCGGCCCTCGCCAGCTCGAGCTGAGTGGCGAGCTGATTGCGGCGTTCGAGCAGACGGACCATGTTGTCGTTGTTCATCCGGAGCTGGGCATTCAGCGACTCCAGGCCAGCCAGGTTGCCCTGCATCTGCTGCGGAAGCTCTCCCAGAAATCGCCGCTGCAGCTCGCTATTGCGCACTTCCTGCTCATCGAGGCGCTTCTTGGCCTCGACGAGCTGGACCCGGAGGAACTCAGAGGTGCCGGTCGCCTGTCGCTCGCGCGCCTTCAGATTCTCCTCGATGTAGAAGGAGGCCAACGTATTGGTGACGACGGCGACGGTTTGAGGGTCCGCCCCCCGGTAGGACAGCGCGAAGGCGGTCGTCGCCTGGCGGCCGCCCCCCCCGTCGGCACTCTTCAGGTCGAGGCGAATATCCCGACGCATGCGGTTCACCGCCTCGTCGGATGGGGCCCGGTTCCTCAACTCCTGGTAGAGCCCCATCCGGGTAATGAGCGACTCGAGCCGCGACCGGCTCAGGATCTCCTGGCTGATGGTGTTGAGACGGATCTCGAGCTCGCTGGTCACGGTGGATCTCACGAACGCCTCCGGGACCTGCTGGCGGTCGACCATCACCAGGGCGGTGGATTCGTAGAGATCCGGTAGTGCGATGACCATCGCCACCAGCGCGGTGAGCGGCAGGGCAAACACCACGATGCCGAGCCACTTGCGCCGGTCCCAGATCGCCCGGACACGGTCGAGCCCCGCCCCCCGGGGGGCCGCCTCTGCGTCGTCGGGACCCCGCAGCGTGTCCGCGGTCATGGCCGGTGGGCTCCGCGCCGCTCTCGATCGAGCCCGGCATCCTTGATCTTGTAGAGCAGCGCTCGGTACGAAATCTCGAGGAGTTTCGCGGCCCGGACGCGGTTCCACTGCGTCTGCTCGAGCGCCTGGCGAATGGCCTCCCGCTCCGCGACCAGAGCCGCCTTCCGCGAGATGTCCTTGAGGGAGACGGTAGCGGCCTTGGGGGGGCGCGATCCGCTGACGTCCTCACCCGGGGCGGCGACGCCGGGCAGGGGGCTGCGGCGCAAGAGGGGGTCGCCGAGGACGATCATGCGCTTGATCATGTTCTCCAGCTCCCGGACATTGCCCGGGAAGCGGTGGTGGATGAGGCGCTGGATGGTCTCCACGGGCAGCTGCAGACTCTCCCGCCGGAAGAGCTGCGAGTAGCGATGCATGAAGTAATCAGCGAGGACGGGAATCTCCTCCGGGCGCTCCCGGAGTGGTGGCACCGTGATCTGAATGACGTTCAAGCGGTAGTAGAGATCCTCACGAAAGCGGCCCGCCGCCACCGCCTGCTCGAGATCCTGATTCGTCGCCGCCAGCACCCGGACGTCCACCTTGACGACGGAACGACCACCGACGCGCGAGAACTGACCGTCCTGGAGAACGTGCAGGAGCTTCCCTTGGAGGGCGGGGTGCAGGTCGCCGATCTCGTCGAGGAAGATCATGCCGCGGTCGGCCGACTCGAACTTGCCGATCTTGAGCTGATGGGCGCCCGTGAAGGCCCCGCGCTCGTGGCCGAACAGCTCGCTCTCGAGCAGCTCGCGAGGCACGGCCGCGCAATTCACCTTGACGAAGGGGCCGCTCTGGCGCACCGACTCCTCGTGGATCGCCCGAGCCACCACGTCCTTTCCGACGCCGGTCTCCCCCGAGATGAGAACGGTGACGTCCACGCGGGCCGCCTGCTCGATGATCTCCCGGACCTCGCTCATCTTCGGGCTTCGCCACAGGCCGACTTCCTCGTGAAGCCGGAGCCGCGTTTCGTCGTCCGGCACCCTCTCCCAGCTCCGCCGCGGACGCGCCAGCGCCCCCTTGATGACATTCTCGAGGTCGTCGCGCGTGAACGGCTTGTGGAGGAAGTCATCGGCTCCGAGCGACGTGGCCTCCATTACCCGCTCACTCGAGTCGGCGTCGGCAAGGACCACGATGGCGCCGGGGAAGCCGCCTTGCATCTTGAGCCGGCGGAGGAGCTCGCTCGCGTCGGAGCCCAGATCGAGGAGGCTCATCAGGAACCGTCGCTGTGCGAGCTCCGGCAGCGCCCCTTCGATGGAGCCGATGCATACCGACTCGTAGCCCCACTCACCCAGCAATTCGGCAAGATCCTGCTGCGCGCTCGACTCGGTTGCGGCCACGAGCACGAGTCTGTTCTTCATGCGTTCGTCTTCCGTTGGAGGCTTCGGATGATCACGTGTGAAAGTTCGGCCATAGGTATAGGCCGCTGAATCTAGCAAACGAGATGCCACTATTCATGTACGGTGAGCGATGCAAGTACTTGATCTATTTGCAATAGAGTGAGGTAAGCACCAGGCATTTCCGTTCACGTAATGGGCAATACATTTCCGTTCTGACACATCTGTCCCGGGCGGAAGGACATATGCGCTTCGTCTGGGCAGTCTCAACTAATTATATTAGTCAGTTAACGCGCAGAGACCTTCCTAGCAGGGCTTGCATACAGTATGAAATATTGTGCTACCGTTCCAGGCTGAAAAAAGAAGCGCAGCGCTTGCCCAGGCTGTGATGTTACTCTTTTTATCAAGAGATATTAGATAGTTACACTGTGCTATCCATTGCATATGTATCCTCGGTCGCTTTCTCGCTATGGCAGTCGGAGGAGTATGCACGGCCGAATTGTACATAGCGCTCTGCGAGGAATGAATGGGGCTGTTTTGGACAGACGGGGCCGGCCTGCGGGACCATAGTTCCCGCCCGTAAGCTCGTCGAAGGGTGCCCCGGAAGAAAAAACCTACCGCCGGCGGATGTAAGATTTACATGCGTCCGGGGGGCGTACTTTTGCTTATTTGGCAGAGTTTTCGCCGTCCTCGGACTTCTGGAGGATGTGGTCTACGACCTGAGTGACGTGGCCGGCGAGGTCATTGAACGCGGCCACCATCTCGGATCGATCTGCCTGGAGGACGTCCATCTTGTGGCGGAACCGGGCGACTTCCTCGCGCAGAATCTCGTTCTCGCTCTCGAGGGTCTGATTCCGGCTCTGAATTCGCTCGAAGTTCTCGATCGTCTCCAGGCACACGCCGAAGAGCCGCTGACCGTCGGTAAGCCATCGCGCTAGCTCCGGAGCTGAGTTCGCAGTCATGGTGTGCCCGGTCCCTTTCGCGGTGCCCGTGGTGCCGGCACCGACGGCTCGCTGCAGTGAGCGCCTCGATCGCGACGTGTTCCGGTGGACGGAGCTCGGCGTCAGGTCCAGGATCTCGACGATACGGGAATAGAGGACGCCGGCGGAGGCGTGTACCTCCTTGATCAGCTCGGCGCTGTAGGCCCCGAAGAGGTCGAGGGCACGCCCGTCAGCGGGCACCACTGCGCTGCTGATGTAGCGAACTCCCTTGCCCTGACCCTTGAGCTGGATGCACGCGGAGACGATGTCCCTCTGGTTGAGAAGAAGCTGTTCCGGCGAGACGTTACTCAAGTCGCGTTCGACGACGAAGAGGGGCAAACCCACACACCTCCCTGAGCAAGGGATGGTAGCCGAGTTGGGTCGTCAGGACAACCCAGGAATGCGGTCCAATGCGCGGGCCAGGAGGGCGTCGGCGCTCGTGGCGTCGCCGGGAAACGCCACGAGGCTCAGTTGCACGCTGACCTCGGCGCCGGTCGGCTCCGAAAGAACGAAGTCTCGAAGGGCCAGCTGGAGACGCTCGGCAATTCCGACGGCATCCGTGTCGGGAGTGTGAACGAGAATGACCGCGAGGTCTTCACCGACCATCCCGACGACGTCGGAAGACCGCAGAAGCTCGACGAGCTTCCGGGCCACCAGATCGCGTATGACGGTGAGGGGTGCGGGAGGGCAAGCGAGTCGGACGAGGAACACGGACAGGAAGTCCTGGTATCGCGTGGCGCGCTGGACTTCCCAGTCGAGCATCCGGCGTAAATCTGCCTCTCCCAAGACCAGCGGGACTTCTCCGTGTTGTTCAGCCATGACGGACCGGGTGAGATTCGTTGGACCGTGCCATGAGGGGGGAGCGTATCCTATGGCGGTGAGGAATGCCACCCACCGGATCAGGTCGGCGGCGCTGACGGCGGTCGCCGCGGGGACGCTCTCCCTTGTCATGCCGGCGACCGCGGGGCCCCTCGAGCTAGGGGCGGACACCGACCTGTGTAGCGCGCTGCGTCAGGTGGAACCCGGGGCCGAAATCGTGCTTCAGCCCGGTGACTACCGGGCCGGCTGCGTCATGCGCCGGGGGGGCCTGCCGCAGAGCCCGGTAGTCATCCGTGCCGCTGATCCGGAGCGCCCCCCGCGACTCTCGCATCCGGGGCTCGTCAACATGATCGAGATCCGGGCCAGCGACATCATCATTCGCGGCCTCGCCTTCGGCCCGACAGCGGCCGACGCGGATGGGGTGCGAGTTATATCGGGGAACCGGATCACAATCGAGGATTGCCAGTTCACTCAGCTCGGCGGCATCGCGGTGGCCGCCAACCACACCAGCGCGCACGGCTTGACCGTACGACGCAACGTCATCACGAATTCCAGCACGACAGCCCTCTACTTCGGCTGCCACGACGGCATCAGCTGCTCGGTCACCGGCCTCTCCGTGGTAGGGAACCGGATCAAAGGCGTGACGGCTCCCAATTCCGAGATCGGGTACGGCATCGAGGTGAAGTTGAACTCGAGTGGCGTGATCCGGGACAATATCATCGTCGATACCAAGGGGCCGGGCATCATGGTCTACGGTTCGCGCGATCTCACGACAGTGAGCGTGGTCGAGCGGAACTTCGTGCGGGGTTCGCGGACGTCTTCCGGACTCGTCGTCGGAGGCGGTCCGGTGGTGGTGCGCAACAACGTCTCCGGGTGGAACTTCGAAGCCGGCATCGGGTTGGAGAACTACGGCCGGCGAGGGCTGCTGCGGGGCGTTGCCGTGACTCACAATACTGTCTACGCCAACGCCCAGGGCGGTATCATGACTCCCACCTCCGGTACGCTGGATGTGGTGCTTCGAAACAATGCGGGTGCTGGCCGCAGCAGGAGCCCGATCTTCCCCGCCGCACGCCCGGGTCTTCACCTGGCCGGGAATCTCAACTGCACGTGGCTTCAATGCTTCGCTGACCCGGAGGGCCTCGATTTCTCACCCGCACCAGGATCGCTGCTTCGCGGACTGAGCCTGCCACGCGGCCAGAACGGCATCCCGGCCGACGATTTCTTCGGGGCACTGAGGGGAATCCCCCCCTCCATCGGTGCTATCGAGCGACCAGGGCGGCCGATTCGGCTCGACAGACAACCCTTAGCAGGTGCCGAAGCACCCCCGCAATGATTGCGTATGGTCGAAGCGCGGGTAAGTGGCTAATTCTCCTGCCACGAACCATCGAGTGCCACCTCAGAAGACGGCCGCGCGCGCATATTCAACACGAAACTGAAGTTCGTTGCCCAATCACGTAAACGAAGTTCTCTGTCTCTGCGCGAATGACACTAGTTAAATCAGGCGGTTAGGCGTCATCGGGCCGCTCTCTCTGGCACCTGCCTTGCTCTCGAACTTAGTCCTGGCACTCGGGTGATTGGCGTCCCCGGCTATTTGCACGGAGGAAGGAGAAGAATGCCCGTTCTTGTCACCGGACACAACGGCTACATCGGATCGGTCATGGTTCCAGAACTCCTGGCCGCGGGCCACGAGGTGCTCGGACTCGATACGTTCTTCTTCGAGGACTGCACCCTGGGCAATGACCGGGACGGTACCCCGGCGGTCCGGAAGGACATCCGCGACGTGCGGGCCGGGGACTTGCAGGGAGTGGACGCGATCATTCACCTCGCCGCGCTCTGCAACGATCCCCTGGGCGATCTGCATCCCGGGTGGACACACGAGATCAATCATCGGGCATCCATCCAGCTGGCCCGCCTAGCCCGGGACGCGGGCGTGCGTCGTTTCCTCTACGCTTCCTCGTGCAGCATGTATGGGGCCGCCGGCAGCGATGACCTTCTCAACGAGCAGGCGCCTCTCCGGCCGTTGACCGTCTACGCGACGTCCAAGGTGCGCACGGAAGAGGACCTGGCCGCGCTCGCGGATTCCTCCTTCAGCCCGGTCTTCATGCGCAACGCGACGGCGTACGGGCTTTCGCCGCGGCTGCGGGCCGACGTGGTGCTGAACAATCTCGTCTGCTGGGCGCACACGACCGGGCGCATCCGCATAACGAGCGATGGGACGCCGTGGCGTCCCATCGTGCACGTGCAGGACATCGCGCGCGCATTCGCAACGGCGCTGGTGGCTCCGCGCGAGGTCATCCACAACCAAGCCTTCAACGTGGGGGTCACCTCCGAGAACTATCAGGTCCGCGAGCTGGCCGAGATCGTAAGGGGCACCGTGGCGGGCTGCACCCTCGAATACGCGACCGACGCGGGACCCGATCCTCGTAGCTACCGGGTCGATTTCGGTAAGCTGGCCCGCACGTTCCCGGCTTTCAAGCCGCGCTGGAACGCCTCGTTCGGAGCCAAGGATCTCTACGCGGCGCTGCAAGAAGCGAACGTTACGATCGAGGAGTTTCAAGGGCGTAAGTACATCCGTCTCGCCCAGATCAAGCATCTGCTCGGCTCCGATCGACTCGATAGCACCCTGCGCTGGGTCCGCCGCGCGCAATAGGGGACCATGCCCATCTGCCGCTTCTGTCACACGACGTTACTTCGTACGTTCGTCGATCTGGGTATGTCTCCGCTCTGCGAGAGCTTCCTCACCCTCGAGCAGGTCAACCAGATGGAGCCGTTCTATCCGCTGCATGCATACGTCTGCGAGAAGTGCTTCCTGGTGCAGGTGGAGGAGTACGTCAGGCCCGAGCGGATCTTCAGCGAGTACGCCTATTTTTCCTCGTACTCACGAGCCTGGCTCCGGCACGCCGAGTCATATACGGACATGATCGTCTCGAGGCTCGGCCTGAACCGCCACAGCTACGTGATCGAGCTGGGAAGCAACGACGGGTACCTGCTGCAGTACTTCGTGGCCAGGGGAATTCCGGTGCTAGGGGTGGAGCCGGCGGCCAACGTGGCCGCCGCGGCGATCGCCAGAAAGGTGCCGACCATCACGCGCCTGTTCGGGCTGGACACGGCGCAGGCGCTCGTGGCCGACGGCCATCAGCCCGATCTGATCATCGGCAACAATGTCCTGGCGCAGGTGGCGGAGTTGAACGACTTCATCGCTGGCATGAAGAAGCTCCTGAAGCCGGGCGGCGTCATCACACTGGAGTTCCCGCATCTCGACCGGCTGATGAACGAGAATCAGTTCGACACCATTTACCACGAGCACTTCTCGTATTTCTCCCTGTTGACCGCCGATCGGGTCTTCACCGCCCACGGGCTGACGCTATTCGACGTGGAGGAGCTGTGGACGCACGGCGGGTCCTTGCGGGTCTATGCGCGCCACCGAGACGATGAGGCGCACCCGGTGGGAGCCCGGATGCAGGCTCTCCTGGCGCGCGAGAAGTCGGCTGGTCTCGATCGGCTGGAACGATACGCGGCCTTCGGGGAGCGGGTGGAGGAGAGCAAGCGCCGGCTGCTGGAGTTCTTGATCGGGGCCAAGCGTCAGGGCAAGTCCATCGTCGGGTACGGGGCCCCCGGGAAGGGCAACACCCTCTTGAACTACTGCGGGATCCGGACCGACTTCCTCGACTACACCGTGGACCGGAACCCGTACAAGCACGGCCGGTTCACACCGGGCACCCACATACCCATCTACCCGACGGAGAGGATCCTCGAGACTCGGCCGGACTACGTCCTCATTCTGCCGTGGAACATCAAGGACGAGATCATGGAGCAGATGGCCGTGATTCAGTCGTGGGGGGGACAGTTCGTAGTCCCGATCCCGGACGTGAAGGTCTATCCGTGACCGGCTCAAGAGAAAGGCGGTGGACCACACCATGAAGGTAGTGCTGTTCTGCGGAGGCCTCGGTACCCGCCTACGAGAGTACTCGGAGAGCATCCCGAAACCGATGGTGAACATCGGCTATCGGCCCATCATCTGGCACGTGATGAAGTACTACGCGCATTTCGGTCACACCGACTTCATCCTCTGCCTGGGATACCGCGGTGACGTCATCAAGCAGTACTTTCTCGACTATGAGGAATGCCTGTCGAACGACTTCCAGCTCTCGAAGGGCGGCCGCGAGTTACAGCTCTACAGCCGGGATATCGAGCAGTGGAACATCACCTTCGTCGACACCGGGCACTATGCGCCGATCGGCCAGCGCCTGAAAGCGGTGGAACGCCACCTCCAGGGCGAGGAAATGTTCCTCGCCAACTACTCCGACGGCTTGTCAGACCTACCGCTACCCGCCTATCTCGACAACTTCTACCAGAATGACGCCATCGCGAGCTTCGTGTGCGTGCGGCCGAGCCAGAGTTTCCACATGGTGAGCCTGGGGGAGCGCAATCTGGTCAAGGGCATCCGGCACGTCGACCAGGCCGACCTCTGGATCAACGGCGGCTTCTTCGCGTTCAAACGCGCGATCTTCGACTATATCGGAGAGGGAGAGGATCTGGTCGCGGAACCGTTCCAGCGCTTGATCGAAAAGGGAGGTCTCGTCGCCTACAAGCACCACGGCTTCTGGGCGTGCATGGACACCTTCAAGGACAAGCAGCGGCTGGACGAGATGAACGCTCAGGGCGACTGCCCGTGGGAGCTATGGCGGACCGATCCGTCCCGGAGCGACCGGGTGGCGACCGCGGTGAACGGTGGCCGCGATGCAAGGCGGCGCCTACCGGCGGCGGGTGGGGACCGTCTCCCCGGGTGATGAACCCGACCCGTTCGGAAGGCGCACGATGCTGAGACTCGAGTTCGAGCCCCGCGCAGAGCCCCTCACCGTACTGTGCCTGGGGGCGCACGCCGACGATCTGGAGATCGGCTGCGGCGGTACGCTCCTCAAGCTCGGCGAGAGCGGCCATCCGCTCGCGGTGACGTGGGTGGTGTTCAGTGCGGAAGGACAACGCCAGCAAGAAGCGCGCGACAGTGCGGAGATGTTCCTGGCGCGCGTCAAGGCCAAGGATATTGCGGTGAAGGGCTTCCGCGACGGCTTCTTCCCTTATCACGGACAGAAGCTGAAGGAGGAGTTCGAGGCGCTCAAGGAGAGGATCACCCCGCACGTGATCTTCACTCACTACCGGAACGACCTCCACCAGGACCATCGACTCATTTCGGAGCTCACGTGGAACACCTTCCGTGACCACCTGATCCTCGAGTACGAGATTCCGAAGTACGACGGAGATCTCGGCTCGCCGAACGTGTTCGTGCAGCTCCCCGAATCGGTGGCACGTCGCAAGGTCGAACGGATCCTCACCACGTTCCAGTCCCAGGCCGGCAAGCATTGGTTTTCCGAGGACGTATTCATGGCGCTGCTGCGGCTGCGCGGCATGGAGTGCACGGCCACCGACCGGTACGCGGAGGGGTTCTACGGCCGCAAGGCGGTGCTCGCCTTCGGGACGGCGCCGTGAGTCGGTCGATGGTCAGCATCGGGTTGCCGGTCTTCAACGGGGAAAAGTTCCTGGGCCGGGCGCTCGACTCGCTCCTGGGGCAAACGATGAGGGACTTCGAGCTGATCATCACGGACAATGCGTCCGAAGATGCTACCGAGCAGATCTGCCGGGCCTACGCGCGCCGGGACCGCCGTATTCGCTACATGCGGAACCCGGTCAACGTCGGGGCGCCGCGGAACTTCAATCGCGCCTTCGAGGTATCGGACTCGAAGTACTTCAAGTGGGCGACCGCCGACGACTTCTGCGGACCGGAGTTTCTTGAGCTCGCGTTCGCGGTGCTGGAACGCGATGCGGAGGTGGTCCTTTGTTACGCAAAGACAACGACCGTCTCCGCGGATGGGGCGCCTCTCGGTGAGTACGAGGACCATCTCCATCTGACCGACGACAGCGCGAGGCATCGGTTCACGCGGCTGGTGACCACGATCGGGCTCTGTCACCAGCATCAAGGGCTGATGCGCAGCGCGGCGCTTCGCAAGACCAGGCGGCTGCGGGATCACATGGGCTCCGATCTGAATCTGCTCGCCGAGCTCACGCTCTACGGCAAGTTCCACGAGCTGCCGCAGCGGCTGTTCTTCAGAAGGCTCCACGAGGGCTCTTCGAGCTGGGCGCGCGACGACATGACGCGTCAGCGCGCATTCTACGATCCGGGCGGAGCCCACGGAATCGTGCTTCACGGGTGGCGCCAGCACGCGGCGGACCTCGACGCGATCCGGCGGTCCGAGATCAGCGTGGGCGAGAAGATGGCGCTGTACCGATTCGTCGCGCACCGCATGATGTGGGACGGCCGGCGGCTGGCCGGAGAGCTTGGGCTCATGGCACGGGTCTTCGCACGGGGCGCGCGACGGCGCCGCACGAGGCGAGGCCGCGTGGGGTCGACGCCGTAGATGGCACTCGCGGATGTGTCCCTGGTTTCGGCCGGCGTCCGGTTGGCCCGCTGTCGGTCCTGCGGCGAGTCCGAGCTCGAGCGGGTGCTGGACCTCGGCCTGCAGCCGGTAGCAGACTGGCTGGTGGAGCCGGGCGCGCCTCCGGAGTCCGAGGCTCGCTATCCTCTCGTGTTGACCTTCTGCCGCCGTTGCGTCCTTCTGCAGCTGGCCCCTTTCGCGGAAGAGGAGCGTGTGCGAGGTCACGAGCACTCGGGGGCGCTCTCCTCAACGGTCGGCGAGCACGACGCGGCGTGGGCCCGGGAGATGGGCTCCCGCCTCGGGCTGAGTCCGGCAAGCGTGGTGGTGGACGCCGAGGGTGGAGGGAAGGGCGTGGCTCATGCCCTGGACCGGCTAGGCATCCGGGTTGTCGCCCCCACCGATTGTCGACCGCTTAGTGCCGACCTGGTGATCGCCAACCATAGCCTCGCCCACGCGCTCGATCTTGGACGGGCCGCAGGCGATCTGATCGGGTTGCTGGCCGAGGACGGCACGGTCGCCATCGAGTTCCACCACGCCGCTCGGCTCCTCGTGGATACCCAGTTCGACTTGATCTGTCACCCCCACCGCACGTATCTCTCGGTCGCCGCCGTCGTGATGGCCTTCGCGCGGCATGGGTTGGTCTCCGTGGATGCGGATGAGATCCCCGTCCACGGCGGGTCGGTGCGACTGTACGCGCGTCGCGGGAAGGGGCTCCCCGGCCCGACCGTGGAGCGCCTCATGGCGGCCGAGGGCGCTGTCGGCCTCGGTGACCGGTCTCACCATCGCGGTCTTGCGCGCCGGGTGCAGGTCGCCTCGACCGCCGTGCGCGGCTTCCTGGAGCAGGCGCGGGCCGAGCGCCGAACGGTCCTTGGCTACGGCGCGCCTTCCCGGGCCAGCACCCTGCTGAATCACTGCGGGGTGACCACGGATCTGCTACCGGCCACCGTGGACCGGTCACCCTCCAAGCAGGGGTTGGCCCTGCCGGGATGTCGGGTACCGATTCACGCTCCCGCCTTGCTGGCCGATGTGAAGCCCGACTACGTCCTGATCCTGGCATGGACCCTGGCCGAAGAGATCATGGAGCAACTGCCGGAAGTACGCTCGTGGGGCGGCCGCTTCGTGACGCCGCTCCCGGATGTGAAGGTCCTGCCGTGAACCGCGGCTGAAACCACGTCAACTGGAGAGAACTTCGCGAATGAGCCAGCGAGTGAGTCTTGCCATCCTGGGAACCGGGATGGCCGGGTGTGGCGCGATCCATCGGTTGACGGGCGAGGGCCTGGAGCCCGTCGCCTTCGACAAGGCACCGTATTTCGGTGGTCACACCGCCTCCTTTTCTCATGAGGGCGGATATACCTTCGATGAAGGCGGTCATGTCTCGTTCACGAAGAACGAGCGTTTGAAGGATCTGTTTGCCCGCAACGTGCGCGGCCAGTTCGAGGTCGTCCAAGCCTCCATCAACAACTACTGGCGTGGCCACTGGATCAAGCACCCGCCTCAGTGCAACCTCTATGGGTTGCCCGCCGATCTGGTGACCCGGATCATCGCCGACTTCGTTTCGGCACAGAACAGCGCGCCCGGTGAGATCCGTAACTACAAACACTGGCTGCTCTCGACCTACGGACGCACGTTCGCCGAGACTTTCCCCATCGTCTACGGTCGGCGGTACCACACGACGAGCGCCGAGAACATGACCGCCGATTGGCTCGGCCCGCGGATGTACCGCCCGAGCCTGCAGGAAGTGCTCATGGGGGCCCTCAGCCCCGCGACGCCCGACGTCCACTACGTGAGCGAATTCCGTTATCCGTCGCGGGGTGGCTTCGTCTCGTACATCCGTCCGTTCGCGCAGGGGGTCGACGTTCGCCTTGGGTACCAGCTCGTGCGCCTCGACCCCCGGGAGCGCCGCCTGCACTTTGCCAATGGCGCAGAGATAACCTACGAGCAGGTCATCTCGTCGATCGCGCTGCCCTCACTCATACCGCTGATCGCAGGAGTGCCGCTTGAGGTGCGGGCCGCGGCCGCGAAGCTCGCCTGCACCACCTGCGTGATCGTGAACGTGGTGGTCGACCGCCCTCACCTCTCCGATTCGCATATCACGTACTTCTACGACGAAGACTTCTTCTTCACTCGGGTGAACTTCCCCCACATGCTGTCCCCCCACAACGTGCCTCACGGCACGAGCGCGGTCCAGGCCGAGTGCTACTACTCGAAGAAGTACCGGCCGCTCGATCGGCGGCCCGAGGAGTGCATCGAGCCGGTGCTGGCCGATCTGCGCCGCTGCCGGATTCTCCGAGAGGAGGACCGGATCCTTTTCAGTAACGCGCACGTGAACGACTACGCCAACATCATCTTCGACCTCGAGTATCCGGCCGCCCTGGCCACCGTGCACGACTACCTCGACGACATCGGCATTCTCTACTGCGGGCGCTACGGAGAGTGGCGCCATCTGTGGACCGACGAAGCGTTCGAGAGCGGAGAGCGGGCGGCGGAGCGAGCCGTCGATCGCCTGGGCTCGGCTGTCCGTCGCTGACGACAATGTTCCGTCCGTTCCGCTTCATCACCTCCATGCCCCGCCTCGCCGAGGGCGTTCCCGCCTGGCGCGCCGCCCTCCGTCGGATCGAGGGGCTCGGATACGCGACGGTGGCGATCTCCGACCATTTCACCCAGGGATGGGCGATGGAGCCGCTCGTGACGTTGGCCGCGGCGGCGGCCGAAACCGAGAGCCTCCGGCTCCTCACCATGGTGCTCGGCAACGACTACCGGCACCCGGTGCTGGTACACAAGGCGGCCGCGACGATCGACGTCATCTCCGGGGGCCGGATGGAGCTGGGGATAGGTGCGGGTTGGATGCGGGCGGAGTACGAGGCCGCGGGCATATCGTACGGTCCAGCCGCCGCGCGGCGGGCGCGGCTGGAGGAAGCGGTGACGGTGATCAAGGGCCTGTTCGGGCCGGATCCTTATGACTTCCGGGGTCGCTACTACACCGTGGCAGGACTCGACGGGCTTCCGAAGCCCATCCAGAAGCCTCACCCGCCGATCGCGGTGGGCGGCGGAGGCCCCCGGATGCTCGACCTGGCTGGCCGCGTCGCGGACATCGCGGGAGTGTATGCGACCCTGGGTCGGGGAACGAAGGACGTGCATCCCGTACTCGACCTGAGCCCCGATCGGGTGGCCGAGAAGGTAGCCGCCGTGCGCGGCGGCGCGCGCTCGGCCGGTCGCGACCCCGGGGACGTGGAGATCGAGTTGAGCCTGCTCCTTTGCCGGATCGTAGGCTCCAGGACGGAACTGCGCGATGTCCTGGCGCGGGCCTCGGCCTCGTGGGGAGTGCCCGTCGAGGCGATCGAGGCCTCGCCGGCAGTGCTGGTGGGAACGGCGGAGCGGTGCGCGGAGCTGCTGGGAGAGCGAAGAGAGCGCTACGGAATCAGCTACATTCACGTTGGCCTCGATTTCCAGAATGCGGCCCCACTTGTCGGGCGCATGGCCGGAGCGTAAACCACGGGTGCTGTTCGTCCGCAGGAGATGGTGAATGCTGAATCTGATCGCAGGCGAAATCGTCGAGGTGTTGAGCGCTGCCGAGATCCTGAACACGCTGACGGCCGACGGGACTCTGGAGGCCCTCCCGTTCATGCCCGAAATGCTGCAGTTCGGCGGCATGCGGATTCGGGTGCACAGGCGAGCAGACAAGACGTGCGACACGATCGAGAAGACGGGCGCGCGCCGGATGAAGCACACCGTTCATCTCGAAGGGCTCCGGTGCAACGGGGAGGCGCATGGAGGGTGCCAAGCCGGATGCCTGCTCTTCTGGAAGGAAGAGTGGCTGAGGCGCCCGCAGGGCAGCGGGCCGCCGACGAAGTCGCTTCCGGCAGCGGCGGTTACCGGGAGCCCGCCGGATCGCTTGATGGCCCTCACCCGGGCTACGATGCCGGGCTCGCCGGGCAAAGAGCGCTTCGTATGCCAGGCCACGGAGTTGTTCAAGGCGACATCGCCGCTGGCCTGGTGGGACGTGCGGCAGCACATCCGGGACCTGCGGTCGGGCAACGTACAGCCCAGCGAGTTCGTACGGGGCATTCTGGTGCGAAGCGCAATGAATACGCTTGCCAAGATCCAGCACCTGCCCGGGACCTACCGGGTATTGCGTCTGGTCAGATCTCTCGGGAGGGGGCTGTGGCAGGTGCCGCACATCCAGGGATGCGTGCAAGCCGGCCCGACGCCCAATGCCACCCTGAACCTGAAGCCGGGCGACCGGGTCCGCGTGAAGAGCCCGGAGCAGATTGCCCGCACCCTCGACCGGAACAACAAGAACCGCGGGCTCTGGTTCGACGTCGAGATGCTGAAGTACTGTGGCCGCGAGTTCACGGTGCTGCGGCGCGTCGCCAGGATGATCAACGAGAAGACCGGCGAGATGATGACGCTCCCGAACGATTGCATGGTCCTGGACGAGGTCACGTGCTGTGCCCACTTCGCCGAGCGGCGGCTCTTCTGCCCGCGGGGCATGTACCCATACTGGCGAGAGGTGTGGCTGGAGAGAGTGGAGCCGATCTGAGCATGCCCCACGCCCTGTTCGTGGCGTTTCACTATCCCCCAGAGGCGAGCAGTAGCGGCGTCCTGCGCACGCTCAAGTACACGCGCTATCTGGGCGACCACGGCTGGCGGATCACCGTTCTCACGCTGGACCGTCACGCATACGAAGTGCAGGACGCCCATCTCGAGAGTCAGATCCCGGCCGGAGTGCGCGTGGTGCGGACGCCGTTCCTCGACATCAAGCGTCATCTGGCCATCCGCGGCCTGTACCCGGGCAGCCTAGCCGTGCCTGACCGCTGGATCGGCTGGTGGCCGTGGGCGGTGCGAGAAGGGCGGCAGGTCATGCGGACGGACCCGGTCGACGTGGTCTATTCAACGAGCCCACATGCGACGGCACACCTGGTGGCCCGCTCCTTGGTGCGCCGGGAGGGATGTCCGTGGGTGGCCGACTTCCGGGATCCGTGGTATGAGGACCCGCCCGAGCCGGGGACGCCTCGGCTGGTCCACTGGGCGGCCAGGCACCTGGAGCGTCTGGTCGTACGTCGAGCGGGGCGCGTCGTGGCCAGCACGGAGCAGCTAAAGGATGTGCTGGCGTCACGCTATGTCGGCGAACCTCGGGAGAAATTTTGCGTGATCCCGAACGGCTACGACGAGAAGGACTTCGACGACGCCCTGCCTTCGGTTACGCGGTCGGGGTCCGAGCTGGTCGTCCTGCACGCGGGAAGCGTGAACCCGACATTCCGCGATCCGCGCCCGCTGTTTGCCGCCGTACGAGAGCTGGCGGACCAGCGGCTCTTCGACGCCTCCAAGGCCCGCTTCCGCTTTCTCGGGGGCGGCGCCTTCGGAGAGTCGCCTGAGATGAATCGGGCCGTGGAGGCCGCCGGCCTCGTCGGGCGTGTCGAGTTCTTGCCTCGTGTCGGCTATGAGCGCGCGCTGGCCGAGCAAGCGAGCGCCCAGCTCCTCCTACTGCTCCAAGCGTCGCCTGATACCGCTGACCTCGTGCCGGCCAAGCTCTTCGAGTATCTGCGGGCGGGCCGGCCCGTGCTCGCCATGGTGGGGCCGGGGGCGACCGCCGAGCTCCTTCGACAGACCGGGGGAGGCTGGATCGTGGATCCTCGATCCCGAGGCGCGCTCACTGAGGCTCTCGCGGAGGCCTACGGGGCATGGGAAGCCGGGACCCTCGAGGCCAGGGCCGCCGATCCACGGGCTCTGAGGCGATTCAGCCGCGAGCGGCTGGCCGGCGAGCTCGCCGGGCACCTGGATTCGTTACTGAAGCGGGGAGGTGTCAGGCTATGAGGGTCACGTTGGTAGGCCACGCCAGCATTCTCGTCGAAGCCGAGGGGATCCGGATCCTGTCGGATCCCTGGTGGAAGGGTCCATGCTTCGGCGCGCAGTGGTGGCTGTATCCGCCACCCTTTCTGGAGGTCGTCCGGACACGGCCGGTGGACTATATCTATGTCTCGCACGGCCATCACGACCATTTTCACCCACCGACCCTTCGCACGTTCCCGAAAGGCACCCGTGTGCTCGTGGCCAAGAGCTTGAGGCTGGGCGGGGCGCTCGCGGACCTGGGCCTCGAGCCCGTCGAGCTCGCCGACGACGAGCGGCGGGAGCTGGCACCCGGCCTCACGTGCCAGATCATGCAGACGGACGGAGACGACTCCCTCATGGTGATCTCCCACGGCGGGGAGACGGGCATCAATGTCAACGACGCCCTGCATTCCTCTCCTCGCCCGGTGCAGCTCCAGTTTGCCGCCCGGCTGCGAGAAGCCCATCCGAAGATCGACTGGGTCTTCTGTGGGTACGGAGTGGCGTCCCACTTCCCCAACTGCTACGTGATCCCGGCCAAGAACCGCGAGGCCACCGCGGCGGGCCGCCAGCGCCACTTCAACCGGGCGTGGGCGAACGTGGTCAACGATCTCTCGCCACGCATCGCGTTGCCGTTTGCGGCGGACGTCGTTTTCCTCGATGAGGATCTCTTCTGGGCCAACGAGCCAACCCACAACGGTGAGCGCCCAACCGAAGCCTTCACGCGACTGTATCCGACCTCGGCGACACGGGTGCTCGATGTCGCGCCCGGGTTCGTGCTCACAGACGGTGTCCCGGTCGTCGAGAAGCTCCGTGTACCGGTCCGGAGCGAGGAGCTGCGTCACGCCTTCGCCGACTCCATCCGCCGAGTGAACCGTGACGCGGCCTTCGACCAGTCGGAGCTCGCGCGGGTCGTGTCGCTCCTGCGGGACAACGTGCGGGCAGGGCAGGCCTACTTCTCGTCTTTCCGCGGCGATTACCGCCTCCTGATCCGACTCCGACAGAGCGGGTCCGCGATCGAGATGCAGAAGCGCGGTCGTGAGATCTCCATCGACGCCGTAGAGCTGGGGCAGGGAGCCGAGCGCGGGTACGATCTCGTCTACACGACTCGATTGGCCTATGTGTTGTCAAGTCTGACGACGGAGTATGGCCACGAGACGTTGTTCGTCGGCTCCGGGGGCGTCTTCGAGTACACGGCCGCCGCCGCCGTACGCCGTAGTCTGCACCGCGAGCTGATCGCGATGGTCAAGCCCGCGAGCGGTCAGCTCGCCCGCCGGCCTGAAGGGTGGCGTGCCCGGTTGGCGTGGCTGAAGCGATCACTGCGGCAGCTCGTTGGGCGAAGCTCCGACGATCTCTACGATCTGCGTACGTGGACGGTCTTTTCCCCATGATCGGGCGAGGCCTGGCGGCCCTGGCGGGTGTGAGTGTGCTGTTGCTGTCCGCGGGCTCGCAACCGAGGTCGGCCGCGACGACCCCTGCGCTCGCCGGCCTGCCCAGCAACACGTTCGTGGCTCTCGAGCTGCCGGGCCTCGGACAGGGTATCCCCGGCATGGGAATGAAGCACGTGACGTGGGCACACAATCCCATCGACAAGCGACTCTACGCGGTTGGCGGAGACTACTCCGGCGAGTCGTTCCAGCAATCCTACCGCCAGGAGACGTGGTCCCTGTCGCTGGCCGAACGCTGGGCGAACCGGATGGACCGAGCCGCGGGATGGCGGCTCGAGTATCCGTACTGTGGGCCCGCGGGGCAGGTTCAGCCCAAGCATCCCGATTTCGTTGGCTGGACGTGGGACGGCAAACGGAAGCTGTTCTGGATGGTTCCCGGCACCATGGTTGCGAGCAATGACGTCTGTCCGGGGGAAACCGTGCAATCCAAAGACGACCCCGGCTACCTGCTGGGCAAGATCATGACCTTCGATCCGGGGAGAAGGATGTGGTCGGATCAGACGCCGAACGGCTACTCCGTCGGGCCAGACGTCTCCGAAACGTGGATGAGCGTCTACGATTCGGATCGCGACGAGATTGTCCGCTTCGGCTTCAACGGCGGATCGGGTGGGGTCGCCAACATTCTGGACGTTTCTTCGAAGCGCTGGAGGGTCGTCGCGCTGGGAGGCAACGGGCGTGGAGGTGAGGTCCGGATCAACAAGGAATATCTGGCGGCGAACCTGGCCGAGCGGCAGATCTACGCCATCGACGGCCTATCGGGGCGTCTCCATCGCTGGAACATGGACCGCCGTACGCTGAGCGATCTGGGACCCGTGCCGGGAGGGAGCCTCGGGGGCGAGAACATCACGCACCCGGTCTGGGACAGCGTCAACAAGGTGCTCCTCTGGTACCGGGCGGAGAACGAGATGTTTCACATCTACCACCCCGACCGCAAGAAGTGGGAGTCCATCCCGGTGGTGACGAGTCCTCCCGGGCTGTCGCTCCGGGCGCGCGCCGCGGTCTTCGATCCGGACGAGAACGTCCTGATGCTCATGGGAGGCCTGGAGCCGCCGAATCCGTACATGTTCCTGTACCGCTACAGCCCACCGACGCAGTAGCCGGAGCCGCCGCCCCTATCCGGCACGCCAGTCCCAGCACGGCCGGCGGTGGGCCTGCTGGAAGACGAGCTCCATCACGGGGTGCAGGTACCAAAGACTTCGAATCTGGATGGCACGGCTCCATTTCGATACGCGAAGGACGAGTCGGCCCTTCGGCGTCAACATGTCCTCCAGCAGGCGCATACCACCCTGAGCTTCGATTTCATCTCGCATGGGGGCATAGCAGCCCAGGGCGCGATTGTCCTCGAGGTCCGGAGAGCCAGGCGGTAGATCCTCGGGAATGTCACGGTTACCCGGATACCGGTAGAGATCTGGCCAGAACTCGCGCAGGCAGGCCCGCTGAAACTTGGTCGCGTGCTTGTCTACCGAGGTGAAGTCGAGCAGGACACGAAGGTAGTCGAGGTCCAGGTACGGACAGACCGGGACATGCCCCGGCGGCAGCAGCTGCTGCGACCAGGGAGCGATCGCACGACGCTGCCTGAGCAAGAGGAAGGCCAGCTCACTCAGGTTCTGCCTCGGCAGGAAGGATCCTACGTAGCTCTTCACCTCCTGCCGTACCTCCTCGAGGTGCGGCCACCGCGTAGGGCTGAGAACCGAATCGAACGTATTCCGGATGCTGAGCCTGGCAATGGCGTCGACTTCGCTGTCGGGCGAGCGAGACTCCACCGCGAGGCCGACATGGACACTCCAGCCGACCGGATCGCCCAGAATGTCGCCCCCGATTCCGTCGAAGAAAAGGGTGGGTCGGTTGGGAAGCGCCTTCATGACACTGATCGCCCAGGAATGCTCCCGCGTCTCCGAGGCGACCAGGACCCGTCTCGCCACGTCGTCGGCCACGTACTGCTGATAGGTTCCCGGCTCGACGATCTGGTGGGCGAAACGGAAGTCGCGCGCCATTTGATGGGCGTACCGGGCGTCCAGGTCGCGATGGCTCTTCTGGTAGGTGCGACATGTGATCGCCTGAAAGTCGACCCTCGCTTTCATCATGATCGCGAGCATGCGACGGCTGTCGAAGCCGCTGCTCAGGGGCAGCACGACACCGCCAGTCTGCAGCTGTAGGCACCGACCGATCGCCTGCTCCAGCGCCTCTTCCACTTCGCTCACCGCGGTAGGCCCCACCGCGCGCGTCCCGGCCGGCAATCGCTGGAAATCGAACCACGGCGCCAATGTCTGTCCGCGGGCGGACAGGCTGAGCGTGTGCCCGGCCGGGAGCCGCTTCACGTCACGACTGAGGCTGCGGTCCCCGACGATCCAGGAGGTTTGGACCAGTGATCTCCACGCCAGGAGATCAGGACCATCATCGTCGATCATCAGATAGCGCGGGTTGGTGGCAAACACGATCGCGTCGCCGAGCATCCGGTAGTACACCGGCCCCATCCCCAGGACGTCCGTGACCAGGGTCAGCGTCCTGCCATCGGCGCCGACCACCGCGGCGGAGAAGACACCGTTGTGCTCCGCGTGTAGGCGGTGGGTCCAGTACTGCAGGATGTCACGGCTCGCCGCGTATGAGTGAAGCCTAGGCACGATGTAGCCGCGGAAGGCGGCGGCGCCCGATGAGTCAGACGCCGCGTGTACCAGCCCGGTGCCGGCAGCATGGTGAGGCGACACGGCGCTCGCCAGGAGCCAGTTCGGCCCACGACGGGCGACGTGGTCCACCGAGGCCGCTCCGGTCCAGTCGACATGGATTGGTCGGTGAGGATGCCAGACTCCGAGGAAGAAGTTGTCGCATTCGCCGGACGGGCCCTGCCCAGGCCATCGGAAGCGAATATCCACCGCGGGAAGGCCCTCGGTATTGCGCTCGAGGGGCCCGGCGGTCATCGGCAGGGCCGCCGGGTCATCCGATGGCAACGCTGACGCGTGGGGACCTCATCAAGGAGTCAGTTCGGCGTACGTGACATGGGAAATCGTGGAGAAGAGATCGGGGAACCGGTAGCGCCGGCACGAATAGCCACGCCGGTTGCTGCTGGTCATGAGAATCGGGTGGAGCTTTTCCTTGTTGTTCTTCGTCAGCACGACCTCTCCGCACTGGATGCGGGAGTCGGCTCCAGGAAATGGCCGAAAGCAGATGGTGGTATCGGTAGCGCGCTGCGTCATGTGGACGCCTTCGATCAAGGGCTGGAGGAGGCGCTCGGAGACGTCGATGACCGAAAGGTATTTCCGCGTCCGCTCCGAGGCTTCGGTCTCGTCGCAGGGGCGGCCGAGAAACCGCTCGACGTTGTCGTGCTGCTTGCGGGTCAGATCGAGAGGATGCGCGTCAGTGGTGGCGTGGTCCTGGGCTCGGTCGAAGTCGCTGGTCGAGATGTGCTCGGACTCTACCAGGACGTCGACGACGGCGTCGAGTCGAAGCTCCCGGATAAGCCTGCGGAGCTTGTCGCAATACGCAAGCGTACTGCTCAGCGGGATGTCGTTGATCAGCAGGGCGCACATGTTGTCGATGACCAGCGAGAATCTTACTCCGTGGGGATAGAAACGGGTAGCCCGGGCCGAGAAGCTGGAGATTTGGCTAAGAACGAAAAGCTCCGCGAGGCCCACCTCGAAGGAGAGTTCTTCGAGGCCGGGCCGGGTGCTCGCATGGTAGCCGCCCCCGAGATCATAGAAAAAGTGGATCGGGCTAGCTCGACGCTGCGACTCGACCACGTGGGCGAGAATGCTCGGCCGATAGGGGGCGACCCGGGTCTTGCTCAGGTAGCAGAAGTCACGGCTTGTCAGGACTTCGAACACTCGCTCGGGCATCTGCCCGGAATCGGTGGCGTCGTCTGGAGTGGCGGCGAGACGGAGACCGGACATCAACGTCTCGAGATAGCCTTTGAGGAGGGGCAGCTCGCCCCGCTCGTCTGTCAGCTTGATTTCTGCCGGTGGCGCGGTGCGCTCGACCATTGCGGCTCCCATCTCGTTGATCTCGGGCCTGGACGCTTCCCGGCTACCCGGTTGCCGCGTCGAAGGGCTAGAAGGTCGGGCATGGCTGACCAACCAGGATGGGTGCAAGCAGAGTGCCACAGGAAGATCGCATATGGTCGTCAACATGTTGATTTATAAGGATAAGATGGGGCTACGAGGATGTACTTAATTCGCATTATTGGGAAGGTTATTTCAGCTTTGCGTCGAATATGCGCGGACGCCGCGAGGAATGCTCAGGGAATCAGACAGTTAGATCGCACCAGGCTGTGCAAGCCCTGCATGGTCCGATTACCCTACTGCGGGGTGTCGCGACGGACCCTGCCCCGTGTCCTGCTTTCTGGCCTGGATGTCGCCGATCAACCTCATGTAGCGCTCCAGGTGGGCTTCCTCCGTCCAGCGGGACCGGTAGGCAGCATAGCCGGCCTTACCCAGCTCAGCGCGCAGGACCGGGTCGCTTCGCAGCTGATCCATCGCGTCGCGCAGGCCCGCCTCGTCCCGGAACACCAGGCCGCCCCCGCTCTCCGCCACGATCTCCGGCATCGGCCCCAGGTCGCGGACGATGACCGGGGTCCGCGCCGCGAAGGCCTCGATGATGACCTGGCCGAAGGTCTCGAACGTGATGGAGGGGACCACGACCGCGATGGCCCGCGCGTAGACGCCTCGGAGCTGCGCGGGTGTCAACCGCCCCAGGAAGTGGATCCGCTCACATCCCGCCGCGAGACGCCGCAGCTCTCCGGCGTAGTCGCCGTCGCCCGCGACGACGAGGTCGGCTTCACTGCCATCCCGAAACAGCGGCAGGACAGTCTGCAGCCCCTTCAGCCGCTCGAGGCGGCCGACGAAGAGGAAAAATGGGCGGGACGGGAGTGAGACAGTGTCCAGGGCCCCGGGCGGGGCCGGCTCTTCGGCATCATGGTCCGCGCAATTCGGGATAGAGACGATCGGGATGTCGAGCCCCGCCGCGTGATGCCGCCGGCGTGTGAACTCACTCGGGGAGATGAAGGCGTCCACGTGTCGCAGCGCTCTCCTGAGCATCCCGGTGTAGCGCCAGAGCTGCGGAGGACGACGGTAGATCAGCTGGCACCGGAAGCAACTCGGCTCGAGGCAAGCCTCCCGCCTGAACTTGAAGAGAACGTGGGTGGGGCAAATAAGCCAGTGCTCGTGCATGGTGTAGAGCTTGATGCCGCTCCCGTAGCGCAGGATCATCGGGCCGCCGACCAGGGAAATATTGTGGAAGTGGATCACGTCGAACCGCTTCGCAACCAAGATCTGCCGGATCTTCCGCGCCTTGAACAGCGGGAAGCCGGTCTGCTGCGTGGCGAGAGAGGAAAGCGCGCCCACTCCGGTGACGAGACCGTGACACGTGACACCGGGCTCGTTCGAGTACCCGACCGGCAGTGGGCCTCGGGCCAGCGCCCGGTAGCTGTCGACACAGTGGATGACGTCGACCTCGTGCCCGCGGCGCGCGAGCATGTTGCTCAGCCTGTGGATGAAGACGGCATCTCCCCCGAAGGCATACGGGGGATAGAACGTGGTGATCATGCAGAAGCGGAGCGGCGGCGACATCTCAGCGACCGCCGACCTCCCGGAACATCGCATGGGCCTGCGCGGCCGCTCGATCCCACGTGAAGGTGGCAGCTCGGCGAAGCCCCTCTGCTCCCATCGCTTGCCTGCGCGCCGGATCCCGCAGAAGCGTGCGGAGGGCAACCGTGAGGGCGTCCACGTCAGAAGGCGGGAAGGTCCACGCGGCGGGACCGAGCAGGGACCCCGCCGGCCCTACGTTGCTCGCCACGACGGGAATCCCGCATGCGGCGGCCTCGAATGCGGGAAGGCCGAAGCCCTCCTCGAGGGAAGGTAGGACCACCACCTCGGCTCGATTGTAGAGTTCCACCAGCGTCTCGTCCGGCACGAAGCCCGTGAAGCACACGGAGCCTTCGAGCCCGTGGCGAACCACGAGACCACGCAGGTCTTCGTAGCAGGAGTAGAACACGTCACCGGAATAGTCGCCGACGAGCAGCAACCGCAGGCTCGCGAGATCGGCGTCGGTGAGCAGCCTGCGAAAGGCGTCGACAAGCAGCGGCAGGTTCTTGTGCGGACTTATTCCTCCGACGTACAGCAGGTACCGGCTGTTGCGCGGCAGCCCACAGGCGGGCAGCAGATCGACCGGATCCCGCGGAGACGCCAGGCGCCTGAAAATTGTGTCCGGGGCCTCGAGAATGACCCGGATGCGATTCGAAGGAATCCGGAACTGTTCGATGATTCCGTCACGGGCATGATCCGACACCGTCAGGATGAGGCGCGCCTGGCGCACTGCGATGGCGAGCTTGGCCCTCCAGAAGAGCTGAAGTCGACGGCGCGCGAACACCTGTTTCGGGTGCCGCTCTGCGATGACGTCGTGGATGGCCACGATGGACCGGATCGGCCGCAGCAACGGGAAAAAGGTGTAGACGGACGGGAAGAAGAAGACGTCAGGCGGATGGCGGGCCACGGCCCATCCCATCCGCCAGAGATCCGTCAGGTCGCGCCGGCCCGAAGCGGACGCAGCCTCGGCCGGCGGGCGGCGGGTCGGTACTACTACTGTCTGGAAGGACGCCGGAAGTGTCGGATCTCGAGCCGTCTCGGGGTCGACGAAGAGCACGTATTCATCGCCGTCTGCGCGAACAGCCAGCGCGTTCAGCAGGCTCCTGGCGTACCGGCCGTAGCCCCGACGGTTCAGCCAGCATCCGCCATCAATCCCAATCCTCACAGCCACTCCCCGCCCGCGGGTCGGCGTGGTCGCCGTCCTCGGCACGCCGCTCTATTCGCGGTGATAGTAGCACGGGGTCCCAGATCCGAGGGACGATTGACGAGCCGTGCATCGCCGGGCGAAACTCCTTCGCGGCGAAAGAGATTTCCCCAAAGGATAATCATTTACCGCATACTACCAGCATGGTGGCGTGCGCGGTCGAAAACCACGGGTGCGAGGCCGGAAGCTGCGGATTCTTCAGGACCCGATCCGGGCGCATCGATGGCACAGCGCTTGCTGGATAGGCGATTGCCCTAGGGACCGGATCACGATCTGACGGCCGCTTCCCGGAGCGAACGCATGCGGATAACAGTCATCATACCCGTTTACAACAATACCCGAGATCTCCCTGAGTGCCTCTCGGCGGTGAGGGCCTCCGCCAAGAACCTAGACGCCGAGATAATTGTCGTGGACGACGCGTCCACTGACGAGACTCCTACCGTGGCCGCCGCCATGGGCGTGCGCGTCCTGAAGCTCTCCAGGAACTCCGGACCGGGAGCAGCCCGCAACTTCGGCGCGCAGCATGCCCGGGGCGAGATCCTGTTCTTTGTAGATGCCGACGTTGTCGTGGCACCCAGCGTGCTCGACCGCACGGTGAGAACGTTGGACACGCGGCCTGAGTACGCCGCCGTATTCGGCTCGTATGATGCCCGGCCGCGGGCTCGTGGGCTGGTCTCTCAGTATCGGAACCTCCTGCACCACTTCGTGCACCAGCAAGGAAATCCTGAGGCGTCCACGTTCTGGGCCGGATGCGGCGCCATCCGTCGCGAGATCTTCCTGGCGGTGGGCGGCTTCGATGCCGAACACTACCCACGTCCATCCATCGAGGACATCGATCTGGGATTGAGACTCCGGCAGGCCGGGCATCGGATCCTTCTGGACCGCGAGATCCAGGGGACCCATCTGAAGCAATGGAAGCTACGAAACGTCATCCGGACGGACATCACCTGCCGGGCGGTACCGTGGTCCCGCCTCATCTTGACGTCGCGGGAAGTGCCGAACGACTTGAACCTCAAGCGTAGCCAGCGTGTGAGCGTAGCTCTGGTCCTCCTGGCCACCGGCCTCCTGCCGCTGGCCCTGTGGAAGGTCGGTCTGCTGGTGGTCCCCCTCGTCGCGCTCGTCACGGTCGTCGCCTTGAACCGAACCCTCTTCGCGTTTCTCTGGAAGGAGCGCGGACTTGGCTTCGCTATCGGCTGTGTTCCGCTGCATTTGCTCTACTTCATATATAGTGGGCTGAGCTACCTGTTCGTTCGCGTGGACCTCCAACTGAGGAGCATGAGGCGTGCCCGCACGGCGTGCTCCGGAGAGCCTAGATGACTGGAGAGGGACCGACCGAAAAGCAGGTCGTGGTGATCGGGGGAGGACCGGCGGGCCTCACCGCGGGATACGAGCTGACCAAGTTCGACCTGCGGCCGGTCGTGCTCGAGAAAGAGGGTCTCGTCGGGGGACTGGCCCGCACCGAGAGCTACAAGGGCTTCCACTTCGACATGGGAGGTCACCGGTTCTTCACGAAGGTCGAGGAAGTCCGGAAGATGTGGCACGACGTGCTGGGCGGCGAGTTCCTTCGCCGCCCACGGCTCTCTCGGATCTACTATAATGGCAAGTACTTCTTCTATCCTCTCAAGCCACTCAACGCGCTCTTTGGTCTGGGCTTCTGGCAGAGCGTCCTCATCGTGCTCAGCTATATCCGGTGGCAGCTCTTCCCGTATCGGCGCGAGGACACGTTCGAACAGTGGGTCACGAATCGGTTCGGACGACGCCTCTTCCTGACTTTCTTCAAGACCTACACCGAGAAGGTCTGGGGAATCTCGTGCTCCGAGCTGAAGGCCGAATGGGCAGCCCAACGCATCAAGGATCTATCCTTGAAGACGGCGCTCCTGAGCATGTTCTTCAAGCCGAAGACGACCATCAAGACGCTCATCGAAGAGTTCGACTACCCGCGCCTCGGCCCGGGGATGATGTGGAACGCCGTGAAGAGTGAAATCGAGCGACGCCAGGGCGAGGTTCGCCTGAAGAGCGACGTCGTCGGGATCAAGCGAACCGGGAATCGGATCGAGGCGGTGGTCGCCCGACGCGATGGGCTCGAGGAGATCATTCGTGGGACGGACTTCATCTCGAGCATGCCCGTCACCGGCTTCATCAAGGCGCTCGACCCTCCGGCGCCCCCCGCGGTCCTGAATGCGGCCGCGCGGCTGAGCTATCGCGACTTCCTGACCGTCGTGTTGATCGTCAACAAGCCCCAGATCTTCGACGACAACTGGATATACATCCACGACCCGAGCGTCCATGTCGGACGGATCCAGAACTTCAAGAACTGGAGTCCAGATATGGTTCCCGATCCCACGCAGACCAGCCTTGGTCTCGAGTACTTCTGCACCGAGGGTGACGCGGTGTGGACGATGGCCGACGCCGACCTCATTGAGATGGGGCGCCGAGAGATCGATCGGATTGGCCTCGCGCGCTACGAGGACGTCGTAGACGGCTGCGTGGTGCGGGTGGAGAAGGCCTACCCGGTGTATGACTCCGACTATGCTGAATACCTGAGCGTCGTACGGGAATTCATCGACGGACTGGAGAATTGTCAAACGATCGGTCGCAACGGGCTCCACCGGTACAACAACCAGGACCACGCCATGCTTACCGGGATGCTCGCCGTTCGGAACCTGGTCCTCGGCCAGAAAAACGACCTTTGGAGCGTCAACACCGACGCGGAGTACCACGAAGAGATCCGTGAGCAGGTGACCGACCACGACCTCGAAGAAGTGCTCGAGGGTGCGCTGACGCAGGTGTTCCTCAAGCTGGACCGCGTCGCGATGGGGCTCTCGTTCGGTCTGACCGCGGGGGCGCTCCTGTTCCTGGCGACCCTCGCCCTCGTGCTGAAGGGGGGCCACGTCGGGCCGAACCTGGGGCTACTCGGTCAGTATTTCCCCGGCTATACTGTTACTGCGGCCGGGAGCGTCCTGGGTCTTCTTTACGGCTTCGCGAGCGGGTTCGTCGTCGGTTGGACGGTCGCGTTCCTCAGAAATGCGACGGTCTTCCTCTACATGGCCGTCGTGCACCGGCGGGCCGAGCTGCAGGCCCTGCGCCGGCTCCTCGATTACTTCTAACTACGTAGGAGTCACACCGTATGGCCGACGAGAAGCGGCTACTCGAGCGGATGGCGCTTACCCGGGCGCTGCACCTGAATGCGACCGTCCAGGGCGTCGTCACTGGGCTGGTGACGGGCCTGGCGATCTTCATCGCGACGAACTGGCTCGTCCTGAAGGGTGGAGAGGTGGTCGGGCCGCATCTCGCACTCCTGGGGCAGTTCCTCATCGGCTACCGCGTGACCTTCGCGGGGAGCCTAGTCGGATTCGCGTACGGGTTCACCGGCGGATATCTCGTGGGGTACGTCGTAGCCGGAATGTACAACTGGGCCGCGCACCGTCGGGAACGCAAGCGTCTGGGGCACGTGTGATGAAGCTTCGATGAAGTCGGAAGATCCGCGAGCCCGCCAAGACGAAGCTCCCGTCAGCGAGTCGCCGGCTCTGTCGGTCGTGATCGCATCGGTCAATGGTTACCGGTACATCGCACAGTGCCTCCGCTCGCTCGCGGCCCAGCGTGAGCGGCGCGCCGAAGTGATCGTCGTCGAGGGCTCCGGCGACGACACCGCGACGCGGGTTGCGGAGGAGTTCCCGTGGGTCAGGCTGATTCCCTGCTCGACGCCCAAACCCATCCCCGAGCTGCGGAGCATCGGGATCCGAGAGGCCAAGGCGCCCATCGTCGCGACCACCGAGGACCACTGCGTCTTCGAGGAGGACTGGTACGGCCAGATTCTCCGGGCGCACGCGTCCCGTCCGGAGCCCGCCATCGGGGGGGCCGTGGAGAACGGCAGCCGCGAGCGCCTCGTCGACTGGGCCGCATACATCTGCGAATACGGCAAGTTCATGTTGCCATTCCCGGCGGGGCCCTCCACCGACCTGCCGGGCCCGAACGTCTCGTACAAACGCGAGATCCTCGAAAGGGTCTGCGGGGATCTCTTGGACAAGGGGCGCGCCTGGGAGAACGTCCTTCACGGGCGACTCCTGGCGCGAGGGATGGAGCTTCGAATCGACCCTGGCGTCGTCGTGTATCACGCCAAGGTATTCGGTTTCTGGGACTTCCTCACTCAGCGGTACTACTTCGGGCGCTCCTTCGCGGCCACCCGCGTCGCGACGGCCCCGCTTGGGACGCGCGCCTTCTGGGTTGCGATCTCGTTGCTTCTGCCACCGTTGTTCCTGTGGCGCTACGCCCGGTACTTCATCGGGAAGCGACGCTTCGTACGCGAGGTTGTCAAGACCTTTCCATTGCTGGTCTTGTTCGCGATCGCCTGGTCGGTCGGCGAATTCTTAGGCTATGCGTTCGGCGACGGCGGCGCGTCGCTGCGGGTGAAGTAGGGCCGCCACTCGTGAGCCCGACCTCCTTCGTGGCCTCATCTCGTGCCGTCTCCGAGATGACATACGAGAAGCGCGCTTTCCTCATGCTCGCCTTCTCGCTTCCTCTTCTTCTTGCCCACGCGTTCGTCCCGCTCCGTCACTTCGTCCACCGAAGCGACGACGCGTACTACTACTTCAAGGTGGCGGCCCAGTTTCCCGTGCTCGGCTTCTGGTCCTTCGATGGCATTCACGCCACCAACGGCGTTCAGCCGCTGTGGGCTATGATTCTCTCCTTGATCGCGACCGTCCTCCACTGGCTGGGTCTGCGGGATCCCGATCTTCTCGCGCGCATCTTCGTGGCGTTGGCCGCCCTGCTTCACTACGCATCCGCTTTGGTCCTCTTCCGGCTGCTCGCGCGGACCGTCTCGACCGGTACGGCGATCGCCGCCGCGGGGGCTCTGCTCTTTCCAGTGGGGATCGTCTGGGCGCGTGTCTGGGGCCTGGAGAATAGCCTCTACGCCCTGCTCCTGACCGCAACGATCAGTTATTTCCATCTCGTCTTTCTGCCGCGAGCCACGCCGGCCTCGGCCCTGTGTTTCGGCCTCCTCCTGGGCCTCACGTTCCTGGCCCGGTTGAACGCCGGCTTCCTCGTCCCTTGCATCCTGCTTTACTTTCTCTGGGCAGACCGCGACCGTCCGCTGCGGCGGCGGCTCGGGCTCGCGACCCTCGCGGCTGCGCCGCCTGCGTTGATCCTGGCGCTGTACGTGGTGTCGAATTACCTCTTCACCGAACACTACCTGCCGGTCAGCGGCGCGGCCAAAGCCATCTGGGCTCGGCAGTACCTCGACGCGGCCGGGGTCGAGACGCCTCTATCGCGCGCCTTCCTAAGTTTGCTGTATTACCGGTTCTCCGGGGCCGTCGCCTGGTTTCTCACCTCCCGCGCCCTTGATGGGTTGTGGATCGCCGGCAGTCGGGTGATCTTCCGGGAGGACAGTGGCCTGCCGCTCGAACGCTGCATCGGCATCCTCGCGCTGTTCGTTCTCCTCCCTGCCGCCTTCGGGCGGCCGCGGGAGTGGCTGACCTTCCTTCGCGCGCGGTTGGCCCGGCTGGCTCCGTTCAGCTACGTGCTCGCTTTCGGCGTCCTCGACGCGGTGGTCTCCGTGTACCTGTACGCGTACCAGCTTCGGTACTCGCTGACCCGGTGGTGGTTCGTCGAGAACGAGATCGTGATCGCCGTGATCGTCTCGACACTGGCCGTCGCGTTTATGAGTTACCTCATCGGGCCCTACGTGTCGGGCGAGCGAAGGACCATGATCGTCACCGCCGCTCTCGGTCTCTACCTCGTCTTTCACGCACAGGAGATGGTCCGTGTCTTCTGGAGTGAGCGGGTGGAGTATCACGACTGGAGGCTATCGTGGAATGACGAATCGTACTCTGGCGCTCGGTGGCTTTCGGAGAACCTCCCCGATGACGCGCTGGTCGGCTCCTGGAACGCGGGAGTCCTCGGTTACTATGCGAAACAGCGGGTGGTCAACCTGGACGGGCTCATCAATAGCTTCGAGCTGCTGCCCTACCTTCGGGAGAAGCGCGTCGCCGACTACATCAGGAAGGAAGGAATCCAGTACTTGAGTGACTTGGATATGGAATTCAAGAAGGTCAGGGGCCAGCTGGCGCTGACGGAGGTGTATAGCCACTTCTCCCCGTTCATGCAGCAACACTATCGGATCTACAAAGTGGACAGCGTCGGAAGCGCCGTGCGAGGACCCGTTCCGGGGCACGCGGGGTCACCGTGAGGCTCGGGCTGATCGGGTGCGGGAGCATCGGCGCCCTGCGAGCCCAGGCGATCGCCCAGATCCCGGGATTCCGCCTGGTCGCGGTGGCCGACGCCGACGCCGCTCGCGCGCACGCCGTGGTGGATCGTGTCGGGGCGGTCGTGGAGGCCGACTGGAGGAACCTGGTCCGCCGTGAGGACCTGGACGCCGTCATCGTGTCGACGCCTCCGCCGCTGCACGCCCCGATGTGCATCGAGGCGCTCGAGGCGGGCAGGCACGTGATCTGCGAGAAACCACTCGCGCGGTCACCCGAGGAAGGGCGGGCCATCGTGGAGGCGGCCGAGCGGGCTGGCCGGCTCCTCGCGACCGGCTTCAACTACCGGTTCTACCCGGCCATCGTCAAGGCGCGGGTGATCCTCGACTCCGGACGCATCGGTGAGCTCGATCACATTCGAAGCTATACGGGGCATCCCGGCGGACGGGAGTTCACGCACCCCTGGGTCCATGAGGTGGACGTGATGGGGGGGGGCGCCCTCGTGGACAACGGCATCCATACCATCGACCTGACGCGGTACTTTCTCGGTGAGGTGAGTGAGGTGAAGGGCTACGCCACGGGAAACGTCTGGGGGTTTCCGGGCTGCGAGGACAATGCCTTCACCCTCCTGCGGAGCCCGGTGGGGAAGGTGGCGACCCTCCAGGCGAGCTGGAGTGAGTGGCGGGGGTACCGGTGGGCAATCGAAATTTATGGGACCCGCGGCTGTGTCCGGGCCTCCTATCCGCCCATGTTGACCCAGGCCGTGTGGGTGGACCGCCCGGGCGGTGCCCGGCGCCGCCGCATCCACGCCTTTCCCCTGTTCCAGGTGCGTGAACGGCTCCGCTCCCCGCATTGGACGGCGCGCCAGAGCTTCGTGGTGGAGCTGACCGCCTTCTCCCGGGCTATCGCCGGAGAGAAGACGGAACTCGCCCTCGGTCGCGACGGTCTCCGGGCGGTCGAGATCGCCCACGCCGCTTATCGCGGGTCGCGGGACGGGACCACCGTCACGCTTGGCGACTAGGAGCGTCCATCCCGTGCGACGGTACGCACTCGACGAGCATGTCACTCTCGAAGCATAGGCGCGATTGGAACCATCTCGGCCGTGTGGACCCACTCTGGGCAATCTTCACTCGTCGCGACAAGCGCCTCGGCAGATGGGACCTCGATGAGTTCTTTCTCACCGGCGCCCAGGATGTCGGCCAAGTCATGGAGGTGTCGACCGCGCTCGGCTATCCGCGCCGACGGGACAAAGCGCTCGACTTCGGCTGCGGCGTCGGTCGTCTGACCAGGGCCCTCGCGTCCCACTTCGGACACTGCTGCGGCCTGGACATCTCGGACAGCATGATCACTCGGGCCCAGGAGCTGAACCGATCGGTCCAGAACTGCTCGTTCGTCCTGAACGATCGCGACGACCTCCAGCTGTTCGCCGACGACAGCTTCGACATGATCTACACGAAATGGGTGCTTCAGCATCTTCCGAATGCCGACCACATCATATCGTACATCCGAGAGCTCGTGCGGCTGCTGCGACCCGACGGTCTGCTCGTGTTTCAGGTAAGGACATGGCTGACGCTTCGTGTGCGGGTCTTGCAGCGGCGGCGTCTGTTCAACCTGTTGAAGATGCTCGGAGTCGGTGAGGACTTCCTCTACCGGAGGCTGGCGCTCGACCCCATCCAGATGACGGCTGTTCCGGAGTCGGCCGTCGAGCGGATACTTGATATGATGGGCGCTAAAGTTCTCCGAGCCGAATCCTATTCCGTATCGTCGGGTCGCGGGAAGATCTATTTCGTCACGAAGCCCTCGGGCGGATCCGGGTGCATCCCGTGACCGCCCGAAAGCAAGCTGTGGAGCGTCCCAGGATCTACTCACACGAGTACTATGACCGCATCCGTAAGCTCGAGGAGGGGCATTGGTGGTACGCGGGCATGCGGGAGATCGCCGCGGCACTGCTTCGCTCCCAATGCGGGACCGGCACTCTTCCCCGGGTACTGGATGCCGGCTGCGGCACTGGGGCAGCGATGGCATGGGTCAGGACGGCAGTGGGCGCTTCGAGAGTCACCGGGATGGACGTTTCTGCCTACGCCCTTGGGTTCTGCCGGGGTCGGGGGGAGCAATCGCTTGCCCAGTGCTCCGTCACGGCAATGCCCTTCCGCGATGCCTGTGTTGATCTCGTCCTGTGCAATGATGTGCTGCAGCACTTGGCCACCGACGGGGGCGACGCCGGCGCGCTCAAGGAGGTCTTCCGGCTGCTACGACCGGGAGGGCTTGCCCTCTTACGCACGAACTCCCGCTTCGGGCGCTCCGGCGGTGCTCGCGTGGATACAGACTTTCAACACTATGATCTCGGCCAGCTGGTGGACAGGGTCCGCGGTGCAGGCTTCGTCGTCAGGCGCGCGAGCCACGCCAACATGCTGCCGTCGCTGTACGCTCTATTGAAGGGTTGGCTGGCGGGCCTACGCTCCTCGGGCCGCGGCCACCACCACGGCACCTTGTGCAAGGGACTGGACATTAGAGAAGACATTCTGAACCGCCGGTGGCTCAATCGGCTGCTGCTCTTCGTGCTGGTGCGCGAGGCACAATACCTCTCGCGGTCGAATCGCTCCCTGCCGTTCGGCCACACAATCGTTTGCTTGGCACTCAAGCCCCGGTGATCGGCGATCTCGCGGTGGGCCTCATGCCGGGACACGAGTTGGCGGCTATCCTCGAGTGCCCTCACTGCGGAGGGGAGCTGGCGCAGCAGGGCTTCCGTTGCAAGCGCGAGGGCTGCGGCACACCGTTCCGCTCTCTCCTCGGCATCCCGGATCTTCGCATAGCTCAGCAGGCCGCTGTCGCCTACGAGCAAGACTGGCGGCTCGCGTGCTCCCTGGCCGACGCCTATTCTGGCGCGTCCTTTCAGGACCTCGTCGAGGCCCTTTGGCAAGGCCGGCTGAGCCAGGAGACCGTCTCGCGCGAGCATGCCGAGATGCGCATTGGCCAGATTAAGCGCGCCCGGTTGAAGCACGCCCAGGACTTGGCCGATACCGGCTGGCTCGGCAAACTCCTTCGAAAGGACGCGGGCGCCCGTGTCCTCGACCTGGGTTGCGGGCCCGGGGGATTTCTCTTGGCCGCCGATCGACGCTTTGGCAGCGCGGCGGGGATAGATATCTCCATGGCGTGGCTCGTCGTCTGCCGGAAGCATCTCGAATCCGAGGGTATTTCGGCGCTGCTGGTCTGCGCGTGCGCCGAGCGCATCCCGTTCAAACGCGACACCTTCGACCTCGTCATGGCCTTCGATGCTCTCGAGCACGTGGCTGATCGCGACCGGATGGTCCACGAGGCCCATCGCGTCGCGCGGCCAGATGGTATCGTCGTGTGCACGACCCCCAACCGCTTCAGTCTGTCGGGCGAGCCTCACCATAAGATCTGGGGCGTGGGGCTCCTTCCCCGCGCGTGGATGCCCGTGTATGTCCGATGGCGCACCGGGCAGGACTACCGCTTCACCTTCCTGCTCTCGATCTTTGACATCCGCCGGCTTTTCGCCCGACATTTCGCGGATGGCTGTCGCATCGTTGTTCCGGAACTTTGGGGTGAGGACATCCAGCACTTCTCGCCGGTCAAGCAGTTCGCGGCCCGGATCTACAACGCCGTCATCCGGCTGAGGCTTGGTCGTGGCGCTCTGACCTTGGTGGCACCGTTCTTCCGTATCGTCGCCCGAAAGGAAGCCGCTGGACACTAGCCTAGGGCTGGGAATACGCCGCTTGGCCTGGCGACCCCGCGCGGAGGACATCCTGCTCGAAACGATTGTCGCGATCGGTTTTCTGCAAACGCTAAGCATTCTCGCCAATGCGGCACGCGCGAAGGTCATCGCTGTGATGCTGGGCCCTGAAGGCGTCGGCGTGGTCGGGATCGTCGATCAGGTGGTGCTGGTCGTCATGAATCTCACCACCCTCAGCCTCCCCCTGTCGGCGGTGACCATTCTGTCCCGATCCTATGGCCAGGGGGTCGCCGCGTTCAAGCATTCGTATGTGACATTCCTGACGGTTCTGTCCGTCTTGACCCTGGTGGGTACGGCAAGCGCTCTGTCGTTGGTGGCGGTGCGCAGCAGCCTGCTCGGGGAAAGCCTGCTTCTGTACCAGCCCCTGCTGATCCTCGGCCTTCTGTCTGTCCCCGCGCTGGCCTGCAGCACCTTCGGGGCGAGTGTCTTCGCCGCGGCGCAGCAGGCGCGGCAGGCCACCGTCGTAGCCGCCATCAGCGCCACCGCGCTGCTCCTGGCGGCGGCCGCAGGCATTCCGCTCGCGGGGCTCGAGGGCCTTTACTGGATGAGCCTCGCCGCCGGAGCCCTGGTCGCGGGGGCGGTCTTCTACCATCTCCACCGACAGTTCCGCCTCCCCTTCTTCGATCGGACGGTCAGCCTGGCCGGGGAGATCGCGCGCCACCCCGATCTCGTATTCTTCTGCGCCAGCTACTTCCTCGTATCCGTCGCCTATCCTTTGGCTTGGCTCATCGCGCGGCACTCGATACTCGCCAACTTCGGCGGGGCCGAAGCCGGCCGCCTGCAGGCAGTCATCGGCCTCATGATGGGATTCGGCATGGTACTGCGTCCGGTCAACTCGCGGCTCCTCATGCCGATCGTGAACGGGCCTTGGGATGCCGCGCGGAAGTTCCGCGACACGGTCGGGATCCAGCGAAAGCTCACCGTAGCCCTCGCGTTGCTGGCGATGCCTCTGGTGCTCTTCCCCCAGTGGGTTTTGGCGGTCTTATACTCCACGGCCTTCGCGGCGGCGGGCCCATATGTCCATCTATTCATCGGGGCGGAAGTAATCCTGATCTTGGGCGGGACCTACCAAGCGCTGGTCCTCGGCATGAACGATACACGAGCGTGGGCCCTCGAGTACTTCGTGGGGTATGGATCACTGGGGATGCTGTCGTGGTCGCTCGGCCGCGACCATGGCATCCTCGGCGTTGCCGCCTCGGCTATCACGGCGAGCCTTCTCATCTTCGGGCTGGCGCTGTGGCGGCTCCGCAGCCGCCATGGGTTCGTGCTTCCACGCAGCCTCCTGGGCCTGATGACCGGCGTGCTTGCCGTGATCTTCGGGGCTGGCGCCGCATGCGCGCGATATGATGACGGTAGCACCGCAGCCTTGCTGGTGAAGGTAGCCGCGCTGCTTGTCTTCGGACCGAGCCTCATCTGCTGCCTCGACAGGGAGGACCGGACATGGATCTACCGATTCCTGACCCGCCTCCCGCCGAAGGGCCCGTGAGGCGTGTGGCAGCATGACCCGCGCGAGACGGCCCTCGTACTGGCAGCGGCGCATCCGGCGGCACATTGGCCTCGCCCTCGCCGCGGTGGCGCTCACGGTGGGCATCTTTTACCTCGTCCAGTCTGAGCAGGCGATGAGGCGGCTGAGCATGGCCTCCGCATACGCCGGGCTGGCACTGCTGGCCGCCACGCTGGCCACCGGGCCCTTGAACGTTGTCCGGAAGCGTCCGAATCCGGTCAGCACAGACCTGCGCCGCGACACCGGAATCTGGGCTGGGATCCTGGGCTTGGTACATGTGGCGGTCGGCCTGCAGGTACACATGGGTGGGAACATCTGGGAGTACTTCTTCTTTCGGCGGGCCGGGCGGCTTCCGGTGCGCCTCGACGCCTTCGGTTTTGCCAACCATACCGGTCTCGGTGTGACCCTCGTCTTGATACTCCTGCTGGCGCTGTCCAACGATCGTTCGCTGCGCTGGCTCGGCACGCGCCGCTGGAAGACGATCCATCGCAGTGTCTACGTGGGCTTCGCGCTCGTAGTGGGGCACGGCGCGCTCTACCAGCTGATGGAGAAGCGGGATCTCCCTTTCGTGGCGCTCTTCGTCGCCCTGGCGGGCGCGGTGACCGCGCTCCAGCTCGCCGGCTTCCGGCGAATGCGGCTCCGCGTTCGGAGCGCGGGCGCTGGCGCCTCATTGCCGCCGTCGTTTTCCGACGTTGCTCACCGACATCATCCCCCGCTAAGGAATCTTGACTGATGCCGAGCGATCACAGGGACTCTGTGTCTGGAGGGAAAGCCAGTCGGTCGACGTGGCCCCGATTGGCCGCGGTCACCGCTGCCGTGGCCGTTCTCGCCCCCGGGTGTTCGCCGGCTTCCACGGCGCACGTCGTCGGAGGGGGCAGCAGTGTTTCGGCGGCGGCGCAGGTGACAATCGACCCTGCCCGCACGTACCAGGTCATGCAGGGATTTGGAGCTTCGAACCGGGTCTGGGACGACCCTCACGTGTCCAACGCCCCGCGGACGAACATCCCACCGTCGGCACGGGCGGAGATCCTCACGCGCCTGTACAAAGACCTCGGGCTGACCCGCGTACGCCTCGTCCTCGACGGGGGCATCGAGCCGGTCAATGACAACGATGATCCCTTCGTCTTCGACTGGTCGAAGTTCAACTTCGAGTGGAAGCACAACGATGCCCACGTGGCGTTCGTGAAGGACGCGGTCTCCTTCGGTCTCGAGATCTACTTTCCGGTTCCGCTCGTGCTGGAAAAGTGGATGACCGAGCACAATCCGGACGAGTATGTTGAGTGGGCGATGGCTGTCCTCACCCGCTGGCGCCAGCTCGGACAGGAGCCGCGGTTCTTCTCGGTATTCAACGAGCCCGGGAACCGGGATTTTCGGGTCTGGTCGGGGCCGTGGATGCGGACGGTTGTCAAGCGCCTGGGCGCCCGGATGCAGGCCGGCGGCTTCAGCACCAAGCTGGTGGTCCCCGACGACATCAATCCGACGGAAGCCTACGCGCGGGCCCGCGAGATCCTCGGAGATCCGGAGGCGCGGCGCTACATCGGTGCCCTGGCGTACCATCTCTACCGGCAGCCATCGACGGCGGATATGCGAGCAATCCAGAAGCTCGCGGCAACCCATGGCATTCCGATCTGGATGAGCGAGTTTTCGGAGTCGCATTTTCAAGACTACGGAGGCGCGATCACGTGGGCGATGACGATCCACGCGCTCATCAGTGAGTACGGTGTCGGGGCGGTGGACTACATGTGGGGGTTTTTCGGTAGCCATGACGCCGGGCATGCGCTGATCGGAGTGCAGTTCAGTGACGGCGAGTACAGGAGCTATACCCTGACACCGGCCTACTACGTCACAGGGCACTTCTCGCGCTTCGTCCGTCCGGGGTACGTTCGCGTGGACGTCCGCTCCGGAGATCCGCACGTGCTCGTGAGCGCTTATACGGGCGCTGGGAGTCTTGTTATCGTGGTGATCAACTCCGGGCGCGATTTCAAGCCGGTCAGCTTCCGGCTAGCCACGGGTTCTGCGTCAGGCTCGCTATCCGCGGTGGTGACGACCCGGGCCGAGCCGTGGAGGGCCATGCCCCCAATCCCAGAGGCGGATGGGACCTTTAGCGTCATGGTGCCCCCCGAGAGCCTGACGACCCTGGTCGGCGCCCGGAAGCGGGGGCCGTAGCACTCGTGGCGGACGAGGTCGATCTTGGCAGGCGCGCGCCGTTCCGGATCGCGATCTTCGGCCTCGGCGCGGCCGCAGAACACATCCACCTCCCGGCCTGCGCGTCCTTGCCTGGAGTCGAGGTTGTGAGCGCGTGCGAGCCCGATGTCCGGAGGCGCGAGCAGATCGGGCGCCGCTTCGGCGTGCCCCGTCTCTACCCGGACGCACAGAGCCTCCTGACGGCCGAGCGCCCCGACGTGGTCATCATCGGCACCCCGCCCGATTCCCATCGAGACTTGTGCCTGCTGGCCTTGGATCACGGCGCCCACGTGCTGTGCGAGAAGCCTTTCGTGGGCAGTGTGGCCGAGGCCGACGAGGTCATCGCGGCCGCCGATCACAAGGGCCTCCTCGTCCGCGTGAACAACCAGTACCGGTTCATGGCGATGTACCGCGTGACCCAGGCGCAGCTGGCGGCGGGCAAGTTCGGGCCTCTGTACTCCGTCCAGTGCTGGCAGCAGATGTTTCACCCTCCATCCATGGAGCGGAACTGGCGGGCCGGGCTCGTGCAGTCGGTCCTGTACGAGTTCGGCACCCATGCCCTCGACCTCGTCTGCTTCTTCTTCGGTGCGCTTCCCCTCTCGGTCAGCGCCCACATCTCGCATCCCCCGGGTATCAAGACCGACGTGCTCGCGCACGTCACGCTCCGCTTCCCCGACGGCGGCCTGGCCACGATGGGCCTCAACCGGATCAGCCACGCCCCGATGCGGTATCTCGAGATGCGCTTGGACTGCGCGGAGGCCTCCGTGCGGATCTCGTTCGGTGGTCTAGCGCGTGTCGGCCTCGAGTGGTCGAGTGACCTGGGGCGACCGGCGGTCCGCTTCAGCCTCGTCAAGGGGGGCGAAGCGCGGGTAGAGTCCGCGGGGCGCTCGAGGGTGATCGCCCGGGAGCCCAGAAACCCGATATCGCCGGCTACTGCGCTGAATCTCCAGAATCTCCTGGAAGCGATCTCGCGGCGGGACCGCTCAAACGAGCAGGCTCGCTTCGCGCGCGACCTTCTCCGGATCGTGTTCGCGGCCTATGATTCCGCGCGTACCGGGGAAACCGTATGGCTGGGGCCGCGAAGAACCGCATGACAGCCCCGCTGCGGATGTCCGTCGTGGTCGCATCCAACAATGCCCGGACGAGCATTCGCGAGTGTCTCGCCGTCCTCGTCGATCAGCGGCGAGGCGACGCCGTCGAGATTCTGGTGGTCGACAATTCTCACGACGGAAGCGCCGAGATCGTGAAGGACGAGTTTCCAGACGTGAGCCTGATTCCGGCGCCAACATCGGCTCTCATCCCGGAGCTTTGGGGCCTGGGAATGCGGGAAAGCCGCGGGAGTATCGTGGCGATCACTACCGCCCACTTCGTGCCGGCCGGCGACTGGGTGGATGCGATGCTCGCGGCCCAGGAGGGGCCCGCGGCAGGCGTTGGCGGAGCCATCGAGAGTGCCGAGTCGGCAGGCCTGGTCGACTGGGCAGTCTATTTCTGCCGCTATAGCCAGTTCATGCTCCCCTTCGAGCCGGGATTCGTTCGGGACATCGCGGGAGACAACGCCTCCTACAAGCGAGAGCACATCGAAAGGTGTAGGCATGTCTGGCGAAATGGCTTCTGGGAGCCGGCCGTCCACGCAGAGCTCCAAAAAGCGGGGCTGAAGCTTCTCCTTACGCCGGTCGTGGTCGTATCCCACAAGCGGTCGTTTGGATTGCGGGGCTTTGTGATTCAGCGGTTGCGGCACGGGATGCAGTTCGGTCGAGAGCGGGCCTCTCGATTGCCTTGGCCGCAGCGCGCGCTCTACATCGCGCTATCGCCCACCATTCCGCTCATCTTCCTCCTCCGCATCGCGCGGCGAGTGTTCGGTAAGCGCCGGAATCGCACGAAGCTCATCCTGTCCCTGCCTGCTCTGGTGCTGTTTCTCCTGGCCTGGAGCCTGGGCGAGTTGCTCGGGTATCTTCGGGGCCCCGAGGCATGACGAAGACGCCTCGTAGCCTGTCAGTCATCGTGACGGCGAACGGGCCCCCGTCCACTGGACCGATCTCGCGCGTGGTGTCCGCGGCGAGGCGCGTCGGGCCGGGAGTGGAGTTGATCCTCGCGTACAGTTCGGACGACCCCCGGTTCGCGGATCCCTCGCGGAAGTATTCCGAGTTCGTCGTTATCCGTCGCCCCGCCGGCACGACACTGCCCGGCCTTCTCGGCGTCGCTCTCGCGCGTGCGAGTGGAGAGATCATCGCGATCACGGACCTCACCTGCGAGGTGCCCGAGGACTGGGCAGCGGAGATCCTCAAGGCCCATGCTGCGCCGCACCCGGTAATCGGGGGCGCGGTGGAGCCGACCGGCCTGCGGCACGTGGTCGACTGGGCCTCGTACTTCTGCGACTACGGCCAGTTCATGCGCCCCCTGGCCGAGGGACCGGTGGCCGAATTGCCGGGCAACAACATCTCGGTCAAGCGGTGGGTCCTGGAGCGAGGGAAGGAGTTCGTCGCCCCTCAGTTTTGGAAGACCTACTGGTGCCGGCGCCTCCAGGCGGAGGGTATTTCTCTGTGCTCGGCCCCGTCCATCGTGGTCTACTACCGCAAGTCGTTCCGGCTCATCCCGTACCTGCTCCATCGCTTTCACAATGGGCGCTGCTTCGCGGGAATGCGCCTCCGGGAGCTCTCCCGCGCGCGCCGGGCCCTCTACGTGGTGGCGGCGCCGGCTCTCCCGGTCGTGCTCACCACCAGAATGCTCCGGAAGACCCTGGGCAAGCGGCGGCATCTCGCCGAGCTGGTTCTCTCCCTGCCGATCTCTCTTTTGGCCAACCTGAGCTGGGCACTCGGAGAGCTATGCGGGTACCTGACGGGCCCCGGGCTGAGCTGTGATCATGTTCGGTAGGGGTGCCCTTCCCATCCTCACGTACCACTCGCTCGACGACAGCGGCTCCGTCCTCTCGGTGGCTCCCAGGGTGTTCGCCGAGCACATGCGTCTTTTGGACGAGGCGGCCGTCAGCACGCTGTCGCTGCCGGCGGCGGCGCAGGCGCTGCGCGGCGGGCAGGTGCCGACCCGGGCGGTCGTGCTCACCTTCGACGACGGCTTCGAGAACTTCTACGAGCACGCCTATCCCGTCCTCCGCCGGTACGGGCTCACGGCCACCGTCTTCCTCGTGACGGGCTATTGCGACAAGGACAACGCGTGGCCCGGCCAGCCGGCAACCGTCGAGCGCCGTCCCCTCCTGCGCTGGGCGCAAGTGAAGGAGATGAGCGGGACCGGGATGGCTTTCGGGGCCCACTCCCGCACCCATCCGGACTTGACACGGCTGTCGAGCGGAGACGCCGAGGCCGAGATGCTCGCCTCGAAGCGCGCCATCGAGGAAGCTCTGAAGCGTCCGGTCGAGGGCTTCGCGTATCCCTACGGCGCCTACGACGAGTCCATCAAGCGCTTGGCGGCCGCGCACTTCCCGCTTGCGTGCTCGACGAGGCTGGACTTCGCCGGGCCCGGCAGCGACCTCCACGCCCTCGAGCGGCTGGACATGTATTATCTCCAGCACTCCCGCCTGTTCCGACTCCTCTTGTCCGGAAAGGCGAGGACGTACATTCGCTTGAGGCGCTGGGCGCGCGCGGTGCGGCCCGCGCTAACTCGCTTCAGTCGGTCGCCGGGCGGCATGGGGAACGGAGCGTGATTCCCGGTCGGGTCCTGATCACTGGGGGAGCCGGCTTCCTCGGGACCCACCTGGCAAGAACCTTCCAAAGGCAGGGGGTACGGGTCCGGCTGCTCGACCTCGAGACGAATCGAGCCGGGGATTTCGACGCCTCCGTGGAGGGGATCACCGGAGATGTCCGGGACCCTCGCGCGGTGGCCGAGGCCGTCGATGGGGTGGACGTGGTCGTCCACGCCGCGTTCGGCGCGCCCCGACATCCCGCGCCGATCATTCGCAGCGTCAATGTCGAAGGCACGCGGTGCGTCTGTGAGCAGGCGCTCGCTCGGGGCGTTCGACGCGTCATCCTGATCTCGTCCACGATCGTGGCGAAGCCCGCCCGGATGCACCCGTTCCTTCGCGACGCGCCGCTGAGCCGGCTCGAGGCATACCGGACATCCCGGTTTGAGGCGGAAGGGATGGCGGACGAGTACCGGCAGCGAGGGCTGCAGGTTGCCGTCGTGCGGCCCAAGACCTTCGTCGGACCCGAGCGCGTGGGGGCGTTCGCGATCATCTTCGAATGGGTCCGTCTCGGCAGGCCCGTCCTCGTCCTCGGCAGTGGCCGGAATCGGTACCAGCTGCTCGACACCCGGGACATGGCCGAGGGTATCTGGCTGCTCTCCGCCGCGGATGGGCAGGGGCTGTTCTTTCTCGGAGCGCGGGACTTCCGTACCGTCCGGGAGGACCTACAGGCGCTGCTCGACCACGCGCGGACCGGCGCCCGGCTGCGCTTCGTCCCGGGCCGGCTCGCGCGGTGGGGGTTGCGGGGGATAGAGCTGGCCGGCATCACTCCGCTCTCCGAATGGCACTACATGAGCGCGGGCGGCAAGGACTCCGTCGTGGACATCTCGCGAACCGAGCGGGAGCTGGGGTGGCGGCCCCGACGGAGCAATGCCCAGGCCCTGATCGAGGCCTACGACTGGTACGTTGCCCGCATGTGCGCCAGCGGAACCGTGCGAACGACGCACCCGATACCACTCGCCCATCGAGCCTTGAAGGGTCTCAGTTGGATCCTGCCGCGCTAGCGGTAGCGGGCGGC
>Ga0187893_10000944_pt1 | contig 73066 bp, 72 predicted proteins | sample MA1701074metaG_FD_139574 | JGI IMG/M metagenome (GOLD analysis project Ga0187893, IMG submission 139574) | White microbial mat communities from a basaltic lava cave in the Kipuka Kanohina Cave System on the Island of Hawaii, USA - MA170107-4 metaG ...
GGTATGGTCGCTACGACGCTTGTGGGCGTCGCTCAACGTCTCGGCGCGGCGGAGATCGGCGGACGCCTCGACACCCGTGTCGACGTTGCCCTGGGTGCGCCAGATCTCGATCAGCCAGGCGCACGCCTGCTCGTCCAGCACATTGGGCAGGAGGAGCACGGGCGCCTGGGCGGACACCTCGGCGGGCTCGCCGTCCAGCGCCGCGCCGTCTAGCAGCGCGTGGATCTCGACAGGATCGAGATCGCTGGTGGACCCGACCACCCGGAGGTTGGGATCGAGCACGAACGCCGCCGTCTTGCCCGAGACGCCATAAGCGGCCCTGACCGCGCCTTCGGTGTCGGTCAGCACCTCGTACGGCTCGTCCAACGCCGCGCTGAGGTGAAGCGACACCTTCCGGTCGCGAAAGAGCAGCACGAGGGCTGCGCCCCCGGCGACCGCGTAGAAGCGGGTAGGCGTCCCGTCGCCACGCGGGAGGACGAAGTCGGGCGCGCGCTGGCCACGAGCCAGCCGTTTGGTCTCGGGTGCCATCGCCTATCGCATGGGCTTCGGGTTCGTTGGGGGCTTCTCACGCACGGGCGTCGATCCCTCGTCGTCCAAGACACGGAACCGCAGCACGGTGAAGGCCTCGGCCAGCTCGATGCCGACGTCCTTGCCCAACCCCGCGCTCAGCTCCCGGTAGCGCGGCTCGGGATCCCACCCGTTCAGCTGCGACGCGTGCGTGCGCAGCGCCGCCATCTTGCGGTCGAAGGTCGCGGAGACGTCGACGCGCATTGGGCCGTCGCCGAAGCTCATCATCCACAGCTCAGCGACGTCCCACGGCTCGAGGCCCTCGTCGATCAGCGTCGGATCCCAGAGGCGCGTCGAGGCGGCGGGGTTGATCGAGTGGAGCACGAGGTCGCCGACCGCCCGGTGATCCGGGTGGTTGATGTACCCCCAGGAGTTCCAGCGCAGATCGGGGTTGAGGGTCATCACCGCCTCAGGCTGGTGCCGGCGGATCGCCGCGGCGACCTTACGCCTCGCCTCGATCGACGGCTCTAGGTAGCCGTCGCGGTAGCCGAGGAACGCGACCTCGCGCACGCCTAACACCGCGCATGCGGCCCGCTGCTCCTCCACGCGCAGGGCGACGAGGCGCTCCCGCGTCATCTCGGGGTCGGCCGAGCCGCTGGCTCCGTCGGTCACGACGAGATACGTGACCTCCGTCCCCGCCTCCACCCACCGCGCGATCGTCCCCGCCGCCCCGAACTCGGCGTCGTCGGGATGCGCGATCACGACGAGGGCGCGGCTGAACGGCCTGGTCGGCGCCCATAGCTCCGTCTCCACTCGTGGCCACCTCCGCCTCGGCTCCCCGCCAGCCTATTCCGCCGGATCCACCTTGAGGCGGTATCCCATGCCGAAGGGAGATGAGAATCCTCTCATTGTCGGGCCACGACCTGATCCCATCGATCGCGCCAACGCGCTAGGCTGCTGGCCATGGCAGCGCCAGGAATCGCGCCGCAGCGCACGGATAAGCCAGATGCGGACGAGCGTGTAGAGCGAGATCGACCCTGGAACGTGATCGTCTGGAACGACCCTGTGACACTCATGTCATACGTCGTCTACGTGCTGCGAAAGCTCTTTGGCCATGACGAGGCGACCGCCACCAAGCTGATGCTGCAGGTTCATCACGAAGGCAAGGCCATCGTGGCTCAGGGCCCACGAGAGAAAGCAGAGCTGGACGTGTTCCGACTCCACTCACATGGCCTCCAGGCCACATTGGCGCAGGACTAGGAGCACGATTGAGCCGGCTCCACGGGGTCCGGCGGCTCCCGGACGGTGGGATGCGCGTCCGGTTGAGCACGCGCGAGCGGGATGCCCTACGGATGTTGCCTCTTCAGATTCTTCCTGTTATCAGTGGTGAGCACGAGCTCGGCGCACCGGGCAGTCCCATCCGAAACCGCCTGTTCCCAGCCGCCTATCCCGACGATCCCCTCGCGGACATCGAATATCACGAGAGCACCGGGAAGGGCGTCGTCGATACGCGCGTGGAGGCGCTCCAGATCTTCTCGCGGACGTTGGAGCAGGGCATCACCCGGCGCTTTACCTGGAGCGTCGACCTCGATGCGGACGAGGCGTCGGCATGGCTCTCGGCCGTCAACGATGCCCGGCTAACGCTGGCGATGATCGCGGGCATCACCTCCGAAGAGCAGTGGCAAGACGGCCCGGACCCGCATCGTGCCAGCAGCGTGATGCTGTACTACCTCGGCTGGCTGGAAGAGGGTCTCGTAGCTGCGATGATGGGTGGGCTGAACGAGTAGTCTGCCGGGCATGGAGCATCGGACGCGGTTGAGCGCAAGCCAGCGCCGAGCGCAACTCGTCGAGGTCGCGGGCAGGTTGTTCGCCGAGCGCGGGTACCACACCCTTTCCATGGAGCAGCTGGCCGACGCCGCCGGAGTGAGCAAGCCGGTGTTCTACCAGCACTTTCCTTCAAAGCGGGACCTCTACCTGGCCCTGTTGCGCGACGCCGTGTCCGAGCTCGACGCGCAGGTTCGCAAAGCCCTGGAGGGGACCTCCAGCAACCGGGAACGGGTTCGCGGTGCCGTCTCCGCCTACTTCGACTTCGTTGAGGACCGCAACTTCCGCTTGTTGTTCGACACCGCCGAGCTGCGAGAGGAGGACGTGCGCGAGACCGTCCACGGCGCGCTGAACGAGGTGACCCAGGCGGTCGCGGCGCTCATCGCCGCGGACGCCGGCCTAGAGCCTCACGCGGCCCGCTTCCTCGCCTTCGGGCTACGCGGCCTCGCGCTCGACGGAGCCCGTTGGTGGGCTGGCCAAGACCAGCTCACGAAGGACGAGGCCGTCCAGCTATTGACCCAGCTCGCCTGGCGCGGCCTCGGCTCGTTCGACGCGGGACCCGCCCACTAGCATGAGTTGTGTGGAGCATTCCCACCCTAGAGTCCCAGGTCGTGGCGCAGCACGGGGAATGAGGGGGAGCCGTGGGCGAGTACGTCGTGGTGAAACCGCTCGACGGAGAAGCCGGGCTGGGACTCGGCGTCACGGCGGAGGTCGAGCATCTCCTGCTCGCCGACGAAGTACGTCGAGAGCTGCGCGGCGGTGACCTTCCCGCGCACGAGCTTGCCGGCGGCCTCGGCGGGCTCTTGGTACACCCGCGCGACCATCAGGTCGAGCGCTAGCGCATCCTCCCATCCATGCACATGCAGCCCTTGGTCGAGCAAGGCGTTGGCGACCACGCGCATCGCCAGCTTCGCGCTGGTCAGCCTGAGGGCCGCGTCACCGAAGCCCGCCGAGACGAGCTGGCGCTCGACGTAGACGGCCCAACCCTCGACGAAGGCGCCGTTGGCCAAGACGCGGCGCAACAGGCGCGGGTGCCGCAGGCCGTGCGCGAGCTGGACGTAGTGGCCCGGAAACGCCTCGTGGATGCCGATGCTGTACAACGCCGACCGGTTGTACTCGCGCAAGAAGGACGTGGCGCGCTCGTCGTCCCAGCTGTCCGGCACTGGGGAGAGGTAGTACGTGTGCGACGCGTCTGGTTCGCGAGGGGGAGCAGGGAAGAGGGAGGCCGCGGAGACCCCCTGCATGAACCCGGGAAGCTCTTCCACGCGCAGCGCCTCTGGGTCCGCGATTGGGAAGAGCGCGGTCTGCAGGAGGAACGCGACGATCTCGGGGAGAACCGCCGCGGCATCGCTGACCAGCGATTCCCGGCTTGGGCGGTCGGCGGCGACGACCTCTAGGCCAGCGCGGACCAGCTCCCCTCCCTCCAGCCGTTGCGATCCACCGAGCAGCTTGGCGGCGGCCTCCTCGGCGTTCGCTTGCAGCTCGGGCAACACCGCCCAGCCACGGTCCCAGACCTGCTCGGCGGTCATCGGCACGCCCAGTCCCAAGCGCAATGCTTGGCCGAAACGCTGATCACCAAGCCGCCAGCCCGGGGACGGACCTTGCCGCTGCTCCAGCCAGGACGCGAACTCCTTACAGGCCGCCGCGGCGGCCTCGCCAGCCTCAGCGGCCCGCGGCGCGAACCGCGGTAAGAGCTGGCCGAACAACGCCACCGCACCGGCGATGCGCTGCAGCGCGACATCGCGATGTGGGAGGCTGATGCCATCCAGCGTCGCTCGGGCCTGCCCCAGCAGCCGGGGGACCTGCGCCGCGCGCGAGGCCGCGGCGGCACGGCGTGGGGCGGCAGCCAGGTCGTCTCGGCGGATCAGCTCGTGCACGCCGCTCGTGGCGAGCGAGAGCCAGACCATCGGGTTGTGGGAGTACACACCCAGGCCAGCAAGCTTGAACCGCTGGGCCTCCAACGTATCGGTGAGCAGCAAGCGGTCACCCTCAGCGTCCGGAGGCAGGGCGCCAAGCCCCTCGAGTGAAGACAGCAGTCCATCGAGGTCACGAAGCCGGGCGTCATACGTTCCCGGCGACCAGTCGTCAAGATCGCCGTCGCGCCGGTGTTCGCCTTCCTGCGTGGCGGCCACTGGCGAGTACTCCAGAACATGTCGTTGGTACGCGGCGAAGACGTCGTCGACGGTCAAAGGATCCACCCCATTCCCGAGGCCGCACCGTTGGCGAAGATGGGCCCAGTGTGGTCATTCGCGGAGATTCGCTCCTGCCGCGGCCGAGCCCTATCCACGCGAGGCTTCGCTGGTACACTTTGCGCGAGAGCATGATTGAAGACCTTACGCCGTGCCAGGTTGCCGAACGGTTGCGTGGGCCGGCCCCGCCAGTGCTGGTCGATGTCCGCGAGCGGTGGGAGTTCGAGACCGCGGCGATTATCGGCGCGCACCATCTTCCGCTCGGGGAGCTGCCCAACCGCTTCGGCGAGGTGCCTCGCGACCGCCCGGTCGTGCTCCATTGCCACCACGGGGCGCGCAGCATGCAAGCCGCGTGCTGGTTGGAAGCGCATGGCTACACGCAGCTGGCCAACCTGGCGGGCGGGATCGACGCATGGTCGCGCGAGGTCGACCCTGGCGTACCCCGGTACTCGTAGCGAATCTGCCAATACCACCTATCGTGCCCGCCGATCGACGGCGCGGCCCTTGAAGAAGAGAAGACGTGACAGAGACAAAGACCTTCGCGGACTTCGGCGTGGACCCCTCGATCTGTGAGGCGCTCGCCGAGGCCGGCATCAAGACCCCATTCCCGATACAAGAGCTCACACTGCCCCTCGCGCTGGCGGGCGCTGACATGATCGGCCAGGCGCGGACCGGCACGGGGAAGACCCTCGCCTTCGGAATACCGCTCCTCCAACGTCTGGACGTCGGCGGCGGCACGCAAGCGCTCGTCATCGTCCCGACCCGCGAGCTGTGCCTGCAGGTCGCGACCGACCTTGGAGCGGCGAGCGGGCGCAAGGGCGTCCGAGTCGCCGCCGTGTATGGCGGCAAGGCGATCGACCCGCAAGCCGAGGCGATCGCGAGCGGCGCGGAGATCGTCGTCGGCACGCCAGGCCGGCTGCTGGACCTGATGAGGCGACGCAAGCTCGACCTGTCGACCGTCGCCAGCCTCGTCCTGGACGAGGCGGACGAGATGCTCGATCTCGGCTTCCTGCCCGATGTCGAGCAGCTGATCCAAGCCTGCGCAGATAACCGGCAGACGCTGCTGTTCAGCGCGACGATGCCGTCGGCGGTCGTCGCTCTCGCACGCCGGTACATGCATAAGCCCACGTTCCTGCGCGCCGACGTCGAGGAGATCCACGTCGCCCCAGAAACACGCCAGTTCTTTTTCTCGTGCCACCGCATGGACAAGCCAGCGGTTCTCGCGCGCATCCTGCAGACGCCGAATCGCGGCCTTTGCCTGGTGTTCACCCGGACGAAGCGCATGGCCGACATCTTGGCCACCGAGCTTCGGGACCGCGGCGTGTCAGCCGCCGCTATCCACTCTGACCTGCGACAGGATGCCCGCGAACGGGCGCTTGGCCGGTTCCGCAGCGGCCGCATCAACGTGCTCGTGGCGACAGAGGTCGCCGCGCGCGGGCTGGACATCGCCGAGGTGAGCCACGTCGTCAACTACGACTGCCCCGACGACGAGAAGATGTACCTGCACCGCATCGGCCGCACCGGGCGGGCCGGCGCTGACGGCGTCGCGATCACGCTCGCCGTGTGGAACGAGCTCGCCCGCCTCGACATGATCCGCCGTACCCTCGGCATCGACGAGCCGGTCCACGAGGTGTTCTCCACCTCTGAGATCCTCGACGAGCTGTTCGACCTCCCGCGTCGCGAGCGCCGGGCCCCGGCGATGGTCACCCCCTCGACCAACGGCTTCCGAGGGACGCCCTCCCTCTCCCCCGCTACCTCTGAGGATGCCAGCGCACCAGACGGCCAGCGCTCGCGCCGGCGCGTCCGGACGCGGACGCGCTCGCAGGTCGCGGGCACCGACACCCCAGCACCAGCGGCCAAGCCGCAGCCAACCCGCGCGGCAGCCACCACCAAGGCCGCCCCGGATGAGACTCGTCGCGTCCGGGTCAGGCAGCGCACGCCCCGCACCCGAGCGGAGCCACGCATCGAATCTCCTTCGGCACGCCCACGGGATCGCCAGCGGGCGGACAACCGCACGGAGAGAGGGGACGCAACCCGCCGTACCGGGAGCACCACCCCCCGATCCCGCGGCCCGCAACGTGAGCCCGAGCCCGTGGACGTGGACACCGCCCGCGGCAATGGGCGCCCCCGCCTCCGCCGCGCCTTGGAGATCGCGCACCTCCCCTAACGCAGATCCGGGTCGCGGCTCGTCAGCGTGCCGCGGCGGAGATCCTTTGAGCACGGGCAATCACCTGCTGGCGGGTTTTCTGGACGTCTACCGGACATATAGTCCGGGGCCTTGGCGCCCCAAGGCCTTATGGCCAGGATTCGGCACGCATGCGTGCCGAATCCTGGCCATAAGCTTATTCCGCATCCATCTGACGGGGGATATGGTCGGTGCCGCTGGCGGGTGGGCTCGCACACCGGCTCACGGCCAACCTGTCAGAGGTCAGCTACCCGCGCTGTCTCCGGACGGGGCATGGTCAGCCCGGACGGGACCCACAGCTCGATAGGGCCGCCCGGCTTGCGGTTAGCCTGCTCGCTCGGCACAAACCCCTGGCGGCCGACGTGCTGAACCGCCCGCCTTGCCCTACCCGAGCTGCCCCCTCGGTAGGGAGCGCCTCCTCCACGGCTCGACGGTCTCTACTTTCTGTGCCACTATGGGCGTAGCTGTCGAGAATGGGGGAACACGACGTGTTTGGGCGATATGGTCATGACCGGCTGTTGATCTTGGGCTGGCACAACGTCGAGGGAACGTGGTGCTTTCCCTCGCGGGTTGGCGCCGGCCGGCGGGGTCTGGAGCAGCAGTTCCGGGTGCTGCGGCGGCTCGCGAACGTCGTGCCGCTCGATCACGCGCTGCAGAATCTCTCAGAAGGTCGGCCGCTACCGGCTCGCGCAGTGGCGATCACGTTCGACGATGGATACCGGGATACGCTCACGATCGCGGCGCCACTCCTTGCGTCGCTCGACCTGCCAGCCACGGTGTTCCTGGTTCCGGGAATCCTCGATGGGCAGGTCGACCCGTGGTGGGAACGGCTTGCCTGGGCGTTCACCCGCGCGAGCGTCGACCAGATCGACTGGGAGGGCGAGCGGCTCCTCCTCGGCGGGCCGGGGGCGCGCAGGCGGGGATCCGAGAAGGTCGGAGAGATGCTCAAGCGCCGCAATCGGCAGCAGCGGGAGCTGGCTATCGAGCAGCTCGTGGATCTGCTGGCGCCGTCCGGGTCTTACCTGGCCGGCGAGATGTTCCTGGATTGGGAGGGCGCACGGGAACTCGTGCGCCAAGGAGTCACGATCGGGTCGCACTCGATGCACCACCCGATCCTGTCCCGCGAGCCGGTGGAGGCCCAACAGGCCGAGCTCGGAGAGTCACGCCGCCTACTGGAAACCAGACTGCGGGTCACGGTGCGACTCTTTTGCTACCCGAACGGGACAAAATCCGACTACGACGGTGCGACGATCGCGGCCCTGCGCACTGCCGGGTACACGCATGCCGTCACTGTCCAGAGCGGCTTGAATAGCCATTCCACACCCGCCTACGGGCTGCATCGCGTCGTCATGCAGCCCGAACGGGGGGCGGCGGGGCTGGCCATCATTGCCCGGGATCTTCTTCGTGGGCGGGACAGCGGTTCTGAGGCGAACGACGGTCGTCTACAGAACTCGTATCTTGCCTCTTGACGACGCCCGATTTACCCGGCACGCTCTTTAACAGCGGACTTGAGACGTTCTAAGACGTTTGAGTCTTTCGCAGGCGAATGACCGCGGTCTCGGCGGCAGAGACCCGGCGGCACACGGGGGGAACGACGTGAGGGATGGCACGTTAACGACGCCGTCGCGGGACGGCACGGCGGCGAATGGTCTCGCGCGTCCGACATACTGTTTCTTGATCGCGGGAGGCCGGTGTGGCTCAACCCTCGTCCACGAGGTCTTGGCACGCCATCCCGGCATCGGGTTCGTGTCGAACGTGGAAGACAAGCTGCCAACGCTGCGGGCGCTTGCCCGGTGGAACAAGGCCCTCTACCAGCGAGTCCCACCGCGCTTTACGCGCAAGGGACGGCTCCGTTATGCCCCGTCCGAGGGATGGCATGCCCTGGACCGCCAGGTTTCTCCCATGTTGTCGACCCCGGTGCGAGACCTGCGGGCTGAAGACGCCACGCCGTGGATAAGCAAGCGCTTCGGCGGGTTCTTCGAGTCCCGTGCCGCGGCGCTTGGAACCCCCGTCTTCTTGCACAAGTTCACGGGATGGCCCAGGGCGGCGTTCATCGAGCAGGTCCTGCCCGGTTCCAAGTTCATCCGCATCGTCCGCGACGGCCGTGCGGTCGCCAACTCGGTCCTCAAGATGCCGTGGTGGCAGGGGTACCAAGGACCGGCCCGCTCGCTCGTCGGCCCGCTGCCCGAGGTCTACCATGCCGAGTGGGAAGCCTCTGGTCGCTCCTTTGTGTTGCTGGCCGGGCTCGAGTGGAAGATGCTGATGGACGCCTTCGACGCGGCGGAGCAGGCGGCGAAAGCGGGTTCATGGCTCACGGTCCGCTACGAGGACGTCCTGGCCGACCCTCGCCGATGGTTCAACGAGATGCTGGCGTTCCTGGGACTAGAGTGGTCACCAGCGTTCGAACGGGCCTTCTCCCGCTACCACTTCGACCCGGCCCGCGCGGAGGCGTTTCGGGCAGATCTGGGCGAAGATGGCCTTCGCCTGCTCGACGGTTCGCTCGCCGACCATCTCCGGCGCTACGGATACGAATAAGGATATGAGCCCTATTCGCCCCATGGCGAAAGAAGATATACCTAAAGTCGCAAGCCTCTACGAGTTCGTAATGCGCTCTGGCTCGCGAGTACCGGCGCCGCGCCTCGAGCGCTACTTCGAGCGCACCTTCTTCGATCATCCTTGGGTCGATCCGGAGATTCCCTCATTGGTATATGAAACACCAAATGGGGACATCGCGGCGTTCCTCGGTTCTCATGTACGCTCATTACGGTTCCAAGAGGATAGAATTCGCGTTGGGTGCAGTGGTCAACTCGTCGGTGATCCGCACCAGCGCATCAAGGGCGCTGGCGCCTTGCTGCTCCGGCGGTACCTGCAGGGCCCACAGGAACTAAGCGCAACCGACGGCGCAACGCCCGAGGTTCGCCAGATGTGGGAGCAGCTCGGTGGATCAACCGCCTTCCTCACGTCGCTGTCTTGGCTGCGGCTCTTCCGACCGTTCCGAGCCGCGGGCAACAAGCTGGTGCCTGACTGGGCTCCACGCCTCCGCCCGCTCTGGTCGGCTCTCGACGGCTTGGGGGCAGGTACCGCGGGCACGCTCCTTCGACCACCGCCCCCCACTACCCGAACGGAGCATCTGACGCCGAAGCTGCTCATGGACCACTTACCGCTGGTCACGAGGCATCTTCAGGTGCGCCCCGACTACAACGAAGCGTCTCTGAGCTGGCTCTTCACAGAGATGGAACGCCTGGAAACCCGTGGGCAGCTGACCCGGAGGCTCGTGCGCGACCTGAAAGGGCGGGTCCTCGGCTGGTACGTGGCCTACATGAAGCCGGGAAGCGTGGGCAACGTCCTTCAGATCGCGGCCACGCCGCGAGACACGGCGGCGGTGGTCGACCGTTTGTTCCACGATGCGTGGCACAGCGGTTGCGCGGCGTTGAAGGGGCGCCTGGAGCCGCTGCTGTTCCCCGCGATGCACCACCGGCGGTGCCTCATCCGCCACGACGCGATCACCTTGATCCATTCACCAAACACGGCCTTATTGAGTGCGATCTACAGCGGGAAAGGGTTGTTGACAAGGCTGGAAGGCGAATGGTGGATGGGGCACCACGTAGAACCCTTCACCTAAAACTAGCCCTCTCGGCTCGGCGCTTCGGTCCCGCGCCACGCGCAGCGCTTTATGCTGAAATAGCGGACCAAGTTTCGCACACTCCAGGAAGTCATAATACCTTCAAAACTGCCTTTACTCTGACGCTGCCGACGGGCAGACTACTCCTAACGGGGTGCGCCTGACGGAGCAGTCAGGCGCTACCCCGGGGGGAAGGGAAAACTGGCGTTTCGTTGGTTCATTCCCAAATATGTACACGGGGGATTTACGGAGTTGTTCATACTGCGGACACTAGAGTGGTCGCCGGCTCGGACCGAACGCGGCCCACACGCGCGTGCGCGCAAGCCGGGGCAGGCTTCCACGGCGACCGGCACCCGAGCGCCGGCGGCGCTGACCAGGTGGCGAAGCCAGGGCACCTCACGAGTGTCTGTGCCGAAGGTCCTGACGATCCTGGCGGACGCGGTCGCGCTCGCGCTCGCGATGGGCCTCGCCTTCGGACTACGGCGGCTGATCCCGGGTGGCCCGATCCATGCCAACGCGATGTCCCATGTCATCGTCGCGGCGTTGTCGGTGCCGCTGTGGACTGCGGTCTTCGCGCGGTACCGGCTCTACCGAGCGCGGAACATCACCAGCCGTTTGTGGGAGCTAGAGCAGATCGTGCACGCGCTTGTCGCCGGCCTGTTCGCGACGGCCGGTTTGAGCTTCCTCTCCGGCTTACGGGTGAGCCGAGGCTGGCTCGTGCTTTGCCTGCCCCTGGCGCTGCTCACCGTCGAATGCGAGCGGGAGCTTGTACGCCGGGCCTTCGGCGCCTTGCGGAGCAAGGGCTGGTTGCTGCGCCCGGTCCTCATCGTCGGCACGAACCTCGAAGCGCTGGGCCTCGCCGCGATGCTGCGGCAAAAGCCGTCACTCGGGTACGAGGTGATCGGGTTCGTCACGGTCAACGGAGAGGACGTGTGTCCCCCGTCAGACCCGCCGATGCTCGGGAAGGTCGAGGACTTGCCTCGCCTGCTCCGTTGCACGGGGGCGACCGGCGTCTTGATCGCCACGACGGGCGTCGACTGGGAGACGTCGAACCGCCTCGCGCGCAAGCTGACCGATGCCGGCATCCACGTCGAGCTGTCATCGTCGCTCCGCGACATCCGAGCGGAGCGGCTCACCATCCGCTCGCTCGGCTACTTCCCGATGATCTATGTGGAGCCCGTCCACCGAGGCGGCTGGCGAGCGCTCGCCAAGCAAGCCTTCGACGTCAGCGTGGCAGCCTGCAGCCTCGCCCTGCTCGCACCCGCCATGCTCGTCATCGCGGTGCTCATCAAGCTGGACTCGCCCGGGCCGGTGATGTTCCGGCAGATGCGCGTCGGCAAGGATGGGCAGCTCTTCCCGGTCTTCAAGTTCCGCACGATGGTTCCGAACGCCGAGCAACTCTTGGAGATGCTCCGGGAGCTCAACGAGGCTGACGGACCGCTGTTCAAGATCCGCCGCGACCCGCGTGTCACGCGCGTGGGCCGCATCCTCCGCGCCTTCTCGCTGGACGAGCTGCCACAGCTGTGGAACGTGCTGCGCAACGAGATGAGCATCGTCGGCCCTCGTCCCGCCCTACCCTCAGAGGTACGCGCGTGGGCGCCGGAGCTCCACGCCCGCTTACGAGTCAAGCCCGGCCTCACCGGCATGTGGCAGGTCAACGGCCGCAGCGATATCCCGTTCCAGGAGTACGTGCGCCTCGACCTCTACTACGTCGACAACTGGTCCCTGTGGACCGACCTCGCCATCGTCGCGAAGACCATCCCCGCCCTCGTCCTCCGCAAAGGCGGCTACTAACCGGCCCCCTCATGGCCCACCTACTTGGTATATACTTGAGAAGATCATATATACCAAGTCAAGGAGGCTGTCGTGACGAAGCGGCTCATCGATGTCGATGACCGGTTGCTTCAGGCAGCGCGTGAGGCGCTCGGCGTCGAGACCTATAAGGAGACGGTCAACCGGGCGCTAGAGCGCGTGGTGGCACAGCACCCCAGCGACGTGGACACGGCTTCTGCGCTGCGCGCCTTCGCTGACGCGACCATCGATCTCGCTGATCCTGAGGTCATGAGCGCGGCCTGGCGGTGATCTCCCGATGGCTGATCGACAAATCGGCGCTGACGCGAGTCGGCAAGCCTGTCGTGGCCGATGTCCTCGTTCCACGGGTTGACGCGGGGCTGGTCGCTATCTCCATCGTGACCGAGTTGGAGGTTGGTTTCTCAGCCCGCTCGGCGCGTGATCATAACGACATCCTCGCCTTGCTGGGACGGCTCGTCCCGGTCGTCACGCCCGTGCAGGCCGAGCAGATGGCTCGCGATCTGCAACGCCGGCTTGTGGAGCGCGGCCAGCACCGTGCGGTTGCCGTGCCAGACCTGCTCGTCGCCGCCACCGCTCAGGCCGCCGGCCTCACCGTGCTGCACTACGACCGCGACTTTGACCTGATCGCGAACGTCACGGGTCAACCTGTCGAGTGGGTCGTCGAGGCGGGTACAGCTGACTAGAGATGACCAAGTAAGAACTCGCGGAGGCGATCTCCCGCCCCGCTCATTCGATCCACAGGGCGAACCCCTTGCTGCCCGCCTTCCACGGGTCCCAACGCACACCCCATAACCGCTTGCATCCGATTACCAGGCAGCGGACCGCGATCTGCCCCAGTGCCTCAAACTCGCTGACCCGACGCACCACCGGCGACAGGTGACAAGGGGTAAAGGAGGCGCACTCGTGCCCATCGAGCAGGAGCGGAGCGGCGTAGTAGCCATCCCCCAAGTCCCGGACGTCCTCGGGAGACGGGACAAAGATACGAAACGAGTTTGCGGTCACTCCAGTGAGCGTAGGCTGCCCCAGCCACGCCGTGGAGGGGCCAGGTTAGGGGCCGGACGGCATCACCGTTTCCGCTTCGATCTCCGCGAGCAACATGCGAAGGGTCAAGCTGTGTTTTTCCGGTGGGAGTTTCGCGAGGGCCTCACGCGCGTACGTCACGCCTGCGGCAGGGTCACCGGCGCGCGCCAGCATCAAGCCGCGGTGCAGCTCTAGGTGCGTGGCAAAGCGCGGAAGGGACGCGGGAAGGTTCTGCTCTACCGTTTGCTGCGCGTCGATTGCGCCGCGCTCCTCGCCGAGACGAGCGAGCAGAAGGCTGGCGAAAACGTTCATCCGCCATTCGGGAATGGCATAGTCGGATTCCTGCTCGTGCGACCCAGCGACCTCGAAGACTCGGCGACCGTCCTCAAGGAGGGTCAACGCTGTCCGCCTGTCGCCACGGATGGCTGCCACGTGCGCTTTGGCCATCACGGCGTTCAGCGCCCCGAGGGACGGCTTATCGCTGATGCCAAGGGCCTGATCAGCGAAGCTTGAGGCCACCGGCAAGGAGCTACCCTCATATCCCAATGCGATGGCCGCTCGACCGCGGACCCACACCCGGGACGCCTCGCTACCCGAGCGATCTGCGGCGGTGGCGGCCATGCGGTACCAGTGGATCGCCTTTGCTCCCTCCGAACCTGGGAAGGTCTTTCCGTACAGCGTCATCAGCTTGGAGGCAACCTCCCACATCTCGGGGGTCTCGAGCTGCTGTTGCAAGACGACGAGATCGTGGGAGAGACGACGTTGAATATCGGCCGCTCCGAGCGACATGTAGTCGCGCCCGTAGGCCTCAAGATGAATCCGCCAATCATCGAGGTTGGGGCGGCCGCCGAGCGCGGCGCCGAAGCCGTGTTCGATCAAGTCGGACGCCACGATTGGCGCGATCGCAGCTGCGGCAGCACTTGTGAGAAACGTCCGGCGCTTCACTGTGTCATTCTCCAAAACGGTGAGCGGCACCTCTAACAGAGTCGCCAAGTGCCGCAACCAGAATGGCCCAGGCGACCTCTTGCCGCGCTCCCATCGAGAGATATCTTCGCGGGTCACGGTCGCGTGCCTGGACACCTCACACAGGGAAGCAGCGAGACGTCCCTGTGACCAGCCGCGGCTCAACCGTAGCTCGCGTATCAGCGCCCCGATAGCCATCGGTCATCTGGCCCCTAAAGAGGCTACCAAGACGCGAATCCCGTGGTCACGAACACCATCGACGGGCAGCCTAGCGCGAAGGGGAGCTAGACAGAGTAGCCGAGTTGGCGCAAGGTCGGGGATTGGATGCGCTCGATGGTCGCCAAGGCGTCCGACGGGAGGCGGTGGTACTCCGGCTTGCCTGAGGCCGGGCGGTGCTGGAGCTGCGCAAGGCGCGCGGACCAGTCGCGGTCATCGGGCAGGCCGATGAACTGGGCGAGGTCACGCAGCACCGGCGCGAGATCGCGGACCAGGCGCTCGTAGCGGATGCTGAAGACGGATGGGCTCGGGATGGCCGCCAGTCCTTCCGCGACGGCCCCAACCTCGCGCACCCAATGGTGAGCGCACAGCTCCCAAGGGTCGCGGCCCTCCCGCTGCCATTGCCGGGGAGAGCCGCCGTACCACCAGATACGGCTGTCAGGCCACCAGTCGACCTTGGACAGTGACTGGGCGACCGCGCGGCCGTCCCGGACGATCTCCACGAACCTCGCGTCGGGAAAGGCGTCCGTGAGAACCGCGATCCTCAGATTGTTCGCGATCCGCTTGCTGATCATGCAGTCGCCGCCGCCGTAGCGCTGGATCGCGGCGAACGCGGACGGCAGCGCCCCATGCTGCCCATGCTCGGGCGTGAGGGCAGGGCTGCCCGTCGGTTGTGGAACGCCACATCGTGTATAGACCGGCTCTCCTTCCACTGGCATGGGGAAGGCGCGGGTCAGCCATGACCGAGGCGAGGAGTAGACGTAGGCGTTCGCGTCTTTCCCAAACCACACCGCCTGCTGCAACCCGGGGAAGCGCCGCGCCGCGCGGTTCAAGACCGCGAGCTGAGGCAAGGCCGGGTATCGCCGGACCCAGTTGGAGATGTAGCCCACCTGCGGGTGAAGGCAGAGCGCCTTGTAGAGGAGGCTGGTTCCTGAGCGGGGGGCTCCGACGATGAACATGGTGCCGGTGGAACGCTGAACGTGAAGGGTCATGAGATCCTCGACGCGGCGCGCGAAGAGCGAAGCGAGTAGCCGAAGCGATGCAAGAGCGGCAGCGTGACGAGCGTGACCACCGCTCGGTGCCGCCGACCCATCCGCTCGACCCACTCCATATCGGCGTTGATCGTGACGGCGCCTGTGTCCAATCTATTCGGATTACCCGAGATACTGTGGGTAGGCGAGAGCGAGACGGTCCGCTCCTCGACGAACGGCAGCTGCGCGGCAGGCTGACCGACCAGCTGAAGGATCTGCTGGACCCACCATCGAGGATGGGCGACGAAGTCCTCGTAGCTCACACGCAGGTACCGATCTGGGCTGGAACGCCACAGCGCGGCGGCGGCGGCGTTCCAGATCCCCCAGAGCGTGGAGCTGCGCAACGCGGACAGCTGCTGCATGTAGCCGAAGTATCCGCGGTCAGGATTGACCTTCTTGCGCAGCCAGGAGTACGCCGAGGCACGGGGATCTCGCACCAAGTGCACGACGAAGAGGTCGATCGACGGGATCATCTCCAGCAGCCGACCGAAGGTGGGGTGCTTCGAGGAGTCGACGATGACCGTACAGCCGGTGACCTCGGTGATCGCGGTGTAGAGGCGGCCGAGCAGCCGCCCGTACTCGCCCTCACCGAGATGCCTCCAGCGCCGGGAGCCGAGCAGCATCGACGGGACGTGACGGACTCGGACACCGGTGCGCTGCGCCGCGATCATCTTCGCGGGATTGACGCCCCCCGCGCCCCACGCCCGCTCGACGATCTCGCTCCACAGCGCACATCGGCTGAACCGGGCACCGCACCCGCAAAGCCGATCCTCCGTGAGGCTGCGTTGCCACACGTTCGCCAGCTCGCCTCCCGCGAAGAACCCGTCGACCTGACCGAGGATGTTGGAGAGGAGCGTCGAGCCGCTCCTGCCCGATCCCGCGATGTAGAGGACGGTCGCCTTCTTCTCGCTCACGCCCGCCGCCCCTCGGCGACCGCACGGGCATCGTCAGCGGCAACCGGCGGCTCGTTCCCCCTGCTCAGCACATCGAGATACGCCTGCTCGGTCACCTCGGCGACATCGTCCCACCGGTAGCGGCGGAGCACCTGGGCCCGAAGAACCGCGGCACCTTCGCGCTCGAACAGCGGGTCCGCCAGCCCGCGTTGGAGCGCGGCGGTCAGGTCGTCGGTGTCCCCCTGGCGGAACAGGCGGTGCCCGGGACCGTCGCGCCCTGCCACCTCAAGATGAGGGGGGATGTCGCTCGCGATCACCGGCGTGCCGTACGAGGCCGCTTCGAGCAGGGTGAGTGGGAGTCCCTCCAGCGCCGACGGGAGCACGAAGGCCGCCGCGTTGTGGTACAGCTCGGCCAAGGCGCGGCCGTACACGTACCCGGTGAGCAGCACGCGAGGGTCGGCGTCCGCGGCCTCGCGAATGGCCGCCGCGTACCCGTCGGTAAAGCACGAGTCCCCGGCGATGACCAGGCGGAGGTCCCCCGGGACCGCGCCGAAGGCGCGGATCAGCAGGTCAGGTGCCTTCTCGGGCACCAACCGCCCGACGAAGAGGATGTAGCTTCCCTTCTTCAGTCCCCACCGCAGGGCGATCTCGGCGGGCCCGGGTTGCGAGGCGGGTGGGTTCACCCCGTTGGGGATATGAACCGTCGAGCGGCCGTAGCGCTGCTGGTAGTAGTCCGCCAAGGCGTTGGACACGACGATCGTCGTGTCGGGCACGTGGGCGCTCAGCCAGGCTGCGGACGTCAGCACAGCCCTCGCGCCCAAGCCCCACTTCGCCCGCTCGTTGTCAAGCCCGTGAATCGTCTGCACAACGCGGGCCTTCGACAGGTACCTCGGGAGTGGGGTCAACAGTCCAGGCCCCAGCGCGTGGTAGTGGAGCACGTCGAAGTCTCTCGCAAGGGCCGAGATCGTCGACAGGCCACTGTGAGCGAACGCGTCGAGGTGCTTGCTGCTCACGGTCGGCAGGTGGCGCAGCCGCATGCCGCGGTAGGTCGCTTGCCGGTCGACCACGTAGTTGGTCCGGCAGAAGACCGTCACCTCGTGACCCTTGGCCGCCAGCCGGCAGCCCAACTGCTCGACGTGGTGCTCGATCCCGCCGAAGGTGGCAGGGACACCTCGCTGGCCGATCATGGCCACGCGTAGGCCATCTGAAGTGCGCTTCTTCGAAGTCCTAAGAGACATATTCGGCTGCCTCGGCATAGATCTCTTCCAAGCGGTCGAGATGGCGTTGGGGTGAGAAATAGCGTTCGACCTTGGCTCGCCCCGCCCGGCCCATCGCAAACGCGCGCGCGGGACCTTCGAGGAACGGCCTGAGCTGCCGCGCAAGAGCATCGGGGTCGTTCGGAGGAGCCAGCGCGCCGTCGACGCCCGGCTCGACGAGCTCGGGCATACCGCCGAGATCGCTGCAGACCACTGGGACGCCGCACGCGAACGCCTCGAGGACGACCAGCGGCTGGTTCTCGTAACACCGGGAGGGAAGCACCGCCACAGCCGCGGAGCGGATCAGCTCGTGGAGATCCGCTTTCGCCATATGGCCGTGAAACCGCACCCGGCCGGGAGCGCGGCTGCCTGCCAGCGCCTCCAACCAGGCCCGCAAGGGGCCATCACCAGCGATGTCGAGCTGGGCATCGTGAAGCTGGGCGACGGCTTCGATGAGGGTGTCGATCCCCTTCTCGGCGGACAGCCGGCCGGCGAAGACCGCGCCTTGACCCGGAGCGACGGCCACAGGGATCGCCGAGGGGTCGATGAAGTGCGGGCTTTGCCTCATCCGCTCGGGGAACACGCCGGCTTGCGTCATCTTGGTCGCCATGAACCGGCTCGGGCAGATGAAGGCACCGATCGTCCCGTACGCGCGAGTCGCGGTGTGGATGGCGAGCTCCATGGCCAACACCCCGCTGGAGACCAGGGAGCCGTCCTTGCAGCGGCGCCGCACCGCCTGTGAGAAATGCCCCCCCAGGCACGCCTCGCATACCTCGCCGCCCGCCATGAAGAGGTAGCTGGGGCAGGCGAGCTTGTAGTCGTGCAAGGTCATGACCGTGGGGATGCCCCGGCGGGCCAGCGGCCGCAGGATCGAAGGGGAGAGCTGGTGATAGATGTTGTGGAGATGGGCGACGTCGGGGCGGAAGGCGTCGATCACCTCGTCGAGCCCTCGCGCGGCTGACGTGGACCACAGCATCCGCCCGATCGCCCTGGCCCTTCCGGTTGCCGTGGGCGGCGGCGGGTCCAGCTCGAGGTACGGCGGGAAGTGGCTCGCGAACCGTTGCTCGCCGTTGGCGGGATGCGACATCCCAAAGAACGCCACCTCGTGAGCGACGCTGCGCTGCAGGGCGGCAACGTCCTGCATGTAGGCCTCGGCCCCGCCTCGGCGGTAGAGGAACTTGTTGACGTGCAGGATCCGCATGGACCGCGTGACCTCCCCCGTTCGAGCGCTTCTCGCAGCCTTGATAACCATTGAGGCTTTGGTACGGCTACGGCCAGAAACACCCTATCTGCCCCGACTTGGTGTACTCCACAGATCTCACGCTTGTCAAGGGTGACGCGCTAAACTTACCGACGGGTAACAACGAGAGGAGGGGGCTGTGGGCCACTATCTGAGCAACCTGCGGGACCTGGAGTTCAACCTATTCGAGGTGTTCCGGGTCCAGGACTACCTGGGCACGGGGCCGTTCGACCAGATCGACGCCGATGTCGCCCACGACGCGCTCGTGGAGGTCGAGCGGCTCGCGTCAACGACGTTCGCCGGCAGCTTCGTCGAGGGGGACCGCACTCCCCTCCGGCTCGACGACGGCGACGTCACGATCCCGGAGGGCATCAAGCGCAGCCTCGACGCCTTCTTCGACGGCGAGTGGCATCGCATGAACCTGCCACCGCGGTTGGGCGGGTACGGCGCGCCCCCAAGCCTGCGGTGGGCTGCGAGCGAGATGCTGCTCGGCGCGAACCCCGCGGTGCTGATGTACTGCGCCGGCCCGGCCTTCGCGGCGATCCTCGACCGGCTCGTGACCGAGGAGCAACACGAGCGGTGGGTCGTGCCCATGGTCGAGCGGCGATGGGGCGGGACCATGGTGCTCACCGAGCCGGACGCGGGAAGCGACGTCGGCGCGGGTCGCGCGAAGGCCGTTGCGGCGTCCGACGGAACCTGGCACGTGACCGGGACAAAGCGGTTCATCACCAACGGAGATTTCGACTGGCCGGAGAACATCCTCCACCTGGTTCTCGCTCGCCCTGAGGGCGCGGGGCCCGACGCGTCGACAGCGTCGAGGCCCAATTCCCCAGCTCCTGCTGGGGGCCCGGGCACGAAGGGCCTGTCCCTCTTCATGGTGCCGAAGTTCTGGCCCTCCGAGGACGGCTCGCTTGGTGAGCGCAACGGCGTCGTGGTCACCAAGCTCGAGGACAAGATGGGCCTGAAGGCCTCGTCCACCTGCGAGCTGACCTTCGGTGAGCAGGTCCCCGCGCGAGGAGTGCTGGTCGGCGAGCGTCACGAGGGCATCAGACAGATGTTCCAGGTGATCGAGGACGCCCGCATGATGGTGGGCACCAAGGCGATCGCGACCCTGTCGACCGGATACCTCAACGCGCTCGCGTACGCGAAGGAGCGGGTCCAAGGTCCGGACCTCACCCAGGCGTCGGACAAGACCGCCCCCCGCGTGCCCATCATGCGCCACCCCGACGTCCGGCGGATGCTCATGGAGCAAAAGGCATACGTCGAGGGTATGCGCGCGCTGGTGATGTACACCGCCACGGTGCAGGACCGCATCCGGCTCGCGCGCGAGGGTGCGCCTCAAGATCTGCCCGCGCTGGAGAAGCTCAACGATCTACTGCTGCCGATGGTGAAAGGCTACGGGTCGGAGAAGTCGTACGAGCTCCTCGCGCAGTCGCTGCAGGTTCTCGGCGGGTCGGGGTACTGCCGGGACTATCCCATCGAGCAGTACATCCGGGACGCCAAGATCGACACCCTGTACGAGGGTACGACAGGCATCCAGGGGATGGACCTGTTCTTCCGCAAGATCGGTAAGGACCAAGGCGCCACGCTCGCGCTGCTGCTCGGGGAGATCATGCGGTTCGCGAAGGGCGATCCCGGCGATGGCGCGCTGGCCAAAGAGCGTGAGATTCTCGGCTCGGCGGTACGAGACGTCCAAGGCATGCTGGCCGCGATGGCCGGCTTTCTCGACCGGTCGGTCTACCTCGTCGGCCTGAACACCACGACGTTCATGTTCAGCCTCTCCGAGCTGATCATCGGCTGGCTGCTGCTCCGGCAAGCCGAGGTCGCGGACGCTGTCGACGCGTCCGGGCATGACAAGGAGTTCTATGAGGGCAAGGTCGCCGCCGCGCGCTGGTTCGCCCGGAACGTGCTCACGCTGCTCTCCGCCCGGCGCGCGGTGCTGGAGCAGACCGACCTCGAGGTCATGGACCTCGCCGACGGGGCGTTCTAGCCGCTTTGCGTGCTGGATACGCGACGTATACATCGCGTATCCAGCACGCAGTGGGGATGCGGAGGTTCGTAGACTCGGCGGCGTGACGATACCTTTCTCTGACCTTGTTGCCAGGCTGCCGGCGAGCGCCGACGCGGTGCGGGAGGCGGCGGAGATGCTCCGGGCTGGAGGGCTCGTGGCGTTCCCGACGGAGACCGTATATGGGCTGGGCGCGAACGCGCTCGATGCGCGGGCCGTGGCGAGGATCTTCGCGGCCAAAGAGCGGCCGGCTGACAATCCCCTCATCGTGCACCTCGCGGGCGAGTCAGGCCTCGCGTTCGTCGCCACCGATGTCCCGCCCTTGGCCCGGCGCCTTGCGGCGCAGTTCTGGCCTGGGCCGCTCACCTTGGTCGTCCCCGCCGCGCCCGCGATACCGGCGGTCGTGACCGGCGGCCTCCCCACTGTGGCGGTGCGGGTCCCCGATCATCCGGTGGCACTCGCCTTGCTGGATGCCGCCGGCGTGCCCGTGGCGGCGCCCAGCGCGAACCGCTCCGGGCGCCCGAGCCCGACGACCGCCGCTCACGTCGCCGACGATCTCGGAGGCCGGATCGACCTCGTCCTCGACGCCGGGCCATGTGAGCTGGGGGTGGAGTCCACCGTCGTCGACGCGCGCGGCGACCGTCCCGTCGTGCTCCGCGAGGGCGCCGTGACGCGCGAGCAGCTCGGGTTGCTGCCGGAATCGGGCGGCGCGGCGGATCTGGCCGCCTCTCCCGGCACGCGGCACCGCCACTACACCCCACGCTGCGAAGTGGAGATCGCGGCGATCGGGGAAGGGCCCGCTCGGGCGCGCGCCCTCGCGGCGACGGGCGCGCGGGTCGGGCTGGTCGCCCCGCGAGACGCGTCCGGGCCCGCGATCCGACAGCTCGGCCGCTTCGCGGACGCCGAGGAGCTCGGGCGCATGCTCTACCGCACGCTCCGCGCCGCCGAGGACGCCGGCGTGGACATCGTGGTCGTCGAGGCCGTCGAGGCCACCGGGATCGGCCGCGCGGTGATGGACCGCCTCGCGCGCGCCGCCGCCCGTTGAGCCATCCCGGCTCACCGAACTCCGACTTAGGGGAGCATGCTCCCCTAAGTCGGAGTTCGGTGAGACCAGACCGGCGCGCCCAGGTAGCGGATGGGTTCGGGGAAGAGCCCGACGACGCGGTGGCGGACCTCTGTGCCGGCGGCGGCCGCGTCCAGCTCAGCGGCGGTGGCGTCGCCGGCCACGAACCGGCGGAGCACCTCGACGAAGCGATCGGCGAACAGCGGGAAGGCGACGTCGACGACGAAGGGTGCGTTCGGATCGGGATCGGGGTGGTTGGCCGCGAGCCAGAGATGGTCGACCTCGGCACCGCGGAGGTCGAGACCCCCACGGTAGACGGTGGCGGTCACGCCGAGCTGGCCGATGATTCTGGCCACGCGGTGGACCGCCTGGCGGGGATCGAGCGCGGAGAACGGCTCCTGGCGATGCGCACGCTCTAGCCGGTCCAGGAAGACGGCGGCGAAGGGGCTGGGTAGCGGGCGGGATTGAAAGGTCCTTGTTCCCAAGGCCTCACCTCCCTCACCGTGAGCGCTTGCCCTCTCCATCAGTATGGCTGGACAGGTCTCTTGTCAAGCGTGCCGTCAGCAGAGTCCTGCGCGAGCGGAGCCCCGCCCCGGCTCGGCGGGCCCCTTCGACGACCAACCCTGGGTCGCCGACCAGCAGTAATCCCCGCTCGGCCCTGGTGATGGCCGTGTAGATCAGCTCACGCCACAGCATGGACCGGTGCGCCGGATCCAACACGAGGACCACGACCGGCCACTCGCCGCCTTGCGACTTGTGCACGGTGAGGCACCACGCGGGGACGAGGTCAGCGGCCTGGTCGCCGTCGTAGGTGACCAGCCCGTAGGGGAAGGCAACCTCCAGCGTCCGGTTGGTCGCGTCGGTGGCGGCGACCTCGCCGATGTCGCCGTTCGCGACGTCCAGCTCGGCGTCGTTGCGGGTCTGGACCACTCGATCGCCCTCGTGGAAGCCCGCGACCGCACGCCGGCCGTTCGCGGGGTTCAGCCGCTCCTTCAACCGCTCGTTCAGCCGGTCGACCCCGGCCGGCCCCCGGTACATCGGTGCGAGCACCTGCACCTGCGCGGGTGGGAGATCGAAGAACTCTGGCGCCCTGGTGGCGACGATCTCCGCGACGCGGTCCGCGATCCGTAGAGGATGCTCGGGCACGGAGAACACGTCGCCTTGGCGGCCACGGGGTCGCTCCACTCGGCCCGCGTTGACCTCATGGGCCAGCGTCACGATGCGGCTCGCCGCCGCCTGCCGGTGGATCTTGGTCAGCCGCGTCGAGGGCACCGAGGGGCACGCGAGAAGGTCACGAATCACCGCGCCCGGGCCGACCGACGGCAGCTGGTCGGCATCCCCGACCAGCACGAGATGCGCGCCATCGCCCACGGCTCTCGACAACGCCCAGGCGAGGCGAGTGTCGGCCATCGACCACTCGTCCGCCACCACGACGTCCTGTGGGAGGCGGCGGTCGTCGTCGTAGCTGAACACGAACCCGGTCTCGGCATCGTCCTCGCTGGTCACGGGCCGGGCCTCGAGCAGCCGGTGAATCGTCGACGCCCGGGCACCGGTCATCTCTTCGAGCCGCCGCGCCGCCCGTCCCGTCGGCGCGCACAGCGCGATCGCGATGTTGCGGGACCGGCATGCCCGGACGATCTCCATCACGGTACGGGTCTTGCCGGTGCCCGGGCCGCCGGTCAGCACGGACACCGCCGAGGTCAGGGCGGCGCGCACCGCCGCGCGCTGCTCGGACGTCAGCGCGGCGTCCACCTCGTGCTCGGCCGCCACGGGGCGGACGCGAGACTCGGCCCCGGACAGCCGGGCAAGCGCTTGAGCCAACCCGCGCTCTGCGGCCAAGTCGCCACGCGTGTACCACCGCTCGGGCTGGCTGCCGTCGAGCGGCTCGGTGTCGACGACGAGCAGCCCCTGCGCGGCAGCCAGCTGGAGGGCAGGCCCCGCCTCGTCGCGCCGGACACCCAACAGCTGGGCGGTCTCGCTGGCGAGCTCGGCGGTGTCGAGCATAACGTGGCCCGTCCGCGCGCAGCGCTGCCTATGCGCGGTGAACGCGCCGGCGCGCAAGCGTCGTGGGTCTCCGGGGTCGATGCCCGCCGCCTTCGCGAGGTCCTCGGCGTGCGCCCAGGTCACGCCACGCACCTCGAGCAACGCATAGGGGTCCTCACGCGTGAGCCGGACAGCGTCCTCGCCGAAGCGCCGGTAGGCGGCCTGAGCCGCGGCGGGCCCGAGGCCGACGGGGGCAAAGGCGGCCACCAGCTCTCCCAACGCCCCCGCTCGCCGCCAGGCCGCGGCGATCTGCTCGGCGAGCGGCGGCGCGATGCCCTTCACCTCGCAGAGCCGCTCGGGCTCCTTCTCGATTACGGCACCAAGGTCGAGGCCGAACGCCTTGACCAGGCGCTCCGCCTTCGCCTTGCCCACACCGGGAAACCGCTCGGAGGCAAGGAACGCGATCAACCCCGCGTTGGTGCGCGGCTCGGCCTGCTCGAACCACACCGTCTCGAACGTCCGCCCGTAGCGCTCGTGCTCGACCCAGCGACCCACCAGCCGGACAGGTTGGCCGGCGGTCAGCGAGGCCAGCGGCCCGCTCGCGCGCGCGCCATCGTGGCCGAAAAGCTCGACGACGCCAAAGCCGGTCGCCTCATTCGCAAAGATGACGACCGCGACCTCACCGACAAGCTCCTCCTCCATGCGACTAGTGTCGCAGGGCGCCAAGGGTTCAAGCCACGCATCGCGAGATGGCTGTGGAAGCCCCAAGTCAGCGGCTCTTTTGGGACGCTCCTTATGCCCGGCGGGAACAGTTCGACCATCTCCGCGATCCGTGACGCCCGCAGGTCGGGCCGTCGATTGGTGGCGTCGATCCACGCACACGCATGCCATTGACGTCCCCGCAACGTGATGGGCGATCTTCGCGCCCTACACCTCGTCGGGATCGAACGGCACCGGGATGAAGACGCCGCTCGACGCGACCGCGATTCCGGGACAACGCGCGCTCCTCAGTCGTCGTTGAACACGGATTGACGGCTCACAACGAAGAGCGTAGGCGACGGACGACCTCCACAAGCTCGGGGCAGTCGGGTGACTCCTGTACGCAGCGGGCGAACAGCCACAGGAGCAGGCGCTCGCGGTCGAGGCCGAGGAGGTCCGCCATCCGATACACGAGCGCGCGCGGGTCAGCGCGCAGCCGCTCGTCACAGTTCAGCATGTGCTGCAGCGGATCGTAGGTGGGATCCCCGATGTAGGGCTTGGGATCGATGACGAGCCACGGTTCCCGCTCGGCAGCCAACACGTTCCCGGCGTGGAGGTCGGTGCACAGCAGCACGGTACGTTCCGCCGTCGTGGGCAACGCGCGGAACAGGGCGATGCCGTCGCGAGCCATGCCAGGGTCGAGGGTTCCGCGACCGGCGGTGAGCTTCCGCTCGAACTCATCTGCCCATGCGCCGCACATGTCCTGCAGCGGCCGGAAGGGGTGACCGGCTCCGGGCTCTCGCCACAGGCGGTGCAGCAGTCCTGCGATGACGCGGTCCTGCTCCGACTCGGGTCGGCAGGCCAGCGTCGTTCCCGGCTTGCACCGTTCGAGCAGCAGCGCAGCGGTGTCGTCGAACCCGTCGGTACCGTACAGCCGGACAGCGCCGTCGCCATCCCACGCGCGCAGCCCGTCTGCCTCGTGCGCCGCCTCCATGTGCCGCCACGCCACCTTCAGCACCAGGTCGCGACCCGCCTTCCCGCGGACGGGGGCTACCCAGGCGGTCTGGCCACCTGGCTGGAATGGCTCACCGATCTGGAGCGACCAACGCTCCCGCAGCACCCTCACGGTCGCCGGCAGGGTCGCCAGCCATGACCGGCGTCCTTCTCTCTCCGCCGCGTCGACGAGGTTCTGGGGCATCGGAAGCTGGATCAAGAGGGTCCGCATCGTATCGTGGCCGGCATGTGTCGGAACATCACCGCGCTCCGCGGGCTCGAGCCCCCCGCGACCGCCGAGGAGGTCGAGGCGGCGGCCCGCCAGTACGTGCGGAAGGTCGCGGCCATCGCCACCGCCAGCCAGATGGCCTCACCCGCGATCGAGCGGGCTGTCGACCGCATCGCAGCGGCGACCTCCGATCTTCTCGCCGAGCTGCCGCCCCGACGGTCCCCACCCCGCGTCGAACCACCGCTGCGCCGGCGGTAGCGCGAGCCTCAACCAGTGCCAGATTCCTCGGCACGTCGTTGCGTTTGTTCAATAGGCCGGACAAATGCGACGACGTCACCCAGAGGTCGCGTGAGCTTCGATGTACTCGATGACCTGCCCGACTGTCTCTATCTCCTTGGGGTCGCTGCCGGATATCGTGATCTCAAAGGTCCGCTCGAACTGTGAGAGGAGCGCGATGACGTCCTGAGGGTCGGCGTTAAGGTCTTCGATGAATCTCGCCTGGCGTGTGATCCGGTCCTCATCCGGGTCGAGCTGTCGCACGATGATCTGTTTGACTCGCTCTTCGACACCCATGAGTGTTCTCTCCGAAGGCCCGATGGCGCGATAGGCCGAGGCGGTCTCGGCCACCAATAGGTCGACGACGTCTTGGAGACGCTGTGACTGGGCGAACGTCTGGCGTTGGCGCCGGGCCGAGTTGCCGCGGCGGAGGGTCTGCTCCGCAAGGGCGGCGACCTCGTCCCAGTCCCCGGTGTCTTCGAGGGTCGGGCGCAGGTAGGTGAGGAACCGGTCGAGGAGAACCGGCGCGGGGACCGGCTCCGCCGCGTGTACGTCGACCAAGTCGCCATCGAGGCCCGAGCGGGCAGCCCGCCACCTCGCGGCCCGCAACAGCTCCGGACGCGCCTCGGGGAGGCGCCGTTCGGACCTAGCCTCGTCCAGGCAGGTTCGCGCGAGGGCTCGGCACAACCCGGCTTGCAACACGGCCTCGTCGATCGTGGGGCACACGTCGGCGATCCGGAACTCCAGCGTGTCGTGCTGGTGTCCCAGACGGATGTCCCAGTAGATCTGCCCAGCGTCAAGGATGACGCCGGCGCCAATCAGCGCCTGGACCACCGCGTGGTACTCGGCGACCGAACGGTGCGCGTCGGGTGTCCCGGCAGTGGGCCAGCGGCCCCAAAGGACACTGCGGTAGCTGGCGTACCCAGTGTCGGCGCCCATCCAGAACGGCGAGCTGGCGGACAGGGCAAGGAGGACCGGCGCCCATAGGCGGGCACGATTGAGTACCTGAACCGCCGCCTCAGCATCGCTGATCCCCACATGGACGTGGCAGCCGCACACGATCTGCTCCCGAGCGACTTGTTTGTGAGCCTTGACCATCTCCTCATAGCGGGGCGTGGGGGTGATGCGCTGGTTCCGCCAGTCCGCCAGGGGCAACGTCCCCGCCGCCACGATCCCGCGGCCCGCGTCACCTGAGGCTCGAACCACGTTGGCGCGCAATTGCCGTAGTTCGGCGCGCACGTCGGCCAAGCTGTGACAGATCGGCGTGTGGATCTCGACCATGGATTGCTGCAGCTCATGGTCGTACAAGTCCTCACCGCGGGGGTCATCTTGGTCGGCGAGGTGGTCGAAGACCGGTTGGCTGTCTGTCACGGCGACGCGCGTGACCGGGTCGACGACGAGGAACTCCTCTTCGACCCCGACGGTCAACGGCGCCGTCACCGCACGCTCACTCGCCGGATCACGTTGGCTGCTCCGCGTGGTCAGAGTTGCGGAGCGCGTCGCGGATCTCACGCAACAACACGACCTCTGTTGGTAGATTGCGGATGGTGGAAACGGGCCGCGGCCTTCACGATGAAGAACAATGTCATAGCGACGACGACAAGCTGATCAGCACAGCGAGAAACGACCCGATGCCGATGCCCGCGACGTCCCAAGCCGCCACATTATCGAAGTTCAGCAGGCGCGCGATCGGTGCCATAAACTCTTCGAGCACCTCGGCCACCTCACGCTCACAATTGCGATGACACTTTCGAGCCCTCCGATGCTCCCTTCGGGCTGTTTGTTGGTTCATACCCATGGTGGTGTGGCCCTACGCCCTGGCCGCCCCGACCAAGGCCGGGGCGGGCGAGGTTTGAACGTCGCACAGAGGGGACATATCTGTCTTACTCCATGAATCGCCCGAGGAGACAGGGACCCTGTGCAAGAGACGGATATCCGTGGCTACTGTGATGAGAATCAGCCGTACGCCGTCCGGTTCGCCGGATTTTTGCCTTTGGGGCGGTGCCGCGCGGCCGGCGTAATCCTGCACTGAAACGAGAATCGGCCGCGCGCTGGTCCATTTGCCGGATTTTCGCCTCCGAAGAGGCGGCATCAGCCGGCCTTTCCTGCACAGTACGGCGCAGCGAACCCAAAAGCGGCGCGCATCACCCTGATTGTCCGATTCTCATCTTCCGGGGTGACGGCGCCAGCCGGCATGAGCTGCTGTGAGGACTGCAGGCGCTGGTTCGGCATCTCCTTACAGGCCATCCTCGACACGCCTTCCCAGGCCTGCCCGAATTGCGGGCGGGGAGCGGCCGTCGTCATCGACACCACCGATCCGCACGCGAACCCGTTGTACGCCCATTTCAGGTCCACTTTCGCCGCTGCGACCGCTCAACCAGGGCGCCATGACGGGTACCGATGGTTTGGCGCGAGGAAGCCCCGCGAGCCTCATGTGGGGAACTCGTTTAGCCGCTGCGGCCGCTCGGCTTGACGAGGCCGGACTCGTAAGCGAACACGACCAGCTGGGCGCGGTCGCGGGCGTGCAGCTTCATCATCGCCCGGCTGACATGGGTCTTGGCGGTGGCTGGGCTGACCACGAGCTGGGCGGCGATCTCGTCGTTCGACAGACCCGCGGCGACCAACGCCATCACCTCACGCTCACGGTCGGTGAGGCTGTCGAGCCGCGGTGTGGCGCGGCGGTCGGGGAAGCGCGCGACGAACTCGGCGATCAGGCGGCGCGTCACCCGGGGAGACAGCAGGGACTCGCCAGCGGCCACGACCCGCACGGCTTGCAGAAGCTCCAGTGGATCGGTGTCTTTGACCAGAAAGCCGCTAGCGCCGGCACGCAGGCCGTCGAAGACGTACTCGTCCAGCTCAAAGGTCGTGAGGATCACCACCTTGACGCCGCTGAGCCGTTGGTCGGCGGCGATCTGCCGGGTCGCCTCTATCCCGTCGAGGCGAGGCATGCGGATGTCCATCAGGATCACGTCGGGGCGTAGCGTCGACGCGAGCCGCACGGCTTCCCGGCCGTCGCTGGCCTCGGCCACCACCTCGATGTCGTCCTCGGAGTCGAGCAGGGCGCGGAAGCCAGCTCGCACGAGGACCTGATCGTCCGCGAGCATCACGCGGATCACGGCGGGCTATCCAAGGGCAGCCTGGCCCGGACGCGGAAGCCACCCTCAGCCCGAGGGCCGGCGTGAAGCTCGCCACCCGCCGCGCGCGCCCGCTCGCGCATGCCCACCAACCCCGTCCCGCCGGGCTCGCCGGGCTCGCCCGCGGGCGAGGCGCCGCCGGGGGCGCCACGCCCGTCGTCGTCGATCTGGATCACGAGGTCGTGCGGTCCGTAGGTGACGGACAGGGTCGCCGCGGCCGGACCGGCATGGCGGGCGACATTCGTCAGCGACTCCTGCACGATGCGGTAGGCGGCCAGGTCGACGGGGGCGGGAAGCGGCCGTGCCTCGCCGGTCACCGACACGTCTACCTGGAGGGGCACCCCGGCGACCAGGTCGTCCAGGTGCGCCAGGCTGGGAGTGGGTGCTCGTGGCGCATCCTCGTCAACCTGGCGCAGCACGCCGAGGGTGCCGCGCAGCTCGCGCAGCGCGTTCTTGCTGGCCTCGTCGATCGCGAGCAGCGCGCTGCGAGCATGCTCGGGCTGGCGGTCGAGGAGGTGCGCCGCCACGCCGGCCTGCACCTTGATCGTCGCGATGCTGTGGGCGAGCACGTCGTGCAGCTCGCGGGCGATCCGCAAGCGCTCGGCCTCGACGGCGCGGCGTTCGGTCTCGACGAGGCGAGCGCGCTGGACGCGCCACAGCTCCCCCGCAACCACCGACAGCGCCATCCAACCGATGAAGAACGCCGACCCCACGGCGTCGACCACATGACCGCGCGGGACTGGCACATCGGCGATCAGGAACAACGCGAAGATCGCCACGGCCACCGCGACGACGATCCGCAGGCTCCGCCCGAGCGCGACCGCCGCGAACACCGCCGCGTACACCGCGACGAGGTAGAAACCCCCGGGGTAGTCGAGGACGTCGTAGACGAACCCCGCGGCGACGGTGAACGCGAGCACCCCAAACGGGCTGCGGCGCAGGGCGATCAACGCGGTTCCCCCGGCGGCCAGCAGCGCGTAGCCGAGCCAGTCGAGCGGGCGCTGGCCGACCGCGCCTCTGGCCACGAGCGCGCTCCCGACGACCGCCGCAGCCACGACCGCGAGTGCCGGGGCGAGCGCGGACCCGCGGCGAGCCATCCGGTCACGAACGGTGGTTGCCACGGTCATCGGAGCGCAGCCTGGCCGGCCATCGGGAGGAGGACGATCACTCCCGCATGGTAGATGTCGGAGTCGCAGGCTGTCCTCATCGCGGGCTCGTTCATGCAGCGGGGACGGGATCCGTGTCCTGTGCTCGGCGGCGCCGGGCCAGCTCCCGGGCTTGTGCGGCCATTTGGCGACCCCGTCTTGTCTTGCCCCAGGGCTTGTCTACCGAGATCACGGTGGCGGCCGCGAGCATCAGCAGATGCACGGCGGACCCGGCGACCAGCGCCCATCCCGCTGGTCCGCCCCCGGCTAGCGCCTGATCGAGCCAACGGCCGGTCACCCTGACCCCGGTGACGATGACCACGATGGTCAGCACGATCTTCACGACGACCCAGTAGTGCCTGATCAGCCCCCACGGCGTCGCGACCGACAGCACGACCCCGGTCAGTAGTGTGGCGATCGCGAACCCCGGGATGATGGCACCGCCGATCCGGGCCATGAACCCGTAGGCGGCGGCCACGAGTGTCGCCTCGCCCGTGGTCGCGGCGCTGACCGCGAGGACGACCATCGCGACGACGAGACCGAGCCAACCGGCCGCGGCGGTCACATGGGCGGCGCGCACGAACGTGCGCACCCGGGCCGGTAGGCGAGGGAGCCCGCCCTCGCGACCGCGAGCCGTCACGGGACGCCGTGAGGGACGCGGTCGTGGTGCGGTCGTGGCTGGGCGCTCAATCCTCGCCTCGGTCAGGATCTCTGCCATCGTCGGCCTCCTTGGGATGGTGAAGCCTGAGTCACGGCCTGAACCTAGGATCCGGCGAGCGTGCCGCCATCCCCTGCCGGGAGGCACTTCGGCTGCGCCCAGCGGTGTAGGCGGGACCGTGGCCCACGACCCGCGGCGTATCTGAGGGAGTGAGCCATCACCACAACCGCGAGGCGCCCTCAGGCGTCAAGGGGCGTGAGAGGAGGGCTTATGCGTCGCACAACGGCAGTGTTGATTGTGGGAAGCTTCCCGCTCGCCGCGATGCCGGGCTGCGCGCCCGAGCGGGTCCCCGCGGAAGCCCCGCCCCCGCCCGCCCAGCCGTCCAGTTCGCCCGCCGACTATGCGGCCGCGACGTTCGAGTCGTGGGTGGAGGGCGATCAGGCGGGCGTGAAGGAACGAGCGCTGCCCGCGGTCGCGACCATGCTCGCCGCCCGAGCGGCCGAGCATGCGGACGGTTGGGAGGCGCCGCGGTGTGAGGGTGCGGCCGGCAGCGCCTACTGCACGTGGGTGCGGCCAGAGATCCAGCTCACGATCCAGGTCGCCAACAAGGCCGCGCCGCGGGGGCTGCCGCGGGCGGTGACGGGTGCCGCGTTCGAGGCCGCGCCCGGCGCTGTGGCGATCTGGCCCTACACGACCGAGGAGCAGGCACGGAACTCACCGACCAAGGCCACTCCCCCTGGCAGCTCGACCCGAGGCCGTGGCCTTCAGCTACGCCGACGCGGTGCTCGGCTGGCACACCGCGACAGCCGAGCCGGTCCCAGCTGCCCCGTCCCGATACCTGGTGACCGACAGGCAGACCCCTGGCGGGGGCGTCGTCACGGTGCAGCTCGCTCAGCCCGCCCGCCCCAGCGATGGCGGCATCTGGGCCGTCACCCGCGTCGACGCGGGCGCCCCCTGACCGCCCACTCGCCGGCCTTCACGGGCACGGGCAGGCAGGCCAATCGGGGTGCTCTGGCGTGTCGCGTTGGTCCGGCTATCCGGACAAACGCAACATACTCATAGGTCTCTGCGGCGCCTAGCCCGTAACCGTGAGGAAAATCCGGAGCGGCGTATCAAGACCCTCGGTCGGTGGCTCTCATTCTGCGAGCCAGCGGGTTTGTGCCCGGCACATCCCCTGGCGGGCGGGGGCTGAAGGGCAGCGGGGTCAGCAAGGAGGGCGACATGGCGGAGATCCACTACTGGATCCAGATCGAGAACCGGCGGTGGGATGCGAGTCCGGGCGACCGTACTCCACCAGTCGACCGGATAACGGGGAAGACGATTGAGGAGACGACCTCGTTGGCGCCGGCGACGGTCACGTTGGCCACCTCGGTTCCAGGCTCTATGCCACGCCAGGTCACGATGTTCAACCCGCTGCGGATGGGTACGCGGTTGGTGGACGCGCTGATCCTGCGTCGTTACCGGCCACCCACGCAGCCGGACGAGAGCGATGCGTGGACGGTACCTGACGACCGCAAGGTCAATCCTTGGGATATCAACGAGCAGAACCCAGGGGAGAACGGGACCAGGGGGACGATTCCAGGCCCCACGATCGAGTGCGACGTGGGTGATACCGTGTTCGTCCACTTCAAGAACGCCGACAGCCGGCCCGAGTACGACGTCCACGGACGCACCCACAGCCTGCACCCGCATGGCTTTGTCTTCGAAGCGACGTCCGACGGCGCCTTCCCGCTGTCACCGCCCGACCTGACCCAGCCGATCGGCGGTGAGGCCGCGCTGTGGAGCGCGATCGGCGTCGCCGGGCAGTTCAAGCAAGGTGACCGAGTCCCACCGGGAGGAACGTTCACCTACCGGTGGGCCACGGAGCGATGGCCCACCACGGCGGGCGTGTGGCTCTACCACGACCACTCAGTCAACGACATGGAGAACATGGCGTTAGGGGCTATCGGGATAATCGTCATTCACAACCCGAACGACAACCAGGATGTCGACGTCCGCCTCCCAACCGCCGACGACCCGACCGCCCCCGATCCGGCGCTGATGCCAGGTGGCTCGGCGGCCGGCTCGCCGATCGTACGGCGGCCAATCGTCCTGCCGAACCCGATTGTCGCCCGGGCAGCCGACCTTGCCGGCCTCGGCGGCCTCGGCATGACGAGTGAACCTGCTCACCAGGAGGCGGGCGCGATGGCGGAGCCCGAGCCGCCCAGCGACGTGGAGGAAACGCCGCCGCCGCTCGCCGTCGAGCGTGCTGTGGACCTCGGGCCGGGGGGAGGCGGGCTCGTCGGCGAGCTCGACCCGAACCTTGGCGGCATCTCCCGCCTCTTCCTGTCGCGCTACCGGATCCCTCCACAGAAGGAAGTCATCCTTCAGCTCTATCACGAGATGGAGGGCGTGGGGTTCTGCATCAACGGGCGCAAGTATCTCGGCAGCGCGCCCACCGTGGTCGCTGGCCAGGACACGCGGATGCGCTTTGGCGTGGTCGGGATGGGCGACATGTTCCACACCTTCCATCTCCACGGCCACCGCTGGATCGTCCCGGGCCCACACGGCACGGATCCGACGACGCAACAGTTCTCGCCTATGGACACGCCCGTCTCGCAGTTCGAGGACACCCGGATCTTCGGCCCGGCCAACTCCTTCGTCTTCACGATCGACGGGACGGCGGGGAGCTTCATGCGCGCCGGCGGTCCCTCACCCGAGCAAGCCCTCGGCGAGTGGCACATGCACTGCCATGTCCTGGGCCACATGATGAGCGGGATGATGGGCTCGCTGCTGATCGCCCAGGGCGGCGAGGTGGCCGGCAACCTGCCCGTCGGGCGGCCACACAGCCCACCGAATACCGGACCGCCGCCACCTATGGAGGTCCACATCACGACCGGCCTGGCGTTCAGTCCACAGAACCTCATGGTGAGCACCGGGCAAACCGTGATGTGGATCTGGGATCACTCCTTGCCCCACACGGTGACGTCAGACACCGCCGGCGTCTTTGATTCCGGCGTCCTGCAGGACGGCCCGCCATTCCCCACCTTCTCGTTCACGTTCACCAATCCCGGCACGTACCCGTACCACTGCAATGTCCACCCCTTTATGACCGGCTCGGTCATGGTGATGTGAGGTCTTGATCATGGATATGAACCGTATGGAGGGCGGCGCGGGCGGCTACCGGCTCGTCGGGCGCTTTCTCGAGGCGTGCGACTGTTACGCGATCTGCCCCTGCTGGATCGACGAGGCGCCCGATGAAGGAAAGTGCTCGGGCGTGTACGCCTGGCATATCAACGATGGGCAGATCGACGGGCGCGAGGTCGCCGGGCTACGTGTCGCGAGCGTCTCGTTCCACGAGGGCAACCGGCGAGGCTCACGCCAACGGGTCGTCCTGTTCGTGGACGAGCGCGCGGACGCGCACCAGCGAGAGGCGCTCATCGCGGCGTTCAGCGGGCGCCATGGCGGTCCACTGGGCGAGCTGGGCGCGATGCTCGGCCAGCTGGTCGGCGAGCGCTCCGCCAAGATCGACATCGACTGGGACGAGGAGGGCCCGTCGCTCCGTATCGGCAAGCGCGTCGGGGTGAAGACCGCATCGAAGGTGGGACCGTCCGGGCGCACGACGACGTTGGTCGACAGCGCGATGGCCGAGACCTTCGGCTCGCCTTCTCTCGTCGGGCTGTCCACGCAGCTGCGCCTCGACCTTGGCGAGGAGGGCATGGATATCGACGTGCGAGGGCGCAGCGCCAACAGCGGCTGGTTCTCGTACACGGGCTAGCAGATGACCACGGTCACGGCGGCACGGCGAGCGGAGCGGAACGCCATCGTCTCGACGCTCGCCCTTGCCGGCGCGGCCTGGGCGATCCTCGCCGTGACCGGCCGCACAGGGCTCGCGGGAAGGTTGCACCACCCGGCGCTCGGCGCGTCGTCCAGCGAGCTGGACGCGTCGCTCTTCCTGCTCGGCTGGCTGCTGATGGTGGCGGCGATGATGCTGCCCGCGTCGCTGCATTTCATCGCCACGATCCACCGGCTGGTCCAGGCTCACGACAACCGGCGGAGCCTGATCGCGGTCGCGGTCGGCGCGTATGCCCTGCCATGGGTCATCGTCGGCCAGCTGTTCCAGGTCGGTGACGTTGGCGTCCATTGGCTGGTCGCCCGGTGGGGCTGGCTGGCGGGCCGCCCCTGGCTGGTCACCGCCACCGCGCTCGTCCTCGCCGGGCTCTACCAGTTCTCGCCGTTGAACCTGCGGTGCCTGCGCGAGTGCCGCAATCCGGCGGGGTTCGCCGCGCGAGGCTGGCATGGCGAGTCGCCGCGGCGCGATCTGCTGCAGATCGGCGTCGCCTACGGCTGGTCCTGCGTCGGCTGCTGCTGGGCGCTGATGCTGCTCATGTTCGCCGCCGGCGTCTCGAGCCTCGGCCTCATGGCCGTGCTCACCGCGACCATGGTGGCCCAACGTCGGCTCCCACGAGTCGGGTACGTCGCCGGCGTACTCCTCGCCTGCGCGGGCGCACTCGTGGCGCTCCAGGTGCTCCGGCCATTCACGACCTGAAAGACCGTCCGCTAACCCTGAAGGAGGGATGGGCAGATGAATCGAGAAGAGCTCGCGCGTCTGGCGACGCCTGAACAGGTGGCCGCGGGGGTGGAGCAATACCGGGATCGGATACCACAGCTACACGGCTCCCACGAGCACGACGCGGGGTCGGTCCGTGAGGTGACCTATAAGGGCCACGAGATCCGCATCGTAACGCACTACGAGATCACGCTGGATGGCAGGCCTATCACGGGTCACATGCTGGTCAGCAACGGTGGCACCGTCCACTACCACGCGATCCCGAACCAGGAGTTCGCCTCGGCAGTCGACGTAGTGAAACGCATCGTTGATCTCTCGCCTCCCGGCCCGCACACCCCGAAGCCGAATGGCGACCACGGTGGGCACACGCATGGAGAGGAAGGTCACTGACATGGCAGTCGTCCGTCACAACATCTTGAAGGACGCGACGTCGATCCAGGAGTTCGCCGATGGCGTCAATCTGCTGAAGCAGGACTTCTCAAGCGGCGTCACTACCGCGGCCCTGGGGTTCCCGGGTGCCGCGATGCCGGTCAGCACGTACGACATGTTTGTGCTGTGGCACTTCGTCGACATGACGACGCTGACCCCGCCAGGCAACGCGAGCGGCCGCAACGCCGCGCACCGAGGACCGATCTTCTTGCCCTGGCATCGCTTCATGCTGCTGCTGTTCGAGGAGCACCTGCGGCGCGTCCTGGGAGCTCCGTCGTTCGGCCTGCCCTACTGGGACTGGGGCGCTGACGGGGACATGCCGGTCCCACCGCCGGTCTTGTGGACGATAGACGCCGCCGTGGGCGGCACCGGTGAGCCGGTGACTACGGGCCCGTTCGGCTTCGACGCCATGAACCCGTCGGCAAGCTTCCGGGTGTTCTTCGAGCAAGACGCGGATACCGGCGCCATACTGCTCAATCGAGAGGGGCGCGGGCTGCGCCGGCAACTCGCCCAGGCGCCTGGGTTCCCGCTGCCCACAACCGCTGAGGTCAGCGGGCTACTCAGGGACGAGCCCTCGTACGACAACCCCAACTGGAACGCCTTCTCGCTGGGGTTCCGCAACCATCTCGAAGGCTGGCGTACGCCTGGCCCCTCGACCCTCCACAACGGCGTCCATGTGTGGATCGGTGGGGACATGGGGTTCGCCACCTCACCTAACGACCCGGTCTTTTACCTCAACCACTGCAACGTCGACCGGGTCTGGGAGGCGTGGATGCTGCAGGGTAGCCGGACCTACGCGCCGACCCAAGCCACTCCCGGGGCTCCAGTACGGCACCGCCTAGTGGACGAGATCACCTCGTTCGTGTCGCAGGCGACCACGACACCCGCCGAGATGCTCGACGTGCAAGCGCTTTACACGTACGACGCCCTGCCCGCGTAACGGTCTTATGGCCAGGGTTCGGCACGCATGCGTGCCGAACCCTGGCCACTAGGGAGCAGGCCGGGTCTTGGTGTGCCCGTCGACGTCAGGGCCGCGGAGCAGGGCGGGGGTGTGTGGGGCCGGGGCTGGAGGCGGCTCACGTTCGGGCTGGTCATGACGATCACCCTGGTGGCGTTTGAGTCATTGGCCATCTCCACGGTCATGCCGGTCGTCGCGGACGATCTCGGCGGGCTCGGACTCTATGGATGGGTGTTCTCGGCGTTCTTCCTCGGCAGCCTGCTTGGGATCGTCCTGGCCGGCAGGGCTGCGGACCGCAGGGGTACCGGGCCGCCCTTCGCCGTCGCGCTCGCCCTTGTCTCGGGCGGCCTGCTCGCGGGCGGGCTCGCCCCTTCTATGGGAGCGCTCGTCGCGGCGCGCGTGGCGCAGGGGCTTGGGGCGGGGGCGATCCCCACGATCGCCTACACAAGCGTGGGAAGGGCCTACCCAGCGGGGTTGCGGCCGCGCGTCTTCGCGGTGTTCTCCTCGGCGTGGGTGATCCCTGGAGTGCTGGGGCCCGCCGCCAGCTCTGGCTTGGCAAGCGCGCTCGGCTGGCGATCGGTGTTCCTCGCCTTGCTGCCGTTGGTGGTCGGCGCCGGTGCGATCACCCTGCCGTCGCTGGAGTGGAACGGCCAGCCCGGCAAGGCACCGCATCGCGCGCGGACTGGCTGGGCGCTCGCTCTCGTGGCTGGCGCGACCCTCGTGCTGATGGGGCTGGCGGGGCCGCCGCCCCTGGCCGCGGCGGCATTGATCGTGGCCGGCGCGCCGGTCGGCGGGCTCGCCTTCGTGAGGCTGGCGCCGGTCGGGACCCTGCGACTCGCTCCTGGGTTGCCGGCGGCCGTGCTCGTCCGCGGTGTCCTCACCTTTGCCTTCTTCGGCACTGACGTCTACGTGTCGCTCACGCTTGCGGAGATCCGCGGCCAGCCGACCTGGGTAGCCGGCGCGGCGCTGACGGCCGCCACGCTGCTGTGGACCGCCGGGGCGTGGGTTCAGCAGCGGGTCATCCATACCATGGGTCCCCGGCGGCTTGTCGTCGCCGGATTCCTGCTGGTGGCCGCCGGGATCGGCGGCATGCAGGGCGCCTTGGGGCGCTTGCCTGTGCCGCTGGCGATCGCGGTCTGGTCGCTGGCGGGCCTGGGCATGGGGTTGGCCTACTCGCCGCTGTCCGTCACGGTACTCGGCACCGCCGAGCCGAGCGAGCTGGGCGCCGCCAGCGCCTCGTTGCAGCTGTCCGACATCCTGGGGGTGTCGCTTGGTACCGGGCTTGGCGGCGCGCTGTTGACTCTCGGCCAGTCCCGCGGCCTGCCCACCTCGGCGACCCTCCGCCTCGCCTTCATGACCACCCTTATGATGGCGCTGCTCGGCGCGGTCGCCGCCCGCCGGCTCCCCCCGCAGCTCCGGCAGGTGCGGCACGGGCCAGCGCGGTAAGCGCGTCGCCGTCGACACGGCAGGTCGTCCACCCGTCCATCAACCGAGCGCCCAGCCGCTCGTAGAAGTCGATGGCGGGTTGGTTCCAGTCGAGGACCGACCATTCGAGACGGCCACAACCCCGCTCGGCGGCGATCTCGGCGACGCGTCCCAACAGGGCGCGCCCGACGCCGGTCCGGCGCCGCTCCGGCACGACGAACAGGTCTTCCAGCCAGATCCCTGGCCGGGTCAGGAACGTCGAGTACGTCGTGAAGAACAGGGCAAAGCCTGCCGGCGACCCGTTGGCCAGCGCAATCAGCACTTCCACGTAGGGGTAGGGGCCGAAGAGATGCGCAGTGAGCGCGGTGGGGTCGGCGGCGCACTCGTGCGCCAGCTCCTCGTAGTCGGCTAGCTCGCGGATGAGGCGGACGATGAGCTCCACATCGTCCGGGTTGGCCAGGCGCACGGTGATCTCGGAACGGTCCATGACGCCATGGTCGCAGGCGGGACGGGTCGCCCGGCATGATGGGCAGCCGTGACGCGCTTGTCCATCGCCGTATGGCCTCCTGGAGAGGTCGTCGCCGCGCTCTCGGCGCTCGACCGTCCCGTGCTCCCTGGAGTGCGTTGGTCGACGCCCGAGCAGTGGATGGCCAAGGTGCGCCCCCTGGGCTACGTCCATGCCAGGATCAGGCCGCGGCTCGTGGATGAGCTGAGGATCGCACTCGACGGCGCGCCCTCGGTCGAGTGCATCCTGGGCCCCGCGACCCGCCGGCTCGGAGGGTGGCTCGTCGCTCCGGTCTCTGGGCTCGCGGACCTGGCCGCCGTCGTGTTCGAGGCGACCGAAGAGCTGGTACCGGTCACCCACCCACAACCGTTCCAAGCCGGTATTGTCCTCGCCCGAGGTCAGGTGCCGAGGGAGGTCGCCGGCCAGCCCGTCTCGGCGTCGTGGGCAGCCGACTCGCTGTCCCTGGTCGCCGATCGCTCATCGCCACGGGCCATCCGGTATGACGACCTCGCCGTGATCCCGTTGGGCGCGAGCGATACGAGGTCAGACATGACCGAGCAGGTCGACCTTCTCCCGCGGCACCACGACCCCGCCGTCCGCGCCCTGGCGACACGCGTGTACGAGCTGGCGCTGAACGCCCTTGCCGGCGGGACTGTGACGGTGACCGTCGACGAGGCGAACATCGGCGTGGGGACCGCGCCCGGCTACAAGCTCCTGGTCTTCGTGATCACGCCTACCAAGAGGTACGTGCGGCTCGGCTTCGCCCGTGGCGCCAAGCTGCCGGATCCGGCGGGGGTCCTCGAGGGCGCCGGCAAGCTTCACCGCCACGTGAAGATCCGCGACGGCGAGACACTCGAGGCCCCGGCCCTGCGCGACCTGATGAGCGCCGCGGTCGCTCGCGCGCGTGTGTGCGAGCCAACACACCCAGAAACCGGTGACAAAGAAGCGATCGATCGTTAGAAAAACATTAGGTGAACATTGCGGGAACGGAAGCACCTCGAAGGGGGCGGCCCCCCAAGGCGGAGGCGGGGGATACGCGCGCTCGCATCCTGGACGCCGCGTTGGACGGGTTCTCCCGGCAGGGCTACACGGGGACGTCGATCCGCCAGATCGCCCGTGCGGTAGGCATCCGCGAGAGCAGCCTGTACAACCACTTCCCGAGCAAGCAGGCGATCTTCGACGCGCTGCTGGCGGAGACGGGCCCGGGTGCCGTCTTGGAGCTGCTGGAGTCGGACGTGGACCGGTCAGGCCATCCGGCCGTGGTGATCCGCCAGCTCGTCGAGCAGATCGTCGACCATTGGGACGAGCCGCGGTCGCGCCAGTTCATCAGCGTGGTCTTGCGCGAGGGCGGCCCGACGTCAGCCCTGGTCGCGGGCGGTATCGCCGGCGAGATCCAACGAGTGCTCGAAGGCGTGTCGACCATCTTTCGGGAGTGGATCGACGCGGGCTTGATCCGCGGCGACTTCCCCGCCACCCACCTCGTCTGGGAGCTGATGGCGCCGATCGGGACCATCCGCATGGTGAACCTCCGCGCCGACGCTCCCGAAGAGGCGCGCGCGCAGGCCAGGACGCTGGCGGCCCAACACGCCGAGTACTTCCTCGCGTGCGTGCTGCGCGAAAGCCAGGACCCGATGCCCAGTCGGATGCGTCGACAGCATCCAGGCCCGGATCCGCGGCTCCTGCCGCGGGCCCCAGAGGGATCCTCATGAGAACACCAACCATCGTCGGCGCCCCTCTTGTCGTGCCACTTGCGGCGCTAACGCGGGCTGACCTCGGCCTCGGCGGCGGGAAGGGCGCCGGGCTCGGTGACCTGATCCACCAGGGATTCCGGGTCCCACCAGGCTTCTGCGTGACGACCCGCGCATGGATGCTCGTGGAGGAGCGCGCGGGCCTCCAAACACTGCTCGCCGCCCCACCGGCCAGTGACGAGCAGCTTGCGGCCGCGGCCAGGTCCGCGCTGCTTGCCGTCCCGATGCCCGGTGAGGTGGCTGCGGCGGTGGCGGCCGAGTATGAGCGGATGGGCGCGGGACCGGTCGCGGTACGGTCTTCGGCCACCGCGGAGGACCTGCCCACCGCGAGCTTCGCCGGCCAGCAGGAGACCGAGCTCAACGTCGTCGGGGTGGACGCCGTCCTCGAGGCGGTGCGGCGCTGCTGGGCGTCGCTCTGGACCGACCGCGCCGTCAGCTACCGGACCGCGAACGGCATCGACCACCGGGGCGTCCACCTGGCGGTGGTCGTGCAGCGGATGGTCGACGCGACCGCCGCGGGCGTCATGTTCACCGCCAACCCCGTGACGGGGAGCCACAAGGATGTGGTGATCGACGCGAGCGAGGGCCTGGGCGAGGCGGTGGTCTCTGGGCGGGTCACCCCCGACCGGTTCGTGGTCGCGAAGCGCCCGCTGCGGATCACCGAGCATCACCTGGGCCGGCGCGAGGTGGTGATCCGTGTCAAGCGGGGGGGCGGTACCGAGGAGGCCACGGGCAACGCCGGCGCCCGCGGCAGGAGCTGCGGAGCTGGGCCTGGACGCTGTCGACGCGCCCGGACGCCCGCCATCCCCGGGCGCGTGGTGCGCTCGCTCGCCCGCCTGGGCATCGCGATCGAGCGGGCGGCGGGCGTGCCCTCTGACGTCGAGTGGGCATGGGCCGGCGGGCAACTGTTCGTCCTGCAGTCGCGGCCCATCACGGCGTTGCCCCATCCCGTGCGCGACAACCGCTTCAATCGGTTCCGCGCAGGCCTGAACTCGGAGCTCCTACCTATCCGCCCCTACCCGCTGGACCTCGGGTTCCTGTACGCCTTGGGACACCACATCTTGCCGGAGATGTTCCGCCAGTTCGGCGTCACGGTCGATCCGATCGAACGAGCGCTGGACATCGACGACGAGGTTGCGCTACGGATGCGGCTGTGGGGGCTACGGCCGACCCTGCGGACGCTCGCGCTCCCGTGGGTGCTCTGGCGGACCCGGCATGCCCAGGTGGCGGGCTGGCAGGACGACGAGCTGCTGGTCGAGGCGCGCCGGCGGGCACGAGCACTCGAGGCCCGAGACCTCCCTGCGCTCGGCTGGGCGGAGGTCCTCGCGACCGCGGACGAGGCCATGGAGATTCCCCTGCTGATCGCTCGCCTGCGCGGCCGCTACCTGGGCCTCGCGATTCGCGATCGTGCACGGTTTTACCTGTTCGTCACGTTGTTCGGCCAGCGAAGGCACGCGCCGGCGCTGCTGTCCGGGATCCGGACCAAGACGGTGGAGATCAACGAGGCACTCGAGGGGTTTGCGGCTATGGTCCGCCGATCTCCGCCGCTGAGCGAGGCGTTCGCCGGCTCCGGTGGGGGACTCCAGCTGTTGTCACGCCTGAGCGCCGAGCCTGGGGCCGCCGAGTTCCTCACGCGCTTTCGCAGCATGCTCGACGAGTACGGTCACCGTGAGAACCTCATCGCGCTCGCCTCCCAGCCCACTTGGAAGCAGGCGCCCGAGATCCCTCTCGGAATCATCGCCACCCTGGCCTCGGGTGATCCCGAAGTAGGCAGGGACGGACCTACACTGTGGGAGGCGACCCGGGACCGGCTGGTCAGCGAGTCCATCCTGCGCCATCCGCGACTGCGAACGCGCTTTCTCGCTGATCTCCAACGTGCGCGGCGGTTCTACAAGCTGCGCGAGGACACCCACTTCTATATCGGGCTGGGCCATCCCGCGATGCGTGGCGCCTGGCTGGAGCTGGGACGCCGGCTGGCAGGCGTAGGCGTGATCGACGCGCCAGAGGACGTCCTACACCTCACCAGGGAAGAGCTGGCGAGCGCGGGGGCCGCATGGCCGCCCCCGCCAGGGACCCGCGACCAGCTGCGCACCCTCGCGACGCGGCGCAAGGCCCGGCGGGCCGCGCTGGGAGAGCGCCTCCCCCTCGACGCGCAGTTCCCCGCCAAGCGACCCGCCGCGGACGATGGAGCGCTGCTCACCGGGATCCCCGCAAGCCCCGGGGTCGCCGAAGGTGTCGTCCGGGTTGTCACCGGACCGGGCTCCTTCGCGAGGCTCCAGCCCGGCGAGATCCTCGTCGCGCCTCTCACGAACCCTGCCTGGACCCCGCTGTTCCTCCGCGCGGCCGCCGTGGTTGTTGAGTCGGGCAGCGCGTTCTCCCACGCCGCCATCGTCGCCCGCGAGTACGGCATACCCGCCGTCATGAGCGCCGCCAGCGCCACCACCCAACTTCAGGACGGCCAGCGTGTCCGCGTGGACGGCGCGGCCGGGGCGGTGTACCGCGCCTGAGTGCCGCCGGAACGCTGATAGCGTGTCATCGTGCATTCTGAGATGGCTCACAATGTTGACGCGGCACCCAGTGCCGTCAAGGTCGCCGCAGCGCTCATGTTCGGCTCGGCGATCTGGGCGGCGTTGCTCTCGATCAGCCACCTTGGTGTGGAGATCCCGGTGTTCTCGGGATTGGGACCTGGCGGCGATCGGGTCATCCTCGTACCTGGGGTGATCTTCGCGGTTGCCACGGTTGTCAATGCGGCCGTCGCCGCCGGCCTGCTGCGCCTGCGATCGTGGGCGTGGCTCGCGGGGGTCGTGGTGAACGGCCTCGCGCTGCTGAGCGGCGCCGGCCAGTTCCGTGGCGCCGGCAGCGTCATCGGCCTGCTCCTCGCCGCCGCCGCCCTCGCCATGCTCCTGACGCCGCAAGCCCGCGTCGCGCTCCGCGGCCAGGCCTAATGGCCAGGGTTCGGCACGTATACGTGCCGAACCCTGGCCATTAGCTCGTCGTGGCCGCTCGCGGCGCAGGGAGTCGGCATGGTGACGCGGAAGACGACGAGCCGGCCGTCGCTGCGGACCTCGACGGTGCCTTGGTGGGACTGGACGAGCTTCCGAACGATCGACAAGCCGAGGCCGATGCCCTCGAAATGGCGCGTGTCCGACGAGTCGAGCTGGACGAAGGGCTGAAAGATTCGCTCACGCGCCTCCGGCGGGATCGGAGTGCCAATGTTCGCGACCTCTAGGACGGCACAGTTCTGCAGCCGCCGCCCTCGAAGCTGGATGGGCGTGCCGGGATCCGCGAACTTCAGCGCGTTGTCGATCAGGTTGGTTGCGATCTGATGCGCGCAGTCGGTCCCTATCGCGGCACGCAAGCCGCGCGGGACGGCCGCGTCGATCCGCAGGTGCGCGCCCGGGCGATGGTCGGCGAGCTCATCGACGATCTCGCCGACTACCTCATGGAGATCCGTGCTCTCCCCAGGCTCGAGCCGCACATCTCCCGAGGCGGCGAGCAGGTTGTGGATCAGCCGAGAAAGCCGCTTCGCCTGGCGCTCGATCCGCTCTGCACAGAGCAGCGCGCTGGACTGGTCGAAATCGGCGAGTCGCGCTGACAGGGTCTGCGCGAACCCCAAGATCGACGTCAGCGGTGTGCGGAACTCGTGAGAGACCAGGGAGATCAGCTCGCTCTTGAGCCGCTCGGCTTCGCGTAGTTGCTCAGCCACTCCCCGCTCGGCCTCGTAGAGCTTTTGATAATACTGGCGGGATCGAGCCTGCTCGGTTTCGGTCATCTTCCAGAGAATGACGATTCCGATAGCAAGTATCCCGATGAAGCTTAGATGAACAATACCCCACCGCGCGGGATCGGCAATCGCCTCTGGGCGGTCATAGACCGCCGCGGGGAGGAACACGCCGAGCACATGGTGCGCCACGACGGTGGCGAGCCCAGCGATATATGGCAACCAATCCTGATACAAGCTGACAAATACGAGCATTACGAAATAGCTGAAATGTGCTTCAACTAAACCATTCAAGAAATGTACCGTTACGGCGGAGCACAGCATCAGGCCGATCGTGGTCCCGAGTGCCGCCGCACGCCGATGCCTGGCAAACCAGCCGATCGCGAGGCAGGCCGCGACCGGCACAATCTCGAGCCCGACATACAAGGGGCGGTGCCCACGCGTGAGCCCGATGTATGCGAGGACCGGCAGCGCCACCGCGAGCACGCTCATCAAGAGATGATGCCGAAGCTGCCACGTTCGCTCGTCGAGGAGCCCTCCTTTGGGGAGGAGGGCGCCGAGCCGAGCGACCTGGACACTCATTAGTGTAATTCCCTCCAGGCGTGTGGGTTCCCGTCACCCCTCCGGATCGCAGTCTCTATCTTTTTCGGAATGCGAGACAGAGAAGCCTGGCCCATTTCCCGTAGGAACTTTTGACTAGGAGCGTCCTCTTCGCCAGCCCCCCATCCCAAGCCAGCGGTCTCAAGTGTTCTTTCTGCCGTTCGTGACCGTTTCGCAAAGATTATCGGGCGTGGTAGGAATGCCGTCTTGCGCGTGCGGTCCCGAAGGCGTGGTTGAGTGGGACGGTTTTCGGGCATCGGTGTGGCATGCGCGAGCCCTTCGATCGGTACAACGTCATCGCGGCCTTCCCGGACCTCGCCGGCGCCCGGCACGCGATCGGCGCCCTGGAGGGCAAGGGCGTCGACGCGGGAAGCATCTCCCTTCTGGGTCGCGCCGCCGAGCAAGCTCAGGAGCAGGCGGAGACGTACCAGCGCGACGACGCCATGATCAGCAAGGGCATGAAGACGTTCCTCGGGGGGGCGGCGGCCGGGACCGCCGCCGGTGGTGTCGTGGGGTTCCTCGCGGGGCTAGCGGCGTTCGCTCTACCGGGCGTGGGGCCAGTCATGGCCGGCGGTATCTGGGCGACGACCTTGGGCGGCGCGGCGGCCGGAGGCGGGGTCGGGTCTGCCCTCGCCGGTTACTCGAAGATCAAGCAAAGCGAGGCATGGGACCTGGCCACTCGATCCGTCGAGACGGGGCAGGCGATCGTCGGCGTCCACAGCGACCGGCGGGAGGAAGTCGAGTCCGCAGCCGAGATCCTCCGCGACGAGCAGCCGGAGAGCCTCAACTACTTCGACGCCGAGGGGAAGCGGGTCCATCTCGTCGAGTAGCCTCGTCGCTGAGCGCGGAGCGCGAGCCCCATCCCGGAGGGATCCCATATGAGCGCGGAGCGCGAGCCCCATCCCGGAGGGATCCCATATGAGCGCGGAGCGCGATCCGCTTGTATTCCTTTGGTTTGGAGCGGTGAGATGTCGGGTGAGGACTGGTCGGCGAACCCGCCCGACCGTCCGGCGTGGTCCGTGCATCAAGAGCAAGGGATCCCATATGACGGTGACCGCGGCGGACGTGGGCGTTCTTGTACTTCACGGCTTCACGGGAAGCCCCGCGGGGGTCCAGCCACTCGCCGATGCGCTCGCCAGTGCGGGTTTCACGGTCGAACTGCCGGTGCTGCCGGGGCATGGCACGCACTGGAAGGTGCTGGCCAAGACGACCTGGCACGACTGGGCGGGCGCGGCGGCCGAGGCGCGGGAACGCCTGCGCGTGCGGACCGTGACGCAGGTGGCCGCCGGGATGTCGGGGGGTGGGACCTTGGCTCTCCACCTGGCCGAGACGGCCGGTGACGATCTCGCGGGTCTCGTGCTCGTCAACCCCTCGCTGTTCGACCGGGATCCCCGGCTCAAAGCGCTCCCGGTGCTGCGATGGATCGTCCGCTCAGTGCCTGGGCCGGGCAACGACATTGCCAAACCGGGCGCGGACGAGCGGGCCTACACGCGGATGCCGCTGCGGGCCTTGCACTCGCTAACACAGCTCTGGCGGCTTGTGGAGGCGAACCTCAGCGCGGTGCGCACGCCTGTGTTGCTGTTCACCAGCCGCCAAGACCACGTCGTGGCGCCGGAGAACAGCGCCGCCGTCTTGGCCGGCGTGTCCTCTCCCGACATCGAGCAGGTGTGGCTCGAGAACAGCTACCACGTCGCCACGCTCGACTACGACGCTGGCGAGATCATCGAGCGGACGATCGCGTTCGTCCGGCGAGTGGGGATCGATCATGACTGACGCCGTCACGACCGCGAGCGACCTGTGGGACCGCGTGATCGCCATGGCCCTCCAGGCGAAGGCGGAGGACTGGTCGCGGCCGACCCCATGCGCGGAATGGGACGTCCACGACCTCGTCGCCCACATGAACGCGGCCCAGACGGGTCTGGACGGGGCACCGCAGCCGGCACCGCCCGACGGATGGTCGCCGCCCGAAGGCGCGCATCCGTTCGAGCGGTGGACGGCCTCCGGCGTCGCGGCGCGAAAGGACTGGACGGCCGATCAGCTTGTCGAAGGACTGCGGATCGCCCGCGACAGCCACACCGCGAGGCTGGCCGCCGTGACCGATTGGGACGCGAAGGCTCGCGGGCCCGTCGGCGAGACGACCGAGGCCGAGCTGCTGCGGGTCCGCTGCTTCGACACCTGGGTGCACTTCTGGGACCTCGCGACGGCGCTCGGTCGGCCGTTCGACCTCGACGACCAGTCCCCCGCCGCCGCGCTCCTGCACGAATGGGTCGCCGAGCTGGCCCCATACCTCTTCGGCAAGCGGGTCGGCGCGGGGGATGGCGCCACCCTGCGCATCAGGCTCGGGGCGCCCCTGAATCGCGACGCGGTCCTCGCCGTCCACGACGGGAAGGCTCGATGGGACGCGGATGCCGATCCAGGCGAGCACGAGGTCACGGGCAAGCCGGCGGCGTTCACCTTGTTAGCCAGCGGCCGGGGGACGCCTGAGATGTGGCGCCGGGCGGGTGCGCTCGACTGGTCGGGCGCCAACGGTGAGGCATTCGTGTCAAGAGCGCGGCTGTTTGGGTAAGGGGTTCCTATGGACGAACAGCAGGTCATCTCCGCGACTCCGAAGCAGCTCTACATCGGAGGGAAGTGGCGGGACGCCAGCGAGGCGGGGACGTTGCCGGTCGAAGACCCGTCGACCGGGGAGCGGCTCTGTGACATCGCGGACGCCCAGCCTGACGACGCGATGGCGGCGTTGGACGCGGCCACCGAAGCCCAGGAGGAGTGGGCACGCTGGCCGCCGCGGGAGCGCGGCGAGATCCTGCGGCGGGCGTTCGAGGCGATCACCAGCCGCGCCGAGGAGTTCGCGCTCCGTATGACGCTAGAGATGGGAAAGCCGCTGGCCGAGTCGCGGGCCGAGGTCGCCTACGGCGCGGACTTCCTCCGCTGGTTCTCCGAAGAGGCCGTCCGCATCGGCGGGCGCTGGTCGACCGCACCGAACGGCGCGGGGCGGCTGCTCACGATGCGGCAGCCGGTCGGCCCGTGCCTGCTGATCACGCCGTGGAACTTCCCGCTGGCCATGGGCACCCGCAAGATCGGCCCGGCCATCGCCGCGGGCTGCACGATGGTGATGAAACCGGCGTCGGCGACCCCGCTCACGATGCTCGCCCTGGCCCAGGTCTTCGAGGACGTCGGCCTGCCCCCGGGCGTCCTGAACTGCGTGACCGCGTCATCTGCCAGCTCGGTGACCTCGCCGCTGATCTCCGACGGCCGGCTCCGCAAGCTGTCGTTCACCGGGTCCACCCCGATCGGCCGGAAGCTGATGGAGCTCGCGTCGGGCAACCTTCTCCGGTTGTCGATGGAGCTCGGCGGCAACGCCCCCTTCCTGGTGTTCGACGACGCCGACGTCGACGCCGCGGTCGAGGGGGCGCTCGTCGCCAAGATGCGGAACATCGGGCAGTCGTGCGTCGCCGCGAACCGCTTCCATGTGTCCGAGCGTGTCGCCGACGAGTTCACGTCGAAGCTCGCCGCGCGCATGGGCGCGCTGAAGGTCGGTCGGGGCACCGACGAGGGCATCGACGTCGGCCCGCTGATCAATGCGGACCAGCGAGACAAGGTGGACGCCCTCGTCAAGGATGCGACCGGCAAGAGCGCCGAGGCGGTGGTCGGCGGCCAGCCCTCCGGTGGCCATGGATACTTCTATCCTCCGACCGTGCTCGCCGGTGTGCCCGAGGACGCGACCCTGCTCGGCGAGGAGATCTTCGGCCCCGTCGCCCCGGTCAGGCCGTTCCATGACGAGGACGAGGCGCTGGGATGGGCCAACCGCACCGAGTACGGCTTGGTCGCGTACTTCTACACCCGCGACCTCAACCGCGCGGTGCGGGTGATGGAGCGCCTGCAGGTCGGCATGGTCGGCGTGAACCAGGGCATGGTCTCCAACCCCGCCGCGCCGTTCGGCGGCGTGAAGCAGTCCGGTTTCGGCCGGGAGGGCGGCGAAGAGGGCATCGACGAGTACCTCGCGACGAAGTACTGCGCCCTGAACGTCTAACGGAAGCTAGGTGTGGAGCATTCCGGCGGTATTCCGCTGGAATGCTCCACACGGAACTCGGCCTAACGTCGGGTTACCTTAGGGGCATGATTCCTGACTGGCTTACCTTGGTGTTCTGGGTGAGGCTGCCAGTGGCGGTGGCGCGGCTGTCGCCGGCAGCGGCGAGCGTGCTCATGGACGGCGTCTACCTGGTGCGCGGGACGTTTGTGGGTGCCGGGGCGCCGGTGTTCACCGCGCTGCTTGGGCTGCTCGCGGGAGCGCGGCACTCCGGGCAGACGTTCGCCACGTCGTTGCTGGTGATGGGGTTCCTGGGTGCCGTCGCCATGATGAGCGCGCATCTTGGCCTGCTCGGCACCATCGGGTATGTGATCGGGGACCTCGTCATCCGCGAGCGCGCGCAGAGTGGGATTCAAGAGTCGGTCGCGCTGCTGTTCAGCTACGCGCTCCTCGCCTTGCTCACCGTGTACCTCCCCCTGCTCGTCGGCACCGTCCGGTTGGCGGCCCGCAAGGCGTACAAGCGGGGCGACCTCCCCCTTTGGCTGGAGATCGTCGCAGCGGCGGTCGTCGCGGCGATCGGCGCGCTCGCGTGGGCGCAAGCACTGCGCGTGTTGATCCGTCCCGCCTTCGCCTGGCAGGGGGCACAGGTCAGCGCCCCGGATCTGGTCCCACTGACCAACGGCTGGCCGGTCATCGTCGCCGTCACCGCGGGTGCGGCGGCCTTACGGGTATGGCGAGAGCACAAGGGACGGGGGGGCATCGTCGCTGCCCACGTGAAGGAGGTGCGCTCCGCGCTCCAGCAACGCACGCGGCGCGTCGCCAGTGCGGACCCTGTCCAACAGCCGCTCGCCATCGGCGCGACCGCGGCGCTTCTCACGGTGCTGGTCGCGGGCCTGATCGACGGGATCGCGCAGGGCGTGCTGGTGTTCGCGTTCTTCGCGGCGATGCTGTGGGGCCGCGCGCGGCTCGCCGGGACGCCTGCGCCGGGTGGCGCCCCTCGCATGTCCGTACTCGCGAGAGGCGCGGTGGCGGTGGTTGCCGGGTACGGCTTGAGCGCGCTGCTGCTCACCGTACCGAATGGGTCTTGGCCGGCGCTCGCCGGCACATGCCTGACGGCCGCGCTCGTCGTCCTCGCGACCGCCCGATCCAGCGCCCGCCCGCGCGGCGCGAAGGCAGGCGCGTGATGGCGGCCACCGTGGTCGTCGCCGTTGCCCTGATCGTGGCGGTGTTGGTCTGCAGCGCCACGCTGCTACGCCCGATGCTCCGTGGAGGTGGCCTCACCCTCGCGTCCGGGGGGCCACACCCGACCGACGACGACCCCGCTCAGGACGCCAGCGCTAGCTGAGGCGCAACAGGTGGTAGAGGATGATCAGCTGGGTGATGGCGAGGGGATCGCTGTGCTGGCCGCCGGCGAGCCGGCCAAGACCGGACGGCACGGGCTCGGGGCCACCCAGCTCGTCCCAGATCGTCTTCTCGACGAGGCGGCTGTCCTCTGGAGCGGCGTACCCGTGGACGTGAAGCGCGTCGACGGGCCGGCCGTCATTGTCGCGGATGAGCTTCAGGTGGACGGCTCGGTTGACGTCCTCGCCGATCACCGACGAGAGGTTGGGATGCTCGATCGTCGGGCGGAGCAGCAGCTCGGCGCTCAGCGGCGTACCCGGCGGGTCGTCCCGGCCGGCGATAGGCGCGAAGCGGACGACGAGGTCGGCGTGCGTGCGCTGCGGCCGGATGAAGGCTTCTGATTCGGGCTCCCGGCGTTCCATCTCGGCGAGCACCTGCTCACGCGTGTACCCGCGCTCGCCGACGTCACGCTTGATCTTCCAGCCGGTCCTGACCTCCTCAGGAGGGTCGAGGTACACGGTGATGTCCAACGAGGCGCGGCTGAGCTTCGTCATCAGCGGGAGGAGGCCCTCGACGATCACGTACTCACGCGGCTCGACCAGCTCCGGGCGGGTCAGGCACCCCGTCGAGTGGTCGTAGACGGGCTTGAGAATGGGCTGGCCGGTCGCGAGCAACCCCAGATGCTGCTCCATGATGTCCACGTAGTTGCAGTCGGGATGCAACGGCGTGAAGGGCAACCCCCGGCGCTCCTGGCGGTCGTACCGGTGGTAGTCGTCGACGCAGATGGAGACGCTCCGGTCGGGCCCCAAGGCCTCGACGATCCCTCGGGTCAGCGAGGTCTTACCGGCGGCGCTGTCCCCGGCGATCCCGAGCACCACCGGCCGGATTGTGCCCTCGGGAGTGGCCCGCTTCATACGCAGCAGCTTGTCTGGCATAGGGACCGGACAGTACCGGCCGGTTACCCTGCTCCCCTCCCCCTCGAGGGTGGTTCCTCGGGGGAACGAACTTGGCCAACAGGTACTACGATCAGCGCATGAGTTCCGGCCCCCTGCGCGTGGTGCTCGTCGACGACCATCAGATCGTGTTGGACGGGCTTAAAGCGATGCTGTCGCGGCACTCGGACCGCGTCGAGGTGGTTGGCGAGGCGAGCACCCGCGCTCGCATGCTCGAGGTCGTCGCAGCGACCGATCCGGACGTCGTGCTGCTCGACGTCCGCCTACGCGGCGAGAGCGGTCTCGACCTCTGCGGGGACCTCTTGCGCCGCAAGCCCTCACGCAAGGTCGTCTTCCTGACCGTCTACGACGACGAGCAGTACCTGTTCCAGGCGTTGCGGGTAGGCGCGGCGGGTTTCCTGCTGAAACGCGTCGACGGGCCGGAGCTCGTCGAGCACCTGGAGCGCGCCCTGGAGGACGTCATCGTCGTCGATCCCACCCTCGCCGGCAGGGTCGCGGCGTCGGCGGCCCGATTGCACTCGGGCGAGTTCTGGCCTGGCGCTCACCTGGGGCTGACGCAGCGGGAGAGCGAGGTCCTCGCCTTGATGGTGACCGGCATGTCGAACAAGGCGATCGCCGGGCGGCTCGTGGTCAGTGAGGAGACCGTCAAGAGCCACGTCCGTGGGGTCTACCGGAAGTTCGCGGCCGCCGATCGCGCCCAAGCGATCGCGTTCGCGCTGCGTGAGGGGATCTTCCACTGAGCGCTCCTGGCCTGGGGTTGGGCGACGCCGATCGCGAGCGGCGCCTGCTGCTCGGCCTCATCGACACGATCTCGTCGGGGCTGGAGGTAGGCCAGCTCGCGAACCGCGTCGCGGTCCTCATCACGGACGCGACCGACACCGACGTCTGCTTCGTCCACCTACTGGACGACGACCGCCCACGGTTGACGCTCGCGGGGGCGACCCCTCCGTTCGACGAGCTCACCGGCCAGATCAGCCTCGCGCTCGGTGACGGTGTCAGCGGGTGGGTCGCGGCGCGCAACGAGCCGGTCATCCTGGCGGAGGGCAAGCAGACCGATCCCCGCTACCGGTACTTTCCCGAGCTGCGCGGTGAGCAGTACGTGTCGATGGCCTCCGTGCCGATGCGCAGCGAGCCGGACACGGTCGTCGGCGTCCTCAACGTCCATACCCGCTCGCTGAGAGAGTTCACCGAGGTCGACGTCGAGCTGCTGTCGTCGATAGGGAGCCTGGTGGCCGGGGCGATCGCCAGCGCCCGCCTCCACCGCCGCCTCGCCGACCGTGAGCATGCGCTCCAGCGCTTCGCCGAGCGCACCGTCTCCCTGCAGGAGAGTGAGCGGAGACGGCTCGCGGCGGAGATCCACGACGGGATCAGCCAACGCATCGTCGGCCTGTCGTTCCACCTTTCGGCGGCCGCTGACGCGCTGGCGACCGACCCGGACTTCACCGCGACGGAGATCGCCGCGGCACGGGAGCTCGCCGTCGCGGCGCTCGACGAGACGAGGATCGCGATCGCGGGGCTGCGGCCCGCGGTGCTCGACGACCTCGGCCTGCCGGCTAGCCTGGAAAGCCTCGCCCGGTCGATCCACGACGTCGAGATCGAGGTCCACGTCGATCCTCTTGGGCTGCCCGAGCATGTGGAGACCGCGCTCTACCGGATCGTCCAAGAGGCGCTGCAGAACGTCGCCAAGCACGCGGAGGCCACCCGCGCGAGCGTGGTCCTACGCAACGAGCAGGGTCGTACGACGCTGCGCGTGCGCGACGACGGCCAGGGCTTCACCTGCCCCGAGGGCGCGACGCCGACCCATGGCCGGACGACCTACGGGCTGGCGGGGATGGCCGAGCGCGCCGAGCTGATCGGCGGCCGGTTCCACCTCACGTCGAACCCAGGCAAGGGCACGACGGTCACGGTGACGCTCCCGAACTGAGCCGCCGCGCCACCGCCCGACGCCGCCCCGCCCGCCCCGCCGGCATTTTCCTGCACAGTGCAGGAAAATGCCGGTGCACCGGCAAAACTCTGCACGATGGCGCATCGCCGCCGCGGGTAGCGTGGCGGGTATGGCGTTGGAGGTGCTCCGGCGAGAGTTCCGCGCGCTGCTCGGCGACCGCGGCTGCCTGTGGGAGCGCACGCAGCTCCGTACCTACGAGTGCGACGGCCTCACCGGGTATCGCGTCACGCCAGGCCTCGTCGTCCTCCCCACCACCACCGCGGAGGTCGCCGCGGTGGTGCGAGCATGCGCCAGAGAGAGGGTGCCGTTCGTCGCGCGGGGGTCGGGCACGGGGCTGTCGGGCGGGGCACTCCCCCACGCGGACGGCGTGCTGATCGTCATGACCCGGATGCGCGACGTCCTGGAGGTCGACGTCGTGAACCAGCGGGCGGTCGTCGAGCCCGGCGTCACCAACCTCCAGATCTCCCAGGCCGTCGCCGAACACAACCTCTACTACGCGCCGGATCCCTCCAGCCAGGCCGTATGCTCGATCGGCGGCAACGTGGCCGAGAACTCCGGAGGGGCCCACTGCCTGAAGTACGGGTTCACGACTCACCACGTGGTGGCGTTGGAGGCCGTGATGCCCGACGGCGAGGTCGTCGAGCTGGGGGCGACCACCCTCGACCCCCCCGGGTACGACCTTCGCGGCGTGTTCATCGGCGCTGAGGGCACCTGCGGCATCGCCACGAAGATCGCCGTCCGCCTCCTGCGCAAACCCGAGGCGGTGCGGACGTTGGTCGCCGACTTCGCCAGCTGCGCGGCAGCCGGTGACGCCGTCAGCGGGATCGTGGCGGCCGGGATCGTGCCCGCGGCGGTCGAGATGCTCGACGCCTTGGCGATCCAGGCGTGCGAGGCGGCGACCGGCGCTGGCTACTCGCTGGATACCGGCGCGGCCCTCGTCGTCGAGCTGGACGGCCCGGACGCCGAGGTCGAGGCAGAGTTCGAGGCGGTCCAGCGGATCTGCCACGACACCGGGGCGACCAAGATCCGCATCGCCGCCGACGCCGCCGAGCGCGCGTTGATCTGGAAGGGCCGGAAGGCCGCGTTCGCGGCGATGGGGCGCCTGTCCCCGGACTACTTCGTGCAAGACGGGGTCATTCCCCGGGTCCGCCTCGGTGAGACGCTCGCCCGGATCGCCGAGATGGCCGCCGACGAAGGACTGCAGGTCGCGAACGTGTTCCACGCGGGTGACGGCAACCTCCACCCGCTCGTGCTCTTCGACGGCACGGTGGAGGGAGAGGCCGCCCGCGCCGAGAAGCTCGCGATCGCCATCGTCGAGCTGTGCGTCGAGCAGGGGGGCTCTATCACCGGTGAGCACGGCGTCGGCACCGACAAGGCCTGCTCCATGCCGAAGATGTTCTCTGAAGAGGACCTGGCCGTCATGGACCGCGTACGGGCCGCCTTCGACCCCGCCGGGATCAGCAACCCCGGCAAGGTCCTTCCCACACCCAGGCTCTGCGGCGAGCGACCCGGCCCGTACAAACCGCACCCACTGGAGGTCGCCGGGGTGATCGAGCGGCTGTAGCCCTGAACCCACCGATCGGCAGCGCCCGGGGAGCCTGCGTCGACCGCTCAACCTGCGGCACTCCTGAAGCATGCGGAGGAAGTTGCAGGTCACTCGTCGCGTGAAGTCCATAGAGTGCGGGTTTCCCCCGGATCCAGAAGAAACCCGCGTTGTGCGCACCCGGAGCGGTGGATCCAGGGGTAAATCACCGCGCCATCACATACAGTATCGAACATGAGTTCGCATATGGGATACACCCGCCGAGCCCGTGCGGAAGCGAGGAGTAGTCGACACTGCCGAACGCCGCGCCGAGTTGGGGGATTTCGAACCTTGAGCCGATGACCCGGGGCCCTGAACGGTAGTCCGGGTCCATGCAGCGGTCCTGGCAACAACAATCGGCAGGGTCCGGGACCGAGAGGTGACGACCACCATGAACAGCAGAAAGGGGGAACCATGCCCATCGGGGGCAGGGTCGCGTTACCGCTCCGCCCGCCTGGGCCGCTGACCCTGGGCCGAGGGTCGGTCGGCGGCGGTATCCGGCGCGTCTTTGACACCTTCGCCGGCGCCGGCGGGCTGTCTATCGGTCTGGGCCATGCCGGGTTCGACATCGTTGCCGGTGCCGAGTGGGACTCGGACGCATGCGAGACCTTCGCGAACGTCCACCCTGGCGCCCGGGTTCTCGAAGGCGACATGAACGCGATGTCCTTCAGCCCTTGGAGGGGCGTCATCGACGTGGTCGTCGGCGGCCCGCCGTGCCAACCGTGGAGCACGGGAGGAAAACGCCTGGGCGCTGAGGACCCGCGGGACGGCTGGCCAGCGTTTCTCCGGGTCCTCCAGGAGATCAGACCCGAGGCGTTTGTGGCGGAGAATGTCGCCGGCTTGGTCAGTGGCGCGCGTGCCGCGCAGTTCCGCTGGCTGTTCAAAGAGTTCGAAGACCTCGAGTTCAAGGTCGCGGCGGAGGTCCTCAACGCCGCGGATCACGGCGTCCCACAAAGACGCCACCGCTTGTTCATCGTCGGGCTACGCAACGGAATATTCGCCTTCCCGCTGCCTCAGTTCGGTCCTTCTCGCGCGAAGCCGTGGCGATCGGCAGGCGAGTTTCTCCGTCATCAACCAATAGGTAGGCCAAACCCGTCGATCGTGACGTACGCATGCAACCCGGACCTCCGCCCCAACCCGTACGACGGGCACGTGTTCAACGGGGGCGGGAGACCGATCGATCCGAAGAAACCGGCACCTACGCTCCTTGCGGCGATGGGAGGAAACAAGACACCATGGATCGACACGCTCGGGATCGTGCCCAAATACCATGCTCACCTAATGGCTGGAGGTGAGCCCCGTGCAGGCCCCGTTCCTGGCGCACGGCGCATCACCGTCGAAGAAGCCGCCGCACTCCAGACCTTTCCCGCGGGTATGCACTTCACCGGAGCGCGGTCGAGCCGTTACCGGCAGATCGGCAACGCCGTCCCCCCACTACTCGCGCGTGTGATAGGGGAGGAACTCCGCCGTCAGCTTTCCGCCTGATCGTCAAATGCCACCCTCGCCTCTCGGATGCCGTCCACATACCTGCGGACGAGTTCGTCGTTGGGCTGCCTCGATGCGAGGTGTTCCCACAGCTTCGTGAGCGCGGCCCGCCGGCCGGTCCTGCTCAGCCGGTGCACAAGCGATCTGCACTCGTGGCTGAGGTCCAAGACCGACAGGTCTAAATCTCGGATAACCGTTCCCGCCGGCAGGGGTGTTGCGGCGACTGCGTCCTTTAGTCCTTTGGCGGATGGAGCGGGCCCGGGAGCGACGATATGGACTCTACGCAGATCGTAATGGCGCATGACGGCGGTTGCCTGAGCAACTTTCGAGTGCCATGCGTTGGCAGTGACCTCGTAGGCCTCTATGACCTTGCCGCCCTCGAATATTTGGACGTCAGCGGCTGTCCCTGCCGACGCATCGGCCGCTGACAAAGTCTTCGTCTCGACTCGCCGGTTACCCCGCTCTTCGGCAAGAGCGTGAAGCAGAGCCGCGAACAAGAATTGCTCGTGAGCACCCCCGCTAGGACGAGAGAAAAGCTCTTCTATAATGTGCAGAACTCGCCTGAACGTGAGCCGGCTGACGTCCAGCGTCGGAATCGCAGGCAGGTCGCGCGCTGTCGCAACGATCCCGGTCGCGAGGTAACGCATCGCTTGGTCCACCGGTTCGATCGAAGGTTGCCGCTCGCCCCACTCCAAGAGGCGGTTCCACGCCTCCCGCTTTCTCCCTAGCAGCGTGCTCGTCCCTTTGGCAAGGGTCTGAAACGCATCGCGGCGAGCCCGAACGTTCAACTCGTCGAGGAGCCCGGCAAGACGCTGAGCGACGCTGCGGCGCCCGGTAGGCGGCGTCGCAATGTCTGCGGCTGAGCCGACGTGTACGGCGTATGCGAGCACGATCAGTGACGCGTCGCGGTACGTGTCAGCTCGGCTGAGAAGGTCGTCAAGCCAAGGTCTTACCTCTGCGGGCGCCTCGAGTTCAGGATCGACCGCTCTCGTGGCCAGGTCACGCAGTAGGCGCTCGAGCGCCTCGGAGACTGCCGCGGATCCCACGTTCGCTGATGCCTTTCGGAGCGGGATGGCGATCGATGGGCCTTGTGCGTTACCGTGAGCCACCATGCCCGAGCGATGGCGTGAACCCTTCGCCTCCAGTGAACAGACCCGCCGCCGGATGAGCAAACAGAGGCGGCGGGACACCGCACCCGAGTTGGCGGTCCGTCGCGCACTGCATGGGATGGGTTTGCGCTACCGGGTACACCGAGCGCCACTTCCGTCACTCCGGCGCACGGCGGACATCGTCTTCGGGCCAGCGCGCGTGGCGGTGTTCGTGGACGGCTGCTTCTGGCACGGCTGCCCAGCTCACGGCCGCCGCCATCACGACATCAACGGCTGGTATTGGCCCGAAAAGATCGAGCGCAATCAACGGCGCGACGCCGAGACCGATCGCCATCTGCGGGATTCCGGATGGGTCCCGGTCCGGGTCTGGGAACACGAGGATCCGGCTGAGGCGGCTGCGCGCATCGCGCGCACCGTACGAGACAGGACTCCCCCTCCGCCGTAGCGGCTCGGAATGCGCCAGACTGGTGGTGTGATCGTGCCCGCCGCTACCCGACTTCGCCCGGCGACGCTCGGCGAGGCGCGGGACATGGTGCGTGACACCCCTGGTGCCCTGCTGTTTCGTGGTGGGGGGACCAAGCAGGGCTGGGGCGCACCGGCCGAGCTGGTCGACGCCGTCGTCGAGACCTGCGGCTTGGACCAGCTCGTCGAGCACAGCGCTGGCGACATGGTCGCGATCGTCGGGGCGGGGCTGCGCCTGACGGCGTTACAGGCGGCTTTGGCCCCGTCCGGCCAGTGGCTCGCGGTCGACCCGCCGCTCGCGCAGGGGTCTGGGGAGTCCCCGAATGGCGACGGCGCGACGGTCGGCGGCGTGATCGCGACCAATGACCACGGTCCCCGGCGGCTCCGCTACGGGTCGCCACGCGACCTGCTCATCGGGGTCACGGTGGTCCTGGCCGACGGCTCGGTCGTGCAGGCAGGTGGGCGCGTGGTGAAGAACGTGGCCGGGTTCGACCTGATGCGGCTGCTGTGCGGGTCGTTCGGGACGCTAGGGCTGATGACGCACGCGATCGTCCGGCTTCACCCCCTGCCCGAGGCGAGCCTCACGCTGGTCTTCGAGGGTGACGTGGCGACGCTCGGCCGCCTCGTCCTCGCGCTGCTCGCCTCACCGGTCGAGCCGGCCGCGATGGACGTCGCGGGCGGCGCGTTGTGGCTAAGGCTGGAGGGGCGCGCCGCCGGTATCGCCGCCCAGGCCGAGGCCGCCCGCAAGCTCGCCGGGACCCACGGCGTCAGGCCGGGTGGCCGGCTCGACGGCCAGGACGAGGCGACTGCCTGGGATGGGCTCACCGCGGCACACGCGGGCGAGCCGGGTGAGACCGTCGCCCGCGCGGCCACCCTCCCGGACCGGCTGCACGCCGTCGCCGCCGCCTTGCGCGAGGTCGCGCCCGAGGCGACTCTGGCCAGCCACGCGGGCCTCGGCCTGCATACCGCCCGATTTCGTAGTCCCGGCCACGCTGACGCGGTGCGGGCGTGGCGCCAGCGCGTCGCTGCCCTCGGCGGCACCGTCGTGCTGAGGCGCCACGCCGATGACCTCGGGAACTCAGCCGACGTGTGGGGCCCCGAGCCCTCGGCGATCAGCGTGATGCGCCGGGTCAAGGCACGGCTCGACCCAGACCGCCGGTGCGCCCCCGGCCGCTTCGTGGGAGGCCTCTGAATGGCCGCGGACCAGCACCCCGCAGATCCCGGCTCGGTTGTCACCGAGACCGAGCCGGCCAGCGGGTACGGCGTGTTCGACCTGCGCCGCCCGCCGTCGGCGGAGCGGATCGACGACTGCGTGCACTGCGGGTTTTGCCTGCCGACCTGCCCGACCTACGCGTTGTGGGGCGAGGAGATGGACAGCCCCCGGGGGCGGGTTTACCTCATGAAGGTGGGGTTGCAGGGCGAGGTGCCCCTGGACAAGACCTTTGTCCAGCACTTCGACGCCTGCCTCGGCTGCATGGCGTGCGTGACGTCCTGCCCCTCGGGAGTCCGGTACGACGAGCTGATCGAGGCCACGCGCGCGCAGATCGAGCGCAACTGGGAGCGCAGTCCCTCCGAGCGGCGCTTCCGGCGCCTGGTCTTCGCGCTGTTCCCGCACCGGTCCAGGCTCATGGCCGTGGCGCTTCTCGGCTGGGCCTACCAGCGCGCCCGCGCCGGCGAGCTGCTACGCCGGTCGGGTGCGTTCGACCGGCTGCCGCCCAGACTCCAGGCGCTGGAGGGGCTGATGCCGAGGGTTGCCCTCGGTGACCTGCGGCGGCGGGTACCGCATGTGACCCCGGCGACCGGCTCGACGCGCCGCCGGGTCGGGCTGCTCACGGGGTGCGTCCAGTCGGTGTTCTTCGCGGGTTGCAACGAGGCGACGGCGCGCGTGCTCGCCGCGGAGGGCTGTGAGGTGGTCGCGCCGCCGCGGCAGGGGTGCTGCGGGGCGCTCGCGCTGCACGCCGGCGAGGAGCCGCTCGCGCTCGCGAAGGCCAAGGCGACGATCGACCTCTTCTCCCGGCTCGGGGTCGACACCGTCGTCGTGAACGCCGCCGGGTGCGGGTCGAGCATGAAGGAGTACGGGCACCTGCTCCGCGACGATCCCCACTACGCCGAGCGGGCGAGCGCGTTCTCGGCGAGCGTGCGCGACGTGACCGAGCTGATCGCCGAGCTGGAGCCCCGCGCGGTCCGGCATCCGGTCCGCGCGCGCGTGGCTTACCACGACGCGTGCCACCTGGGGCACGCCCAGGGGGTGACCGCGCAGCCGCGGGAGATCCTGCGGGCGATCCCCGGTCTCGAGCTGCTCCCGATCGCCGATCCGGAGATCTGTTGCGGGTCGGCCGGCATCTACAACCTGCTACAGCCCCAGCCAGCCGCCGAGCTGGGCCAGCGGAAGGCGTCGCAGGTCCTCGCCACCGGCCCCGACCTGGTGGCGACGGCGAACCCCGGCTGCTTGCTGCAGCTCCGCCGCTACTTGCCGCCGAGCCTGCCACTGGCGCATCCGGTCGAGATCCTCGACCGGTCCCTCCACGGCCGATGTGACCTTCCGGGCCTCGTGGTGGATACTGCCGGGCCATGGAGTATGAGTACGAGGGAACGCAGGAGTACGGCGGTCGCGTCCTGTGGGGGCGGATCGCGTTCTTCGGCGCCACCCTTGTGCTCGTGTTCTTTCTCGGAAGGTGCACGACGGCGAGCGGGGTTCCCGCAACCGAGGTCCAGCAGCTCAAGGATCAGGTCGCGCAGCTCTCCGAGCAGAAGACCCGCCTAGAGGACCAGCTCGCCGCCGCGCAGACCGGCGCGGACAACCCGCTGGTTGGAGCCTCTGAGCGCGAGTCGGGCGGCGCGGCGGACGGGGACACCAGGTCTGCCAGCGACGGCGACTCGAACAGCCCTAAGGCGAGTGGGGGGTTGCCCGCGGGGTCGAAGCTGTACACCGTCAAGGACGGGGACTACCTGACCAAGATCGCCGAGGACGTTTACGGCGACTCGGCGCCTGAGCGGATCAAGGCCATTACCGACGCAAACAACCTCGTTCGAGGTACTCCGCTCAAAGTAGGCCAAGAGCTGATCATCCCCCCCGATCCCGGGAAGCAGTAAGCGCGCGATTTCTCAACTCGCGGTTCTTCCAGTGCACACTGAGAGCGGCGAGTATCCTCGCCGCGTCACTGTACGTCCATCTTCGCGCTGCCTGCCTGGAGGAACGCCCGGGTAACGCCCGGGCGGGACCTCCCGGCTCTCGCCCGCGAGATCGTGCTTTTGGTCCGGTGGTGACGACACCACCGGAGGAGGTCAACCGGATGACCACGCCAACCCCGACTGACCATCAGCCCACGTCACCCGCGACCGACCCGTCGCCCACGCCTGGGGAAAAGTCGGACACTGAGGACCCGCCACAGCCCGGCGAGCCGCGGCAGCCACGAGGTCAGCAGAAGCAGCCCCCGAAGAAGAAGCCGAAGCCTCAAGGGCCCACTCCGCAGGAGGTCGTGCGCCGGATCGGTGACACCAACGTGAAGGCTTTGGCCTATCTAGAGAACCCTGACCCGCAGCTTCAGCGGTTGTCGCGGAAGATCCGCGAGGCGCTGATCACCGAGCTGCCGCCGGTAACGGCCGGAGCGCTGTTGGGGCCGGCCGCATTGGCTCGCCACTTCATCGCCTCGGCCGCCAGTGGCCGCTATCGCGACCTGTTCGCGCTCTGGGACGTGTTCCGGTTCGCGCCAGACGAATGCCGGCCGGTGCTGGCGGAGCGCCAGCGTGCCCTGGAAAAGGCGAGAGAGACGCTCAAGACCGCCGTCCGATTGGGAATGTCCGGGCGAGCGGAGCGTGTCGCTGAGGATGTCCAGGTCGCGCAAGGACCTGGCTGGCAATGGATGCGGGAGGAGCTGCTCTCTGACCTCGCGGTGGTCGGGACGCGTCCGGCCGTCGCGGCGGCGCTGCTGCGCCGGGAGCCGGATCTGGAGATCCCTCTTCCCGAGCGGCCAGACGACCGGTGGCTCGCTGAGGCTGCCACCGTCCGTGACCAGGGAACGCTTCCCCCAGCGCTCGACCGGCTGCTCGCCGACCACGCCGATCGGCTCCCCGCGACCATCGCGACGCTGCAGATGGCGCTGGCGCGCTACCCCGAGCGGTTGGCCGCGCTCTTGGAGCGGGTCGATCTCGACGCCCCCGACGTCGCGGCGGTCCTGGCCTGGGCGCGTGACCACGGCGTCGCAGAGCAGCTCCACCGGCGTATCCGCGCACGCGTGGAGAAGGCCGCGACCGCCGACCGCCGGACCGGCCTCGCGCTGTGGCAGCACTGGCGCGAGCGCGGCGTCGAGCTCGACTTGCCCGAGCTCCTGCGGACCCACTCGGTTGAGGGGTTGGACCTGTCACGCCCAGAGACGGCGATGCTCATCGCCGAGCTCATCAAGGATGGTGCCGATCTCCAACCGCAGGCGACGCTCGACGACCTGGCCCGGCAGAACCGCCAGCTCGCCGAGAAGGCGTACGAGGCGTTCGTGTGCGCGAGCTTGGACGTGCGGCTTCCTTTGGTCCTAGAGGGCAACCCGATCGTCAAGGACGGCACCCGCTGCCCCTACTGCCAGGCGTGGACCTGGGTACGTCCCGGCCACGAGCGCCGGTGCCCACGCCGGGACTCGGTCACGCCGGGCGTCGCGATCGGCCTCGACGAGCCACGGGAGTAGCGCGCCTGGCGGTACGCTCAGACCGTGAGCAATACCGCTGACACCTTCCCGCGTCAGTACGCGCGGACGCAAGGGTTCCGCCTCGGCGAGCCGAGGTCGTTCACGGTCTCGCCGGACGGCGGTCGCGTCGTGTTCCTCCGCTCGAATGCGGGTGACGACCCGGTGCACCGGCTTTGGGTCCATGACGCGGCGACGGGTGAAGACCACTGTGTCGCGGACCCGTCCACGCTCGGAGCGCTGGACCATGACCTGCCACCCGAGGAGCGCGCGCGCCGTGAACGTGTACGCGAGTCGGGTGGCGGCATCGTCGCGTATGCCACGGACCAGGCGGTCCACACCGCGGTATTCGCGCTGGGAGGTCAGCTCTGGGTCTGTGACCTCGCCACCGGGGAAGTCACGCGGATGGAGGTCGACGGACCGGTCGTCGACCCTCGACTCGACCCAACTGGCCAGCACGTCGCCTACGTGCGCGAGCGGGCGTTGTGGATCTGCGCGCTCGCCAAGCCCGATAAGGCGAGCCAGCTCGTCGGCGAGGACATCCCGGAGGTGAGCTGGGGTCTCGCCGAGTTCGTCGCCGGTGAGGAGATGGGCCGTACCCGGGGCTTCTGGTGGAGCCCCGACGGTCAGCGCCTCGCCGTCGCCAGGGTGGACGAAATCCTCGTCGAGCAGTGGCACATTGCCCACCCGGTGGACCCGTCGACCCCTCCCACCTCGATGCGCTACCCCGCCGCGGGCACCGCCAACGCGGACGTGCGGCTCGCCGTCGTCGGGCTGGACGGGCGGGTTACCGAGATCGAGTGGGACCGCGAGCGGTTCGAGTACCTCGCGAACGTCCGTTGGGACCCCGATGGCCCCCTGACCCTGGTGGTCCAATCGCGGGATCAGCGGTCCGTACGGATCCTGGTCGCCGATCCCGAGTCCGGCGCGACGACACTCGCGCGTGAGGACACCGACCCCCAGTGGGTCGACCTCGTCGCGGGCGTGCCGGCATGGCTCGACGGCACGCGCCTCGTCGGCGTCACCGACTCCGAGGACACCCGTCGCGTGACGGTCGATGGCGAGCCCGTCTCGCCGCCCGGCCTCCACGTCCGGTACGTCGTCCATGCCGGCGGCGACGGGGTGGTCGCCGTCGCGTCTGGCGACGATCCGACGGCGCAGGCCGTGTGGCGCTTCCCGGTGGGCTCAGTAGGGCCGCCGGAGCCGCTCTCGGCGGTGAGCGGCATCACCGATGCGGCCGGGAATGGCGCTGCGCTGGTGCTGGTCACCCGAACCCTTGAGCACACGGGCGCCGTCACCACCGTCACCAGCCAGGACGCAACGTCGACGATCAGCTCCTGCGCCGCGGCACCCGTCCTGACTCCGCGAGGGGAGCTGCTGCTGCTGGGCAGGCGCGAGCTGCGAGGAGCGCTGATGCTCCCCGGCGGTTGGCGGCCGGAGCACGGGCCGCTGCCCGTGCTGCTGGACCCGTACGGGGGCCCACACGCCCAGCGGGTCCGGCGAAGCGCGAACGGCTTCTTGGTGTCGCAGTGGTTCGCTGAGCAGGGCTTCGCGGTCCTGGTGGCCGACGGGCGGGGCACGCCGGCGCGCGGCCACGACTGGGAGCGGGCCGTCGCCGGTGACCTCGCCGCCGCCCCGCTCCAGGATCAGGTCGACGCATTGGAGGCAGCGGTCGCGGCCCGGCCCGACGCGCTCGATCCCTGCAAGGTGGCGATCCGCGGCTGGTCGTTCGGGGGTTTCCTCGCGGCGCTCGCGCTGATGCGCCGCCCGGACGTGTTCCACGCCGCGGTCGCTGGCGCCCCCGTCACGGAGTGGGCGCTGTACGACACCCACTACACCGAGCGGTATCTCGGGCTGCCGGTCGACCAGCCCGACGCCTACCGGCGCAGCTCGCTCCTGGACGACGCCAGAAAGCTGTCCCGGCCGCTGCTGCTGATCCACGGCCTTGACGACGACAACGTCGCCGCCGCGCACACGCTCCGGCTGTCCCGCGCGCTGCTCGAGGCGGGCCGCCCGCACACGGTGCTGCCGCTCTCGGGCGTCACGCACATGACCCCTCAGGAGACGGTCGCCGAGAACCTCCTGCTCCTGCAGCTCGACTTCCTCCGCGCCGCCCTCGGGTTGGCGCGAGGATAGCCATGTACCGCGACGACGCCTGCGCCGTGTGCGGCGAGTCCCTGCCGCCCGACCACTTCTACTGCGCCGAGCACGGCGCCGGCGTGGACGACCGCCTCCACCGACTCGGCGCGACCTTGGGCAGGTGGCTGGAGGATGTCGACCGCATCAGTGCGCTGATCGGTCAGGTCGCACCCGAGACGTGGGACTACCTGGCCGAGCGAGAGGCGGACGATCCGCTCTGGCCACCCACCGCCGAGCTCGACCTGCGCGCCAACCCCGACGACGTCACCGTCGACGTCGACCCCGAGCCGGGCCTCGTCCGCGTCCACCTGACCGTCGCCTTGGACACCCTCCTCGCGGCGCTTCGCGGGACCGCGCCGCCACTGGGCCGGCTGGCCGGCGCCTGCGCGAAGGCCGAGGGCGCGAACGCCACCCACTAACGGTCCGGGTAGCATCCGCGCATGGTGCTCAGCAGGCAGATAAAAGACGACCTGGTCGCGGCGATGAAGGCCCAAGACATGGAGAAGGTGGCCACGCTGCGGCTCGTCCTCACCGCGATCACGAACCTGCGGGTGGCCGAGGGCCACTCCGGTGAGGTGACCGACGAAGAGACGCGCGACCTGCTCGCCCAGCAGGCGAAGCGCCGCAGTGAGGCCGCCACCGCCTACGACGCGGCCGGGCGCGCTGAGCTCGCCGCCAAGGAGCGCCGCGAGCTGGAGATCATCCGCCGCTACCTTCCCCAACAGCTCAGCGAGCCCGAGCTCAGCGCGCTCGTCGACGATGCGGTGGCTGAGGTCGGCGCGAGCGGCCTCTCCGACCTCGGCCGGGTGATGAGCGCGGTGATGCCTAAGGTCAAGGGCCGCGCCGACGGCCGCCAGGTCAACGCCCTGGTCAGAGCCAAGCTGGGCACGTAGAAAAGCCTTATGGCCAGGGTTCGGCACGCATGCGTGCCGAACCCTGGCCATAAGGGCCGTCTAGCCGTCGCTCGGGCGGTCGCGGAGGTACCGCTCCAGCTCGGCGGCCAGCTCGTCCCCGGACACCGTGGTGGCGGGCAGCTCGACGTCGACGTCGACGTCGTCGAGGTCCGTGCGGGACTCCAGCTCTTGGACGTAATCGGCCAGGTCCTCGTCGTCGCGGAGCAGCTCGGCGATCTCATCGCTCTGCGCGTCGGCGTCGCGGGCGAGCCGGTCGAGCGACAGCTGCGTGCCGAGTAGCCCGACCGCTCGTTGCGCGAGCACCAGCGCACTCGCGAGGTAGGGAGTCGCCGCGAGGTAGTGCGGGACGCCGACCCAGATGCTGACGGCTTCAAGCCCGGCGGCGACGCAGGCTTGGTGGAGGACCCCGGTGACGCCGGTGGGACCCTCGTAGGAGCTGCGTCGCATGCCGAGCCGCGCGAGGAGCGTCGAGTCCGACGCGTTGCAGGTCAACGGCGACGGTCGTGTGTGCGGGACGTCGACCTGAAGCGCTCCGAGCGTGAGGACGCGCTCCACGCCGAGGTGGACGGCCAGGTCCGCGATCCCGCGGGTGAACGCGCGCCAGCGAAGGTTTGGCTCCGTGCCGTGGAGCATGACCACGTCCCGGCCGGCGCCGGGCAACGGGGCCCACAGGAACCGGTTCTCGGGCCATTCGATCCGCCGGCCGTCCGCCCCGTCGAACCGGACCGTGGGACGCGTGGCTTGGAAGTCGAAGAACTCTTCGGGGTCGACGCTGGCGAACGCGGTGGCACCGAGCGCCTCGGTCAACGTCGTGATGGCCCCACTCGCGGCCTCACCCGCATCGTTCCAGCCCCGGAATGCGGCGACCAGCACCGGCCGCCGGAGCGGGGGTGGTTGCTTCCCTATCTTCACGACATCCATGGTTTACCAGCCCCGCTCCGCGGAGCGTCCTGGCGCGCGTGGCGGAGACGACCACATCGCGTCCCCTCGGTTGGGCAACATTGTCGCGCATCACGCCCTCCGATGCGACGCGGCCATCGCGCGACTCGCGCGACTCGCGCGGGAGAGAAAATCGACGAGCGCCGGCTGTACCAACCGCAACCTCGTCAGCTGGACCTCGTGCCCACCGGCTGGTACGACGAGCTCGTCGGCCTGCGGCCATACCTCTCGCAGCTCGGCGTACTGACCAGGCTCGACGGCCGGGTCCCGGTCTCCCCGCACGAGGAGTACCGGACACGTCAGGTCGGACAGCGCCTCGAGGTCCACGTCCAGCTCGATCCCACCCGCGTCTCGCCGGCAAACCTCCCGCCACGCATCTGGCCCCCCGAGCGGTGCGTGCAGCTTCGACAGGTGGCGCGCCCAGACGGGGTACTCGCGCTCCACGCGGTCCGGGTCGAACCTATCCCTCCAGGCCTTCAGACCCTCGTGCTCCCGGATACTCACCCCGACGAGCACGAGCGACGAGAACAGGTCGGGCCGGGACTGCGCGACCGCGAGCAGGATGTCGCCACCCAAGCTGAACCCGCCAGCGTGTACAGGACGAGTGAACGCCGCGAGATGCGATGTCACGGCATCCACCAAGAGGTCCGAGTACGAGCCGCGCTCTGGCAGCGGCGTCCGCCCGTGGCCGGGGAGGTCGGGCAGGTGAACCCGGTACTGCTCCCTCAGGCAACGCGCGAGCCTCGACCAGTGGGATCCTCCCGTTCCGATCCCTCCATGGAAAAGGACGAGATCAGGCGCATCGTCTGGGCCGGCAGTGTCGACGAACATACCGCCGATCCTAGTGCGGCCGTCCTCCCGGGCGGGGCACTATCCTGCCCCATGGTGTTTCTGACATGAGCCTCGCAGCCGGGATCGTTGGGCTGCCCAACGTGGGCAAGTCCACCCTGTTCAACGCGGTAAGCGGTGCCGGAGCCGCCGTTGCGAACTATGCGTTCGCGACGATTGAACCGAATGTCGGAACCGTGCCGGTCCCCGATCCTCGGTTGACCGCGCTCGCCAGGCTCTCACGGTCGGCACGGGTCGTCCCGGCGACCGTCGAGCTGGTCGATATCGCCGGCCTCGCGCAGGGCGCCAGCGTCGGCGAGGGCCTGGGCAACCGCTTCCTCGCCCAGATCCGCGAGGTGGATGCCCTCGTCCACGTCGTGCGCTGCTTCGAGGACGAGAACATCGCGCACGTCTACGACACTATCGAGCCGGTGCGGGACGTCGAGATCGTCGAGACCGAGCTGCTGCTCGCCGACCTAGAGCAAGTCGGCCGCCGGGTCGACCGCACCGCGCGCACCGCCCGGGCCGGCGACCGGAACGCCCGCGAGGCCGCCGAGCTGGCGGCCGCGCTGCACGCGCATCTCGCCAGTGGCAACCCGGCCCGGACCTTCGAAGGCGACCTCGACGCATTCCGCGACTTTGGCCTCCTCACCGCCAAGCCGGTGCTCTACGTGGCCAACGTCGGCGAATCCGACCTCCCGGACGGGAACGAGCATGCCCTCGCGTTGCGAGCGCTCGCGGAGAAGCAGGGCAACGAGGTCATCGCCGTCGCCGCCGAGACGGAGGCTCAGATCACCGAGCTGCCGCCCCAAGAGCGCGGCGAGTTCCTCGCCGCCCTCGACCTCGAGCAATCGGGCCTCGACCGCCTGGTCGCCGCCGCATTCCGATTGCTCGGCCTCATCACCTTCCTCACCACCGGGCCAAAGGAGACCCGCGCGTGGACCGTGCGGGCGGGCACCCCCGCCCCCGCCGCCGCCCGCGAGATCCACAGCGACATCGAACGCGGGTTCATCCGCGTCGAGGTCATCGAGTTCGACGACTGGGTGGCCTTTGGCTCCGAACAAGCCGTGAAAGAGGCCGGCCGCCTACGCGTCGAGGGTCGCGACTACGCCATCAAAGACGGCGACGTCGTCCACTACCGCTTCAACGTCTGACGGGTCCTGCGCGGTCCCCCTCTACGCTCTGGCGGGCCTGCCGGTCAGCGGCCAGTTGTCGACGTCCCAGGGATAGCCGTCGACCGGCGCGCTCACCACGTCGAGCGATGCGATGACGTTGGCGTCGAGGCTCAGTTCGGTGGCGGCGAGCGTCGCGTCGAGCTGCTCGGCTCGCGTTGCCCCCACGATCGGGATCACGGATGACTTAGACAGCAGCCAGGCGATCGCGACCGTGGCCGGTTGGGTATCGAGCGTCTTCGCGATGTCGCACACCGCGTCGCGAACTCCCCAGTCTTGGTCGGTGAGGTGCTCGATCCACTGCGCGAACCGGCCCTTGCCCGCGGCCGCCTCACCCCGTGAGTACTTGCCGCTCAAGAACCCCGCAGCCAGCGGCGACCATGCCAAGATCCCCAAGCCATTGGCCCGCGCAGCCGGCAACGTCTCCAGCTCGATGTTGCGCTCCACCAGCGAATACTGTGGCTGGAGCGAAACCACCCGGTCGTAGCCCGCCGCCTCCTGCAGCCGGGCGGCACGCTCGATCTGCCAGCCGACCCAGTTCGATACGCCGACATACAGCACCTTGCCCGCCCGGATCAGGTCGTCCAGCGCTGCCAGCGTCTCGTCCAACGGCGTCGTCGCGTCCCACCGGTGCAGCTGGTACAGATCGATCCAGTCGGTCCCCAGTCGCCGGAGGCTCGCGTCCACGGCCTTGACGAGGTGGCGCCGGCTCGACGACACGTCGTTCGGCCCCTCCCCCACCCTGGCGAACGCCTTGGTCGCGATCACCACCTGATCACGGTCTTTGCGCAGGATGTCCCCAAGGATCTCCTCGCTCCGCCCGCCGGTGTACACGTCAGCCGTGTCGAAAAACGTCCCACCCGCCTCACGAAACCGCTCGACGATGGCGTGCGCCCCCTCAGGATCCGCCCCGTTCCCAAACGTCATCGTCCCGAGGCACACCTCACTCACGACCATTCCCGTCCGACCCAAATACCTCTGCCGCATCAGCACACCTTTCTCGTCGTTCCCCTCCGGTACCCGCCACGTGGCGATCCGAAGCGTCGTCCGCTATCCTCTCACTGCCGCGCCTTGAGGGCGATTAGCTCAGGGGGAGAGCGCTTCCTTGACACGGAAGAGGTCAGAGGTTCAAATCCTCTATCGCCCACCAAGAAGTTGCTGGTCAGCGGGTTGTTAGGAACTACAGCTCTGTAGGTCGGTGCACATACGGTGCACACGAGGGTTCAGCGCCCCATCAGATCCCAGCCTCCGCACGCCCGCCTCCGGCGTCGGCTGAGCACGCTCGAGGAAGCGCGTCGAGCGCAGCGATCACGCGGTCCTCGCCCTCCTCGACCCCGACTCACACACCGCCGACGGCCGCGACACGGTTACGTGCCGAACCAGCGGGTGCAAGTCCCGCTGATAGCTCCCGCGCGTCTGGGCGGACCCGAGCCCGCCATGAACGCACCTCCCCTGTTTGGTCAGGATTCGGTCCAGCTCGAACGACACCTCGCCTCCCTCGCATCGGGAAGGAGATCCACGTCCGACATCATCGCCAAGTAACGTGCCTCAGCGGTCAGGATCGTGGGCAATCGTCACGACGACCGGGTGACTTCCGAGCTACACATGCTGGGCAAGACGCGGTCCATAGAGAAAGCGTCGAAGATACTCGTCAGTTGCATCGAGCGACACTGCGATGGAAACTGCATCCGAGTGCTCGCCTTTCCACTCGAACTCCTGCGGGTCGTCCAACTGGAGAAGCATTTTCCAGTCGTCTTCATTGCTAGGCATTCGGAAACCTTCTGCTCGCGTCCGAAGCAATGCCTGATACAAACGAGCCTGCACCAGAAGCATTCGGCAGAACACCGGTCGCTGACTGGGGCGAAACCCGTTTAACGCGTTCGCAGCCACGGCCAAAGTCTTGCGGTCTCGCTCCTGTCCGTTTTGCAGAACCTGCTCGTAAAACTGCTCGAACTCACCGAAGCTTATGACACGCTCGGCAGGATTGCCCGGAGATTGAACAGTCAAGAGATCGAGAACAGCTTCTAGCCGCCCCATTGTGAGGCCTTGCCACCAGTAGGTCTGCGGAATCTCGTTACGGCGACGACGCCAGTCGAAGGCAAAGGGGTCGTAATAAATCACCGGAGCGATGCTAGCGAGCCGCTTATCGTCCTTAAAAGAACCGTAAATACGGCTGGCGATATGATATTGCATTCCATGCGTTTTTCAAGTGACAGATCCACGAGCGTAAGTGCCCGGCTCATCGAGCGCACGACTACCAGTGGAGCGAATAGGCCATAGAGTGTCGAGGTTATTTCATAGGTCGATGAAACCATGGGAGGACGGCCCATCTCAGGCGGAGGATCAGGTTCCCCTGGGACCAGATGCTTCCAGACCGCTGGGTCAGTCAGGTTCTTAATCTGCTCAAGGGCGTATTCGGCGAGCTCAAGCAGCTGAAACAGGAGGGGTTCGAACCTCTCGTAGAGGCGGCGACGAGCTTCGTACTCATAGTCGAGCTTCGCCTTCGTCAGGGCTTCTTCTCTCGCGAGCTCCGATCGCCGCTCCTCAAGTGCGACTACCCGTCTTTCCTGCTGACGCCCGAGCCAAAAGTTGTAGAGCGCAAGCAGTAACGACAAGCTCCCTGTGATTACCGCGGCAACAACCTCAGGAGCCATCCTCATCAGTCCTGACTACCGGATCAACCCGCAGACACCAGCAGGCCACGATGCGAGAGCGACTAACTAACACAACACCACTCAAAGCTCATCAAGAGATAGATCCCACGACACCATCCCTCCCAAGATGATAGCTGCTCCACGTCGGCACTCGCGGCGACTCACCACCAAGGACGTGGTAGCGCTGCTAGGCGGTGAGCGTCTACCCGAAGGTCCGCAATCGGACGGCTCAGAAGCGGTTCGAAGCCGCAGCACTGAGCAGGGCGATCGTCAAAGTTGAGTGAGGCCGAGGAAGGTCAGCACTCGCGCTGGGTCACGAGCCACCCAGCGCAGCCCGGCTGCGATGTTGGTGCGGCCGGCGATACGGAGCGTGCCGATCGCGAGATTGCGCAGGGACGCCATTGCTCGTGGAGCGGAGCCTTTGCGTACCTGGGAGCGGTCCTCGTCGAAGGTGACGTCTCGGACCCAGTGCAGCCGGTTCTCGATCTCCCACTGCCCGCGCGCGAGGCTGGCCAAAACAGCCGGGTCCGCTTTGTGTGATGACAAGCTGGTGACCCCGTAGGCGACCTCGCAGGAACGGGGCGCGCCGTCCAGGTAGAGCACCTCGCGTAGGATGCAGAATGCCTGGGCTGCGTGCGGGAAGCCGACCTGCTCGGGCGTCGTGGCTGCGACCTGGATGGATCGTTCCTCGACGCGTCCGTGGCCGCGGTCAGTCTGGATGTGGAACGGGGGGGAAAGAGCCCTGCTCGAACAGTGCTTGGACCGCCTGCAGAGTTTTGGGCTGGTTGCCCTTGACCGTGAACAGGTAGTCGGCGCCCTTGTCTTCGACGAGGAAGTCGGCGTGGTCGCGCTGGGTGTGCAACGCGTCCGCGGTCACGACCACGCCGTTGAGGTCCAGCGTCTCCAGAAGCGGACGGAATCCGCTGATCTCGTTGGTGTCGTGGTCGATCTGTCGCTGCGCGAGGACCACGCCCTCTCGGTGGGTCATCGCGGAGAACAGGTGCACCGGGCGGCCATCGGACTGGCGGGCGCCGCGCAGGCTCTTGCCGTCCACCGCGACCGCCTGCCGGTCGGACTCGATTCGTCCGGTGCGTGCCTGCTCCTCGAGCCATGCACCCAGCGCTGCGTCCAACGCGTCGGCGTCCACCGCCTGCAGCGCACGGCGCAGCGTCGGCTCCGACGGCGCGGTGTGCAGACCCGTCCGGGGATGCCTGCGCACGCCGAGCGCGGCGAGCACCTGCTGAGGAGCGTCTTGCGCCCATTCCCCGATCGCGGTGAAGCTGCGCGCTCCGCAGAGCACCGCAGCGGCCGCGACCGCCAGGATCGATGCCATGCGATGGCGGACCCCGCGCGCCTTGCGGGGATCGACCAGCGCGTCCATCCGGGCGAGCAGCCCCTGGTCGCTGTCCAAGTCCGCCTGGTTAAGGTCGATCATCGCTGCCTTCCGATCGGGTCCAGGGCGATCCAGGGGTAGTCGAACGGGGCAGCGAGGACCGCTACGGCGCGCCGGTGCAGCGGTCGCAGCCAGACCAGCTTGGGCTGCCCGTGATGCACGTAACGCCCGGCGCTACGCCGATAGCCCAAGGTCAGCCCGAGCGCAGTGAAGTTCGCTGCCGCATAACAGGTGCCGCTGTGACGCGCCGGATCGGTGAAGGTCTCCACCATCAGCACCGGATGCCCGTGACGGTTTCACCGCAGAGGGCGGGGTCAACTTATTCGGCGCCGACATCGGTGCCACGCTCGAGTTCGATGGCGCTACCCTCACCAACCCGGACGGCCCTGCGCTTCGCGCACCCAACCTCAGAGTTGCCGCGGATATGCGCTGCACCGGCGGATTTTTGGGTCCTTTGTAGCTCTTGTAGGTGGAGATTAGGTCACTTCTCGTGTGGTAAGAGCAGGGTGACCGGTCCGCAGCACAACAAGACCATGGCAGCGGCGGCTTGCGCGGAGTGGAACCCGAAC